>Ga0164313_10000316_pt1 | contig 37117 bp, 31 predicted proteins | sample GuaBasSedimGuay4_FD_113735 | JGI IMG/M metagenome (GOLD analysis project Ga0164313, IMG submission 113735) | Subseafloor sediment microbial communities from Guaymas Basin, Gulf of California, Mexico - Guay4, Core 4569-4, 0-3 cm | ecosystem: Environmental > Aquatic > Marine > Hydrothermal vents...
CGCGCCCGCGGCGGCCCGCACTGCCTCACGCATCCCCTCGAGCGGGACGAGGTTTGATCAGAATTTTGAGTTCTCAGTTGAGTTTTGAGTTTCCATCCACTCACCCGTGAGGGGCTTCCGACTTCAATGTGGCACGTTACGGTGGGGAGTTGGGTGGAAAATCCGAAATCCGAAATCCGAAATCCGAAATGGACGGGTGGGCGGCATTCCTAATTCCTAATTCCTAATTCCTCATTCCTAATTCTTCTGCGTGCTCAACCGCAGCTGCTTCCACCGATCGTGGTACCACAACCACTGGTCCGGATTTTCGCGGATGGCGGCCTCGAGTACGGCCATGTAACGGGCGGTCAGCGGTACGTCCTCGCTTTCGGTCTCGGTGAGATCCTCGACCATCAACGGCTCCTCATAGTGCAGGCTGTAGCGACCGGGTGCCTCGCGCAGCGCGAAGACCGGCACCACCGGCGCGCCCGTCTTGCGCGCCACCCGGGCGAGGATCGGGTGGGTCCATGCCGAGTGGCCGAAGAAAGGCACCTCGACACCCTGGTCTTCACCAACGCGCTGGTCGATGAGGATGCCCACGCCGCCCCCCTTTTTAAGCTGGGTCAGCATCTCGCGGAGGATATTGTGTTTGCCGAAGACGTGGTTGCCGTAGAGCTTGCGCAGCTGGTCGAGCTCGATCTCGAGGAGGGGGTTGTCGAGTGGCCGGTTGACCACCGACAGGCCGGCCTCGACCTTGAGGCCGGTGACCAGCGCCGCAACCTCCCACGAGCCGATGTGGGCGGTCAGGAAGAACACGCCCCGGCCATACGACAGAGCATGCTCGACGTGCTCCCAGCCCTCGATCTCGACCACTGCCAGCAGCTCCTCCGGCCGCAATCGCTGGATGCGGATCGCGTCGAGACCGGAGCGGCCGAAGTGACGGGTCACCGCGCGCGCCAGCTGGCGCCGCTCGGCGTCGGTCTTTTCGGGGAAGGCGAGGGCGAGGTTGAAGTCGATAATCTCGCGCCGCCGGCCGCCGGTCAGGGAGTAGATATTGCCGACAACGTCACCGACCCTCGCCAGGGCGCTGGGCGACAGCAGCCCGCTCAGACCTCGCGCAACCCGAAAGGCCGAAAACTCGAGGTGATTTCGGAGCGCAGACCGATTCTTGCTCACGACGCCACCCCAGGCAACAGCCGCCACAGACCCCGCCAGCTCCCCTCGATAGGTTCCATCTCCGCCTCCACCACCCATACCTCAGCGTCCGCCGGCAGCTTGACAGCATCCTTGGCAGTGGTGACGGGAACCGCATTGGCGGCCTGTGCTGCCGCCACAACCTCGCGTACATCCTGGTCGCGGTAGTCGTGGTGATCGGGAAACCATCGGCTATCGACGAGCTCGGCCCCCGCCTCTGCCAGGGTCACGACAAAGCCCTGCGGACGGCCGAGGCCCGCAAACGCAAAGACCCGTTGCCCGGACAGGACCGACGGATCGCACCAGCCCTCACCGGTCACCCGCACCCGCACCGGGCGCAAGCGGGCCACAAAGACCTGCAGCGCGGGTGAGACACGATCCACCACGCTCTCGATCTCGGCCACCACCGGTCGCCAGTCGTCCGGCACCTTGGTCACGAGGACGGCATCGGCGCTTCGGAGGGCCGCGATCGGCTCTCGCAGGCGACCCAGCGGCGGCACACGCCCACCGCCCCAGGGGTCACCTGCATCGATCACCACAATGTCGAGGTCGCGTTCCAACCGCAGGTGCTGAAACCCGTCGTCCAGGACCACGACATCGGCACCCAAACGAATCGCCTCCCGGCCACCACGCTCGCGATCGGCGTCCACCACCACCGGCACCCCGGGCAGCTGCCGCGCCATCTCCAAGGGTTCGTCACCTGCCTCGAAGACCGTGTGCCGCGGCTCGGGTCCAATCACCACGACCTGGTTGTCGCCGCGACGTTTGTAGCCCCGAGTCAGAATGGCCGGCCGTCGTCCCATGCGCACCAGATCGCGCACCAGGGCGATCACGGTCGGCGTCTTCCCGGTACCACCAAAGGTCAGATTGCCGACCGAAATCACCGGCGCCGCGAGACGTGCGCGCCGAAGCCAACCTCGGCTGAAGGCTATCCGACGGGCGGCCACGGCACCCCGGTAGGCGGGTGAAAGGGGCAGCAGGAGGTGGCGCCAAGCCATGGATTTCAATCCGATCCGGCCAACGCGAGCAGCGCGGTAACGGTGCGGCTGGTGGCGCCGCTGTTGGTCTCCACCACCTCACATCCGGAGCCGCCTGCCGCCCGCGCGAGCTTTTCATCATCGAGCCAAATAGCTGCCGCCACTTTGAGCTCGGCGACATCGGCCACCAACCGAGCCCCTCCGGCCGCAGTCATCTCGTCATAGACCTCGCGGAAGTTGTGGACGTGCGTCCCGCTCAGCACCGGCACGCCCCACACCGCCGCCTCGAGCGGGTTGTGGCCGCCAGTCGGCGCCAGTGAGCCGCCGATGAACGCCACCTGGGCCAGCCGGTACGCCCGGGACAGCTCGCCGATCGTATCGAGGAGAAAAACGTCTGCGCCGGGCGGAATCGCTTCGCCGCCGCTGCGGCGGGAAAAGACGATCCCCCGCTCGCCAAGGAGGCGGGCGACGGCGTCAAAACGCTCGGGGTGACGTGGCGCGAGGATCAGGAACGGCGGCGAGCTCTCGGCATCAATTTCGGCCACCGCATCGAGTACCTGCACTTCCTCCCCTTCCATGGTGGAGCCGGCAACAATGATCGACCGGTCGCCGGCCGCGGATCGCACCGCCTCCGCCCAATCCAGTGGCCGTTCGTCGGGCTCGAGGTCGTACTTGATATTGCCGCTGACCGAGATCCGGTCTGCGGGCACGCCAAGGCCGGCGAAGCGCTCGCCATCGGTGTCGGTGCGGGCGAGCACGAGGGTGAGAGGCGCGAGCAGGGATTGCAGCAGCGCCGCCACCCGGCGGTAACCGGCAAAGGAGCCTTCCGACAGGCGGGCATTGACCACCGCCACCGGTATCCCCCGCCGGCCCGCCTGGTGGAGCATCTCCGGCCACAGTTCGGTCTCTACCAACACCAGGAAGCGCGGGTGGGCGGCTTCGAGGACTCGCTTTACCGGACCGGGAAGGTCGATGGGACACGGAAACACCGACAGTCTGTCACCCAGCGTGCGGCGGGCGAGATCGAGACCGGTGGCCGTGGTGGCCGTCAAAAATAGAGGGGTTTCGGGTGCCTGCCGCTCGAACTCGGCGACCAGACGGCGAGCAAGCTCCACCTCTCCCACCGACACCGCTTGGATCCAGACGGCGTCCTGCGGCAGATCCGGCAAACCGAACCCCATCCGATCACGGAAGCGCGGCCGGTTTTTGCCCGTAAACAGCTGGCGGACCTTAAGTACGGGAATGGCCAACGGCAACATAACCGCCATCAAACTCCGGTAGACCCACAGGCTCAAGCTCGCCATGCCGCCTAGGATAGACGTTCTGCCGCGGCCTCGGCGACTCTCCAACTATTTTTCCACCTCTTTGGCCTGGTCGGGAGAGCTTGGCCCGCTCTTCTCACCGGGTTTCGTTGCGAGGGCGGCGAAGCGCAAGTATCCGCTGGGTTTGTCGCGAATCGGGCGACGCAGTCGTAGTAGCCACCCGGTGAGAAGTGCGGGTTAAGCCAGGGTTGCGTACTCAACTTCGCCGTCGGGCACCAGGAAGGTCCCAGCCTTGCCGTCGAGGGCCAGCTTGAGGCTCTCCTGGTCCGTGATCAGGACCTCCTTGCCGGTGGCCTCGACGAAGTCCATGGAGGACTGGACCTTGGGCCCCATCGAGCCTGGAGGGAACTGATTCGAGGCCATCATCTCCCGCGCCTTGGTGAGTGGCATCCGCCGCAGCCACCGCTGGTTGGGGCGGCCGAAGCTCTCGGCCACCATCGGCACCTGGGTCAGCATGATGAACAGATCGGCCTCGAGCTCACAGGCCAGGATCGAAGCGACGTAGTCCTTGTCAATCACCGCCTCGACGCCGCGGTAGTAACCGCCAACGTCCCGGTAAACAGGAATGCCACCACCGCCGCCGGCAACCAGCACAGCGCCGTTTTCGACCAGCCGTTTGAGCAGGTCACAGCCGAGGATCCGTTGCGGCATCGGCGATGGCACCACCTTGCGCCATCCGCGGCCGGCGTCCTCGACCATCTGCCAGCCGTGCTCCTGCATCAACAAATTGGCGCGGTAGGCGGTGAAGTAGGGACCCACCGGTTTCGTGGGGTTCTCGAAAGCCGGGTCGTCGCGGTCCACCTCGACCTCGGTCAGGACGGCCGCGATTTCCTTCTCCAGCTGCTCCTCGTTGAAGCGGTTGCGCAGCTGGTTGGCGAGCATATAGCCCATCGAGCCCTGAGTCTGGGCTACAGCCACGTCGAGTGACTGCGGCGGGATCTTGGTGATCGCCTCTTCGACCTGGATCATGATGTTGCCGACCTGCGGGCCATTGCCGTGGACGATGGCGAGCTCGTAGCCTCGGTGGACGATCTCCACCAGCCAACGGGTCGCCTTCCAGCTCAGGGTGAACTGTTCCTCCTGGGTGCCGTGGTCCTGTGGCCTGAGCAGGGCGTTGCCGCCGAAAGCGATGACCGCGACCTGCCGCTGTTTCCCGTCGAGCTCGATCCGATTCTTGCCTGCCATGATCTCCTCCGTCCCGAAGTACGGGAAACACCCATTCTGCGACCGGTTCATGCAGGAGTCAACAATCGATAGCGCTGACACTTGAAGGTATCCACCCCCACCACAGAGGCACAGAGACACAGAAGAGACACAGAGTGAATATTCTGCTATCAAATCTCTGGTAAAAAGAGGCTTGTGCCGGCTTTAGAACTCTCCGTGTCCTCTATGTCTCTGTGGTGTTTCAGGTCGGCTGTAGCACGACGACGCGCTCGCATCCTCCGATGTCGCGCACCCGACGGGCGACGGCGAGACCGGCGCCGGCGGCAACGGTCGCTACGGCGTCGGCTTGGTTCTCTCCGATCTCCAGGACCGCGCCGCCGCACACCCGGAGCAGGCGCGGCAGATCGGCGAGGAGAGCGCGCACCAGATCAAGGCCGTCGGCACCACCGTCGAGGGCGGCCGAAGGGTCGTGGCGGACCTCCTTAGGGAGCCTCTCGAGATTGGACGACGGAATATAGGGCAGGTTGGCGACCACGAGATCCCACGGGGGTGCGGCGGCCGACGCAAGATCGCCAAGGAAGAGTTCGATCTCGACTCCGTGGCGCTCGATGTTACGCCCCGCCACCCGAAGCGCCGCCGGGGAGCGGTCGACCGCACACACCCGCCACCGCGGGCGCTCGGCGGCCATGCACACCGCAACGCAGCCTGAACCCGTGCCCACGTCGAGGACTCGGGCGGTCGCGGACAGCGGGAGTTCGAGCGCCGTCTGCACGAGGAGCTCGGTTTCGGGACGCGGGACCAGAACCTCGGGGGTCACCAGGAACTCGCGTCCCCAGAAGGGACAGAACCCGGTGAGGTGGTGGGCGGGCTCACCGGCCGCCCGACGTTCGAGCCAGGATCGGTAACGCGCCTCGATCTCCGCAGGAACCTCGCGCTCGGGGTGAAGCCGCAGCGTGATCTCGTCAACACCCCACGCTCGCGCCAGGAGCCAAGCCGCCTCCCGCCGCGGATCCGGAATCCCCTCCCTGGTCGGCAGCGCCGCGGCGCCCGACTGAAGCGCTTCTTCGACGGTCACAGATCGACTCGACTCGGCAATTTCGAATTTCGAATTTCGAATTTCGAATTTGGGCCCACCGGCCCATTGACCATCTCATTTGAGGCTGTGCCGGAAATCCGAAATCCGAAATCCGAAATCCGAAATTTCCGTTTCACCCCAGCTCTTCCTTGAGTCGTTCCGCTTGGAACTCGGCGATCAGTGGCTCGAGTAGGAGATCGAGATTGCCCTCCAGGATCTCACCCAGCCGATGCACTGTGAGGCCGATGCGGTGGTCTGTCACCCGGCCCTGCGGGAAGTTATAGGTACGGATCTTCTCCGAGCGATCGCCGGAGCCGATCTTCGAGCGCCGGTCGGCGGCGCGTTCCGCGTCGCGTTCCCGTTCCTCGATCTCCTTCAGTCGCGCCTTGAGCACCCGCAGCGCCTTGGCCTTGTTCTGGATCTGCGACTTCTCGTCCTGGCAGGAGACCACCAGGCCACTTGGCAGGTGGGTGATGCGCACCGCCGAGTAGGTGGTGTTGACGCTCTGGCCACCCGGACCCGACGAGCAGAAGCGGTCGACGCGGAGGTCCTTCTCGTCGACTGAGACCTCAACCGCCTCGGCCTCCGGCATCACCGCCACCGTTGCCGCCGAGGTGTGGATCCGACCCGAGGCCTCGGTGGCAGGGACCCGCTGCACCCGGTGGACGCCGGACTCATACTTCAGCCGCGAGTAGGCGCCCTCACCCTCGATCACCGCCACCGCCTCTTTGATGCCGCCGAGGCCGGTGTCCGAGGAATCGGTGAGCGACAGCTTCCACCGCCTCGCCTCGGCATAGCGCCCGTACATGCGCAACAGCTCGGAGGCGAAGAGAGCCGCCTCGTCGCCACCGGTGCCGGCGCGAATCTCGAGAATTACGTTGCGACGGTCGTTGGGGTCGACGGGGAGCAGCAACAGCTTGAGGCGCTGCTCGATCTCTTCACAGCGCGTGTTCAGCTCGTCGACCTCGGCCTCCGCCATCTGTCGCATCTCTTCATCATCGGCCTCGGCGATGATCTCGCGGGCACCCTCGAGCTCATCGGTGATGGTCGAGTACTCGCGGTAGGCGGCCACCACCGTTGAGAGTTCAGCGAGCTTCTGGGCGATCTCGCGCGAACGGTTGGGATCGACGGCGATCTCGGGATCCGCTTGCTGCACCAGGAGGTCCTCGTGCTTTTTCGCAATTTCTTTCAGTCGTTCAAGCATGATGCGCCCCCGATCCCGACGGAATCGTACCCCGCCGAAGACCCAAACGAAAACCCGCGCGAACTGAAAGTTTCGCGCGGGTCGACATGGCCGCCCGTGGGCAGCCGAAATGAGCTACTTGGCGGTCGCGGTCTTGCCGTAGCGGCGCTCGAACTTCTCGACCATTCCCGCGGTGTCCACCAGCTTCTGCTTACCGGTGTAAAAGGGGTGGCACGCATTGCAGATCTCGAGCCGCATTTCGGTCTTGGTCGAACGGGTCTTGAAGGTGTTGCCGCAGGCACACCGAACCTCGATCTCGTGATACTCGGGGTGGATTCCTTCTTTCATCTCATACCTCCACTCGGCCCAGTCGGACCAAGGACGCAGAATGTTACACCCAAGTGGTCTCAAGCGCAAGTCAAGTTGAATTAGGAGTTAGGAATTAGGAATTAGGAATTTCCACCCACCCTCCCGGTGAATTCAGGGATGGAGGGACGGGCATTCCTAATTCCTAATTCCTAATTCCTAATTCGGGCATCAGCCCGTACGCCAGACGGTGTCGATCACCGTGCCGTCCACCCACTTTACGACCGCGACTGGATCATCAGACCGTTCCGGCTTTGCCGGCACACCGCACAGCCGGTCGAGCTCCGCCTTGAGGTCCTCAATAGGACGGATCGGAAGCTCGGAACCGGCGACCGCGTCGAGAATGTCCTGCCTGAGCGGGTTGATGGCGATCCCGCGCTCGGTGACCACGACATCGATCAGCTCGCCGGGTCCGCACAGGGTCGTGACCTCATCGACGATGACTGGAATGCGGTCACGGAAGGAGGGCACGAGGAGCATCGCGCAGCGCGAGGCGAGACAGTTCTGCCAACCGCCGATGCCGTGCAGCAGACGGCCGTCGGAATGAGTGACCACGTTGCCGTTGAATTCGAGGTCAACCTCGGTGGCACCGAGCACTGCGACATCGACCATGGAGGCGAAGTTGCCCTTGCCGTGGAAGTTGTACGAGGTGAAAGGAGAGGTGTCCTGGTGGCGCGGGTCCTCGCGCATCGAGCGCACCCCGTCCAGGTCGAAGGTCTGGCCGTCCAAGATGTACTCGATGAGGCCCTCGTCGAGCATCTCGACCATGTGCTGGGTCGAGCCGCCACGGGCAAAGCGGGCTGTCACGCCTTGTGCGCGCATCAGCTCCGCCAGATAAATGGCAAAGGCGAGGGTCGTGCCCCCGGCCCCGGCCTGGAAGGAAAAGCCGTCGCGCATGATCCCCGCATCGGCGCAGAAACGCGCCGCCAGCTCGGCAATCCGCCGCCGGTCGGGGCTTTGGGTCAGGCGGGTGGTCCCGGAGACGATCTTCGACGGATCGCCAATCGAGGAAACCTCGACCACCGCATCGACATTGTTGCCCTGTATCTGCCACGGCAGGCAGGGAAAGGGCACCAGGTTGTCCGTCACCACGATCACCTTCTCGGCGTAGATCGAATCGGCGAGCGCAAACCCGAGAAGCCCGCAGGCCGCGGGGCCCGAAAGACCATTGGCGTTGCCGAAGGCATCGGCAGCCGGCGCAGCGATCACCGCCACGTCGATATGGACCTCGCCGTCCTGAATCGCCTGCCAACGCCCGCCGTGCGAGCGCAGTACCCCGAGACCGCGCATCTTACCCGCTGAGCAATAGGCGCCGAGGGGCCCGTTCATCGAACCTTCGATGTGGTGGATAACGCCCGAGTCGAGGTGCTCGATCTGGTTGGCGTGGACCGGAAAAGAGGCTGATGGAAACCACATGAGGTCCCTCAACCCCATCTCGGCTGCGGAGTCGAACGCCGCGTTGGCAACCGCGTCACCGTTCCGGAGATGGTGGTGGGTGGAGAGCACCATGCCGTCGGCAAGACCGACCTTTTCGAACGCTTCGCGCAGGCTCCCGACCCGCTTGTCGCCATCGGCCGGGTAGTCGACACAGGAGGCGATCCGCGGCGCCGCCTTGCGTCCCTCCGGCCGATAGCCGCCGACCCCATTGAACGGAACGCTCTCGCGCCCATTTACCACATCGGGCACCAGCCGCCCCGCCACGTTTTTCTCAAGCTTCACAGCCATTTCAGCTCTCCTCCGGATCAAGTAACCAGTGATCAGTAATCAGTGATCAGTAGGAGCCACGTAACCGATCACTGATCATTGATTACTGATCACTCTCTCATCCCTCAGCGTCCCAGTTTGAACCGAGCACACCGCCGGCGACACCGAGCTCAACCGTCCGTTCGGCCTGCCGGACCACCGGCGGGTCGACCATCTTCGAGCCCACAGCGACCGCTCCCAGACCCTGTTTCTCAGCCTCGCGCGCCGCCCGCACGATCCGCACCGCTCGTTCCACCTCTTCCGCCGACGGCGTCATCTCGCGATGGACCACCGGAATCTGCCGCGGGTGGATGCAACCGACGCCATCGAAGCCGAGGCCGCGTTCGCGCCGCACATACGAGGCGAGACCCTCCTCATCGGAGATGTCGGAGAAGACCGAGGCGATCGGCTGAACCCCCGCCGCACGGGCGGCATAGACCGTGGTCTGCCGGGCATGAAAGCTCTCCCATCCTTCGGCCGTACGGGGCGCCGCGAGTTCCGCCGACAGATCTTCGAGGCCGAGGGTGAGGGCGACCACCGAGGGATCGGCGGCGGCGATCTCAAAGGCCCGGTGGATGCCGAGGGGGGACTCGAGAATCGGCATCAGAAACGCCGCACCTTCCCCGGCAAGCCGTTGCAGAACCTCCGCCACGCGCCCCACCTGCATCGGCGTCTCGACCTTCGGTAGGAGCACGATGTGCGGGTTGTGAGCGGCGATGGCGGCCAGATCCTCTTCGCCGACGGTGCCCTGATTGATCCGCACCAGGCGCTCGGACAAACCCCAATCGAGGGCCACGAGGGCATTGCGAACGAGGAGGCGGGCGGCGTCCTTCTCGGCCGGCGGCACCGAGTCCTCGAGGTCGAGGATGATGGCATCGGCGCCATAGAGACCACCCGAGATCATCAACTTGGGCTGGTTGCCTGGGATATAGAGACGGCTCCGGCGCAGACGGTCGCGGCGGCGAGGTGCGTTCGCTTCCGGCGCGGGCTCGGGGAGCACCGGCGGGCCATCAAACCCCGCCCGCCGGAGGCAGGACTCGGTGCGCGCCAGAATGACCCATTCCAGCGCGCCGACGTCAGTCACCGCAAGGCGTCCCGTGGTGACCGCGAGGGCCTGCGCGACCCGCAGCACCGCGCCCTCGATCGCGTCCCTGTAGAGGTAGTCCACCTTCGAGTGGACCTCGATGAGAAGGGCGTTATCGCCGGGTTCGTAGGCGACATTGAGATCCGAGCGGACCCGCTCACCGGTCGGTCCCGCCGAAGCCGGCTTGATTTTGGGCTCGCCCATCCTCACCTCCTCAGGTCTCAACGTTACACCGTTAAACGTTGAACGTTCAGACGTTATAACGCCTCGACAATCGCATCGGTCATCTGGGTGGTCGTGGCCGCGCCCTGGGCAACGGCCTCCGGACCGCCTCGCAGCTTGAGCATGTCGTAGGTGCGGACCGCACCCCCGACGACTACCGCAGCCACCGCGCCTCGCACCCTCTCCGCAATCTCGGTCTCACCCAGCCAGTCGAGCATCATCACCGCCGACAGAATCATAGCGATCGGGTTGACGATTGAAGGGTCGAGGCCGGCGTACTTGGGGGCCGAGCCGTGGGTCGGCTCGAAGACACCCACCTCGCGTCCGATGTTGGCCGAGGCCGCGAAACCCAACCCCCCCACCAGACCGGCGAAGCCGTCGGAGATGATGTCACCGAACATGTTGCCTGCGACGATCACGCCGTAATCCTCAGGGTTCTTGGTCAGCCACATCATCTGGGCATCGATGTTGGTATCCCAGAGCTGGATCTGTGGGTAGGCCTCGTGCACCGCACGTGCCTCGTCGAGCATCATCCCCGAGGTCTCACGGATGACGTTGGGCTTTTCGCACACGGTCACGCTCCGATAACCATGGAGGGCAGCGTAGGCAAATGCCTGCTTGCAGATCCTCCGGCACTTGGCACGGGTAAAGATCCTGGTCGACACCGCGAGGTCGGGGCGAGGCACGTCTCGGAAGGCGGCAAACTTGGGATGGGTGTCGAGCGCGTCCCACACCACGTCCGGCGGGTTGGTCCATTCGACGCCGCCATACAGACCCTCGGTGTTCTGACGGAAGATCACCGTGTTGACCCGCGGTTCGTCGACACCGCCGTCCGCCGCACGGCGGATGAAGTTGAGTGGGTTGCCCGGGAACGCAATGCACGGTCTGATCGACACGTCGAGGTCAAAATGTTGGCGAAGACCGACGATCGGTGAGAAGTAAACGTGCCCCTCGTCCCTGAGCTCGGCCCGGATCTCCGCCGCTGCCTTGTCCTTGGGCTTCGAGGTGATGGCCCCGAAGAGCGCCACCTTATGCTCGGCAATGAGTTCCACCGTCTCCTCGGGCAGGGGGTTGCCCTGCTCCACCCAGTGCTCCCAGCCGATCCCGGCCTCGATCCACTCGGCGGAGAACCCCGCCGCCTCGAGCACCCGCACCGCCTCCGGCAGCACTACCTTTCCGATCCCATCTCCCGGCATCACCACAACGGATCGCGTTGCCATTCCTCAACCTCCCACGTTTCAAATTCTCTGCCCTGCGCTAACCGATGTTGAACACATCAAGCATGGCACACAATAGCCAAGAGTCCGAAAAAGCGAAAGAGCGCAGGGCAGAGAATTTGAGGGAGCGACGCTCTCAGCGTCGCGACCAAAGGTTGAACCTCAGGATGGACCAGATCGCCGACACCCCATCCTTCCAGCCGATCTTCTTGCCCTCGGCGTAGGTGCGTCCGTGATAGGAAATCGGCACCTCATAGATCCGAACCCCGAGACGGGCAACCTTCGCCGTGAACTCGGGTTCGAACCCGAAGCGGTCGGAGACCAAGGTGATCCGCTCGAGCACATTCCGTGTGAAGACCTTGTAGCAGGTTTCCATATCCGTCAGGTTGAGATCCGTCAGACTATTCGATAGTAAGGTTAGGAAGGTGTTGCCAAGTTGGTGCCAAAAGAACAGCACCCTGTGAGGCCCACCGAGAAAGCGCGACCCAAAAACGACATCAGCCTTGGAGTTGAGGATCGGCTGCAGAAGCACCGGGTAGTCAATCGGATCGTATTCCAAATCCGCGTCCTGGATCAGGATCACGTCGCCCGAGGCAACACCGAATCCGGTTCTTAGCGCGGCGCCCTTGCCGCGATTCTCGAGATGCCGATGGCGCGACACCTCGAGCGGACGGTCGTCCTCTCGATCGGGCGGCTGCCAACTCTCGATCTCCGTCCAGGTGCCGTCCGAGGAACAGTCATCTACCACGACCATTTCGAGCTCGCCGATAGCTTCCGGCAACGGAGCCGTAGAGACCTTGCTGAGAAGCTCCGCCAGCGTCGCCTCCTCATTGAAAACCGGAATCACCACAGACAGCTTCATCACGCCAAGCCTACATCACCAATCGTTGAAACGTTAAACGTTTGAACGTTAAACGTTCTAACGATTAGTCCACGACCCGCAGTGGGTGCTCCGCCAAAAAGGACGGCTCCACGGCATCCACTAAGACGCTCCCCTCCATGTACTGCGCCACCGGGAGGGCGAGGAGATAGCAAAGGGTCGGCGCTACGTCGGGAATGTGGGCTTCGGCGACCCGGCGCCCGGACCCGACGCCCTCTCCAAGGAGGATGAAGAGCCCGTCCGGACACGACTCGGCCGATGTGTGCCAGTCCTCACCGGCCCCGAACAATCGCTTGATCCGTTCGAAGGGGCCCGGAGGAACGAGCCCGTAGGGCGACACGACAGCAACCAGTGTGGTGCTGTCGGTTGCTCCCAGGAGTGTTCCAAGTTGGTCATCGACAAGCTCCATCACGAGTTCGAGAAAGCGCCGCTCGCGTGTGTGACGGAGGCGTAGCGGTTCGTGGTACCTACGTGCCAGCGCCAGGGTTTCGAGGTGGATCCAGACATCGCCCGTACCGGCCACCAGCGCCGCGCGCGCCGCATCCACCCGTGACTGGTCGCGCACGACAGCCGCCCAGATTTCGGATCGGCGCTCGGGGAACTCTTTGAGCGCCGCTTCGAGCGAGACACCCATGGACGCCTCGAGCACGGCGCCCGCCTCGAGTTCTGTCGCCGGAACCAGCGCCGGATCGTCGCCCCACGACCCGGGCCAGCCGAAGACCGATGTGGTGACGTCAGAGGCGCGGAGCCTAGCCCACAGAGGAGCAACTGTGGTCGGGGGGGGCGGCGTCCACTCGGCAAGCCCCCACGGCAGGATCATCCTCGACCCCTCAGGGGTCCACGGAAGCAAGCGAAGGGTTTCCGGGAACACCATTGGGAGATCCCACGCCCGGTTTTCCTTGACACCATGCCGACCAGGATAGGTTCCGGTCGCGGCCGATGTCCAAAGCGCCCATCGCAGGTACGGCCGATAGGGCACCAGCGTGGCTCTCGCGCCCTCCTCCCTGAGCTGCGCAAAGGTGGGATACCTCGAACTTGAAGCATCGGCGTGTAATACCTTGGCGTCCAATCCTTCAAGACCGATGACCAACAGATTTCGCGCAGGTTCACCCAGCGGACGAGCGGCAACCTCGAGATACTTCCCGAGAGGCGTCGGCGCCCAGGTCATTCGCGTCATCGGGAGGATGAGCATTACGACCGAGAAAATGATCCTCGCCCAACGTCCGCCACCCAGACGGCGCACGAGAGCGCCACCGATAAGTGCGAGGAGGATAGCGACGGACCACGCCACAGCGTCCTGGAGAAGGATTCGATGAGCGGTTCGCTCCAGGAGCCTGGTGTGAAGCTTGGCGTTGACCGTACTGAGGATCGCAGCCGCGCCGAAGACCAGCGCAAAGAGCTCAGGCGCCGCCCACCGATCTGAACGCGGTCGCAGCCGTTCGAGGACCAAGAGTCCGATCAGCAGCGGCACACCGGCTAAGAGCATTCCCCACGAGGCCCACAGCGGCATACCGATGAGGACTCCGCGCACCGTTTGAACGACCTCCGGGTTCATCCGCAGCACGAGAGCCTCGGCAACGAGGCCGGCCGCGGCTCCGGCGCCGAGAGCGTCAACCAACAATCGTCGGTTCATCACAGTTGATGGTACCGCGGCCGGATGCCGTACACTCGGCAGCGGGAAATTTCATGACGAGCCCACCTATCTCCAGGAGCGACTCGCTGTGCATCGCGCTCGACGGCAGCGACCGGTCGTGGATCCTCTCCACTGCCCGCACCCTGTCCGAACATGTGGGTTGGCTCAAGATCGGTCTCGAGGCCTTCCTTGCCCATGGGCCGGAGCTGGTGGGCGAGGTCGCGGCTCTAGGACCACGGGTGTTTCTGGACCTCAAGCTGCACGACATTCCAGCCACCGTGCGGAGGGCCGCCGCCAACTGCGCCGCCTGCGGCGCGGACATGCTCACCGTACATGCAGCTGGCGGGCGTGGCATGCTCACAGCTGCCGTCGAGGGCGCAAACGAGGGATCCCGGGACAAGTCGCCAAAGGTGGTCGCAGTGACCGTTCTCACCAGTCTCGACCGGACCGACCTCGACGAACTTGGTATCGAGAGGCCGCCCGATGATCTAGTCGCCAGGTGGGCGCGACTCGCCAGGGATTGCGCTCTCGACGGGGTTGTGGCATCCGCCCACGAGGCGTCGATGCTTCGCGATGAGTGTGGGGCGGGTTTCCTGATCGTGACGCCCGGCATCCGCCCGGACGCGAGTGCGATCGACGACCAGCGCCGGGTCCTCACCCCCGCCGAGGCCGTCGACGCCGGTGCGGACATCCTGGTGGTGGGAAGGCCGGTCACCCGCGCGGACAGCCCGGCCCAGGCTGCACAGAAGATCGTCGAGGAAATGGCCGGGGCACGCTGAGCGGTTAGCCCGCAATTCTCACCGGGTTTCGTAGCGAGGGCGGCGAAGCGCAAGTATCCGGCGGGATTATCGCGAATCGGGCGACGCAGTCGTAGTAGCGCTACGTCGAGGAGCACGATTTGCGACAAGCACGACGGGACGCAGCGATTCGCCGTCCGTAGTAGACACCCGGTGAAAAATGCGGGCTAGTTGTAGAACAGCGGGCGGTCCTCGAAGTGCTCCTTGTGCCACATGAACGTGTAGCCTGGGAACTCGAGCGGGATGTCATAGATGACCGTGATCTTGATCCTGTTCGAGGTCCTCTTGATCTTCACCTTCTTCTTGGTCACGGGCAAGTCGAGCGATTCCGCTTTCTGGAGAATCTCTGCGAGGATTCGCTTGTCGTTGTACTCGCGCCGGTTGGCGCGGTCGGCGAGCACCGAGATCGTGTTGTCGAGCTCGCCCACGTTGACGATCACCGGCGTGACCTTGATCGCCACCAGGATCACAATCAGCAAAACCGCCCCGCCCACCAGACATCCGACGGGTACATCACCGCGCTGAGAACGCCAGCTCTTCATGAATCAGCCTCCGACGCCGTCTTTCATTTCCAAAATCCTATCACTAATCAGCGGATGAGCCGAAACTCGCGTTCCCAGCGGGTCTTGGTGAAGAAGTTGAAAAAGACCCCCGCGAGCTGCTTCAACCGATGACCCAATCCCCGCCATTGCCAATCGTTCCGGCCGGCCTCGTACGACCAGTAGATGAGCACTGCGCGCCCTTTGACATAGTTCAAGGGAACCGGCCCCCAGAAGCGCGAATCGAGCGAGTTGTCGCGGTTGTCGCCAAGACAGAAGATCGTTCCCGGCGGCACCGTAAACGGCCCGAAGTTATCCCGGGTGCGGGACGAAATCGGCACCGCCGGTGTGTCGTCGTAGACTCTCGAATCCTTGTGGATCACCATCGGTTCGGTCTGCAGCTCGCCATTGATGAAAAGCTGTTTTCTCCGCAGCTCGACGGTATCCCCAGCCACGGCGACGCATCGCTTGATGAAATCTCGGCGGGTATCCTCGGGAAACTTGAAAACCACCACATCGCCCCGCTGCGGCCCGCGATAGGGAAAGAGGCGATGGAGAATGCTGTCGGCATTCCCCGCGAAGATGAACTTGTTGACCACCAGGTGATCGCCGATCAGGAGATTCTCCTCCATCGAACCGGATGGGATCTTGAAGTTCTCGAACACAAAAGTGCGTACGAAGAGCGCGAGGATGAAGGCCACCAGTATGGCTTCGTAGTACTCTCGCGCGACCGATTTCTTCATCAATCCTCCCTCACCTCTCGAGATTCTAGCCTAAGATGAGTGGTTCTGCCGGATGAGATACGCCAACCTCTTGATGCTGATCGCCGGTTAGAATCACTCATCTTCGGCTTAGCGCGGATCGTCCGCTACCGGACAATCAAGCTGCTTGCGCATCCCTGGAGGCTGCCATACCTCACGCGCCCGAGCATCGAGCCGGCGAGGATCGTCCACTCGTCCCGACTGGTGTGCGAGTTGCCCGGCATGGGCGATCATGACGCCGTTATCGGTGGTCAGCGCGCGCACCGGCAAAAGGATCTCGATCCCTTGTCGTGCACCCCAGTCGGTCAAACGATCACGCAGCAAAGTGTTGGCCGCCACCCCCCCGGAGGCTGCAACCGCCTGCGGTCGATGACGCATGGTCAACTCTTCCAACGGCTTCAGCAGTTGTTCCACCACGGCCACCTCGAAGGAAGCCGCGAGATCGAGCACTTCCCGGCGCATGCCGTTGGAACCTGCGCCTCGTAAGTCGTGCTCTTGGATCCACCGGACGGCCGCCGACTTCAAGCCCGAAAACGAGAAGTCAAACGGTGCGTTTTTGAGCCGTGGCCTTGGTAACGGCACTGCCTCCGGATTGCCGCGCCGGGCCAACTCGTCGATCGCCGGCCCGCCCGGGTACCCCAGGCCGAGGACCTGCGCCACCTTGTCGAAGCATTCCCCCGCCGCATCGTCACGGGTACGTCCGAGGCGTTGCCGACTCCCGCCTTCGATTGCGTACCAGCTCGAGTGCCCTCCCGAGGCGACAAGCGCCAGCATGCGCTCGGGTTCGGGTCGTGCCGGCCGGCCGTCGAGATTGAGTAGGGGCGACACGAGATGACCCTCGAGATGGTCCACCGCCACCAGCGGGATACGCCTTCCCCAGGCAAATGCGGCGGCGAACCGAACCCCTACAAGTAGCGCTCCAACAAGCCCGGGGCCAGCGGTGACAGCGACCATCTCGATCGGGTCGAGCGCATTTTCAAGCGCATGTTTCACCAAATGTGGCAGTGCCTTCAGGTGCTCCCGTGAGGCAAGCTCCGGAACAACTCCCCCATAAGGAGCGTGGGTGGTGATCTGGCTGGACAGCAGATTCACCTCCACCGCGCCGTCGCAGTCGAGAACCGCCACCGCGCTCTCGTCGCAGGAGGTTTCAATGCCTAGAGTGCGAAGCATGTTGCCGATCCCATGATTATTGCGTGTTTAGGGTGAGGAAGTGAGGAGGTGAGGAGGTAAGGCATGAGAACCCACCGTCCTACCCCCTGACTTCCTAACTTCCTAACCCCAAACGCGTGAGACCTGACGGGTTAGGGGTTTCAACTCTTAACTCTTAACTCTCAACTCTTAACTCTCAGCTGATCGTTGCCCGCACCGGGACTTCGATCTTCGGGAACTCGGCGTCGGTGGTCTTCAGAGTGAGTGTCGCATCCCGCGGGCCCGGGCTGGCGTCGGATTTAACGGTCACGGTGACCTGGTACCGCCTTCCCTCTTCGATGGTCACTACCTCAGCAGCAAAGGCGGCGTCGTTGACTGTCGCCCCGGTTACCTTCACCGGTACATTGCCGGTGCGGTTATTTACCACAATGAGATTGCGGCCCGGCTGTGTCTTGGCCGATACCGATCCGAATTGTATCTGGGAAGGCGTCACGTGCAGAAGCGCACGCACCACACCAAAAACCTTGATCGGCACTATTTTGGCCTTGGGGTGATTGGTTTCGATTTCGAGCACAGCGTTGACCGGCCCCACAGGTGCGTCATCCTTCATCGACAGCGAGACCTCGTATTGCTGCGGCGACTTACCTGCGAGCAGCGCGTCTGACGGCAACGGACGCACGCTGGCAATCAGAAACGGCACGCTGCTCTTGACGCCCATGACCTTGAAATCCTTGTCCTCACTTCCGGCAACCACGGTGACCTTCTGATTCATGGGCTCGTGGAGGACGGCGTTGAAACGAACCAGGGGGCGCGGCAGCACCTCCACATAGGGGTGGACCTCAGTCTTGATAACCACGGTCATGGTCGGATCCTGAGGGTCGTTAGTCATGATCAGGATCGACTTGGAGATCGGTCCCGAAAAATCTCGGGTTTCGAGCTTGGCCTTGACGTACCCGGTCTTTCCGGGCGCAATCTCGCGATCAAAATCGGCAACCGTGCAGCCGCAGGTCGGCCGGACAGCCTTGATCTCGAGGGTTTCATCACCCTCGTTGACAAGCGCGAAGTCGACGTTGAGCACCTCTCCCTGAGCCACGACGCCCATGTCCTTGATCTTCTCCGGAACCACCAGCTTGGGGCCGTCGGCCGCATCCGCAACCGCTCCGGCAGCCGCCACCAACACGACCAGCGAGGCCAAGGTCAAAAGTACGAATCGGTATTTGGTCATCTGCAATCCTCCTTGTCATCTTTTCCACAAACAGGGACAATATTATGAGCGGGTCTGGCGACCGGCAACCCAGGAGGGCATATTTTTGCAGAACTTATACGGCGGTTCGCGCGAATTCCTCTACTTCCTTCCCATCGGCGGTACGGCGACGGCACCACTGGCCGGTTTCCTCCATGAAGCGGGGCATCGGGTCGAAGGGGTGGACTCACAGCTCTATCCGCCGATGAGCACTCTTCTCAGCGAGCTCGGCATCACGGCACGCCTCGGCTTCGACCCCGCGCTCATTCCTCCCGATCTCGATCGGGTCATCATCGGCAACGCCGTGCCTCGGCACAACCCGGAGGTGGCCGCCGTCCTCGATCGCCGTCTTCCCCACCTTTCCCAGGCGGAGGCCGTCGCCCACTATGTGCTGGCTCGCGGCCCGCAGAGTCTGGTAGTGGCGGGCACCCACGGCAAGACAACAACCTCTGCCATGCTGTCCTGGATTCTCGAGCAGGCGGGGTTGCAGCCGTCGTACCTTATCGGCGGTATGCCGCAATGGAACCGGCGGGGATTCCGCCTCGGCAACGGGCCTCACCTGGTCATAGAGGGTGACGAGTACAACACCGCCTTTTTCGACCGCGGACCGAAGTTCCTCCATTACCGTCCGCACCTTTTTCTCATCGGGCCGGTTGAGTTCGATCATGCGGATCTGTACCCAAATCTAGATGCCGTCCTGACCGCCTTTCGCGCCGGTTCGGCCCAGGTTCCTCGCAACGGGGCGGTGATCGCCAATGCGTGGAGTGAGGGCGCTCTCGCCGCGTGCCGCGACGCCACCGCACCTCTGATCAAGGTCGGCCCGGATGCCGACTGCGACCTCCGCATGATGACCTGGTCGGGCGGGCCGGATGCCAGTACAGCGGAAATCGAGTGGCGGGGGGAGCGGTGTCGACTCAAGCTGGACCACCCCGGACTTCACAACCTTCAAAACGGCGCAATGGCCGTCGCCGCTGCCATCGCCGCCGGCGTGCCGCCGGCAACCGCGGCTGAAGCCCTGACGCGCTTCCCCGGAGTTGCACGGCGGATGGAAGTTGTCGGCGAGGTCTCAGGTGTCACCGTGGTGGACGACTTCGCCCACCACCCGACGGCCATCGAGGCGACGGTTGCCGCTGCGCGCCAGCGCTGGCCGAATCGCCGACTGGTCATTGCCTTCGAGCCGCGGTCACTCACCGCCGCTCGACGAGCGTTCGAGGACGCCTACGTGAATGCGCTGGCCGGCGCTGACGTCGTGATGGTGGCGGTGCCGTACCACCGCAACCGCCTCGACAAGAGCGAGCTTCTGGATCGCACGGCCCTCGCCGAGCGTTTGACCAAGCATGGTGTGGTGCCGGTGATGCCGGCTGATGATGAGGATCCGGTCGAGATTCTAGCCGAGGTCATTGCTGAAGGAGACGTCGTGATAGGCTGTTCCTCGGGCGACTTTGGGGGGTTCCACAACAAATTGATCGCGGTCCTGACTCGTGGAGGCGAAGGATGACCAACAACGCTCGGCTCGCTCGCGCCATCGCCACAATCGGGGGTCTCGGGGATCGAATCCCCGCGCCGGGAACAACCGTCGGCTCGCTGCCCGCATATCTGCTTTGGTGGGGAGCCTGTACAGCCTTTCCCGCCGCCACGGTGCGCATCGTGATCACTGCAATCGGTCTGTTCGTGGCCGCTGCGCTCGGTACGTGGGCGTCGGAGGTCGAGGCTCAGCGAAGGGACGATACGGATCCCAGACCCATCGTGATCGACGAGATCGCCGGCCAATGGCTGACCTACCTCGTGGCGCTGCCCTTCGTGCCGCTTCAGAGCACCACCCACCTGGCAATCTTTGCCTTGGCGGGTTTTCTCCTCTTCCGGTTCTTCGACATCCTCAAGCCATGGCCAATCCGCTCCTTCGAGCGATTGCCGGGCGGAATCGGCATAGTCGCCGACGATCTCGCCGCCGGCTATTTCGCTGCAGCCGTCCTCGCCATCGGCTGGCGCTTTCTCGCCTGACGGCTCGAGGATGTTGAACGTTTGAACGTTAAACGTTCGAACGTTCCCACCGCGCTGAATTTCGGATTTCGGATTTGCCGCCCCCAACCTGCATCCTCCACCGGAAGCCCACAGTCGGCGTGGCGCTGTTGCGGAGGGCCTCGTCGCGAGGGCCGCGAGACGTCGTGAGATGGTGCGCGCTTACGCGCGCCAGATTGCGGCGTATCGCGGGCCGCAGCAGAGGCCCGCAGCGGCAGCGCCATGGGCGGCGAAGCCGCCGCGCCGACCTCGGGGGTAACAGGACGGGACCGCGCCCCGCGGAATCGCAGCGAAGCGGAGATTCCGCGATCGCGACGAGTTTGGGCCTCTGGGTGCGTTTCTCCGACTGGAGCGAGGAGGGACCAGATCTCGTGATCGTCCCGATCGAGTGGAGGGAGGAAAACGCGGCCAGAGGTCCGAGATCGGCGCGATCCAATACAGGGGGGAGGTGCGGCTTTGCTCGAATGCAGCCCGCCGGCGCGCCAACGGCGCGCAGCGGGCGAGGTCGATGGCTCCGACGAGAGCTTGCTCTCGGAGGAGACGTCGGCCGAGGCCGCGTGTCCGACGGGTTAGAGGTTGCGGAGGAAGTCCTCTGACGGTTCGATCTCGGCAATGAAGCGTGCCGGGCCGGTGAGGCGGATCGGGCACCTCGGCGGCTGGCCAAGGGCCTCGACGGTAAGCCGGTCGCCGGATGCCGGGGCCACCTCGAGGCGTCGCAGATCTCGCGCCGCCATCACCACAAGTGCCACCGCAACCATCCCTGAGCCGCATGACAAGGTTTCGCCCTCAACCCCGCGCTCCCAGGTCCGCAGACTGACGGCGCCGTCGGAGTCGGTTTCGTAGAAGCTGACGTTGGCACCTTCTGGACCCAACGCCTCATGGCTCCGGAGTGGCGGTCCGACAGCCGGAAGGTCGAGTCCCGCAATGTCGGCGACCGAAACCACCAGGTGCGGCACCCCGACCCTCACGAACTGGAGGTCTTTCATTGAGTCGGATGCGGCGATCTCCGGATGGCAGGGGGGTTCGTCCGGAGCCGGGATGTCGAGGGTCACCTGAAGGCCGTCAACCTCGGCGGAAATCGGTCGCCACGCGGTCTCGACCACTAACTGTGCCTCGCACCCGAGGACCTCCACCGCGGCGCGAGCGGCACAGCGGGTGCCATTGGCGCAAAAACCTGTCTCGCCGCCGTCGGCGTTGCGGTGGACGAGGCGGACCCGATCACCACTCTCGGCGGCGAGCGCTATGGCACCGTCGGCGCCGACACCGAGGCGGCGGTCGCAGAGGCGACGAACAAGCTTGGGATCATGCGCCAGTCGGTCGGCCCACTCACCGATCCCGAGCAGGAAGTCGTTGCCGGCGCCCTCGACCTTGAAAAGACGCGGCCTCAAGGTTCGGCGCCCATCACCACCGTGCAATCGGCCGCCGCACTCTCATTGCCGGCGCTGTCCACGGCCACCACCATGTACCTCAAGGCCCCGAGAGGCGGCGATGGATCGGTCAATTCGACCACCTGTAGGCCATCAGCAAGAACTCTGGCCTTTGCACGCTCTTTTTGTCGTGAGATGCGATAGGTCACATCACCCGCCACCGCCTGCCAGCGCACCCGAACCCGCGGTCCCTCGGGCAAGCAGACAACGCCCTGAGGTGATGGCGGCGGGTAGGTGTCGGGATGGTCGACGCGTGCCGGTTGGGACGGCTTACCAACCACCTCTGCGCCACCCTCGAGCACTCGCACCGACCGCAGCCGGTAACTCCAACTCCGGCCCTGGGCAGCCTTCGAATCGCGCCACTCATCACCCTTGACCGGCTTCTCGGTGACCGCCTTCCAGGTCGCGCCGTCGGCAGATCGTTCGACCAACGTCGCAAGATCGTCGGTTTGCCGCCACCGTACATCGATTCCCTCCGACCCGGCCCCGAGTTGCACATCGCCTGGGGGCGGTGGCGCTGCCTGGGGTTCCAACCGCACGACGTTGGAAAGCACTGATTCTTGTTTCCGACAGCACACAGTGCGAACGCCGTACCAGAGAACGGGCGACCCCATTTCCGCCCCCTCCGACTTTCGCCACCGTGCAAGATCATCGCGAAAGATCAGGTCCGCTCCGTGGGTGATGGCCGCAAGCTCTTCCGGTTCGAGCTCCTTGATCACTTCGCCCTCGCCCTCGAGAAGCTGGCGGCGCAGTTGGCGATCCTGGGCCGAAATCGGCGGTGGTGGCTCCTGGCCCTCCGGCAGCGTGGCGCGCCATACCTGGATCGCCTCGATATCGGTCAGCCCACTGCCGTCGGTGGTCAGCGAAGGATAGCTCCACCGCAGAACAGCGTCATCGCCCTCTTGAAAGGCGGTCAGATCGGTGGTCCGTTCTGCAACCCGAATCTCGGGCGGCAGCGGAGGACCCTCCTTCCCGCAACCCGACAGGCCGATCACCAAGGCCAATGTGATGGGAGTAAGAGTTCTTAGTTTTGAGTTCTTAGTTTTGAGTTCCCATCCATCTGCTGCGCCAATTGCTCGTCTCGGAGTGGGTGGCCCAATGCTCGGCATTCCTAATTCCTAATTCCTAATTCCTAATTCAGAGAATATAGCGTGCCAGGTCGCGATCTCCGATCAGATCACCGAGGCGCTCCTGCACCATTTCCTCGCTCACTTCAACGACCTCTCCGGCTCGGTCGGGGGCCGAGAAGCTGAGCTCCTCGAGGAGGCGTTCGAGGACCGTGTGCAGGCGCCGAGCGCCGATATTTTCCGCGGCCTCGTTGATCTCCGCCGCCATCGACGCGATGGTCTTCACCGCCTCATCGCTAAAACGCAGCTCGAGGTTCTCGGTCGCCAAAAGCTCAGTGTACTGGCGGATGAGTGAGTTCTCCGGCTCGGTAAGGATGCGCTCGAACTCCTCGGCGCCGAGCGATTGCAGCTCGACCCTGATTGGGAATCGCCCCTGCATTTCCGGGATCAGATCCGCCGGTCGTGAGACGTGAAATGCACCGGCGGCGATGAACAGGACGTGATCGGTGCGAACCACGCCGTAGCGGGTGTTGACGTGGGTCCCCTCGACGATGGGCAGGAGATCCCTCTGCACCCCCTCCCGCGACACGTCCGGACCTCGTCCGCCCGCGTCCTCGCGCGAGCAGATCTTGTCGATCTCGTCGAGGAAAACGATGCCGGATTCCTCGACCCTGTTGATCGCCTCGCCCTCCACCTGCGCGCGATCGATGAGCTTCTCCTCCTCCTCCAAAAGCAGAACCCGGCGCGCCTCGGCGACCGTCATTCGTTTCCTGGCCTTGCGGTCCATGAGACCGCCAAACATGTCCTTGAGGTTGATGCCCATCGACTCCATCCCCTGAGGGGTGAACATCTCGACGGTCGGCATCCGATCCTCCGCGACCTCGAGCTCAATCTCGTTTTCCTCCAGCAGTCCGTCTCGCAGCGGGCGCTTAAGAGCCCGGCGGCGCTCCTCCAGGGCGGTGTCAGCTACCGAGCTCGAGCTCACGACGAGGAGGTCGAGCAGGCGGTCCTCAGCCGCTCGTTCGGCGCGAACCGCAACCTCGGCCACCCGCTCGGCGCGGACCAGCTGGATCCCCGCGTCGAGCAGATCGCGGATGATCGACTCGACATCACGGCCGACGTAGCCAACCTCGGTGAACTTGGATGCTTCGACCTTGAGAAACGGCGAGCCGGTGAACCGTGCCAAGCGGCGCGCGATTTCGGTCTTGCCGACCCCCGTCGGTCCAATCATGATGATGTTCTTGGGCACCACCTCCTCGCGCAGCTCGGGACTGAGCTGCTGGCGGCGCCAGCGGTTGCGCAGGGCCACGGCCACCGCACGTTTGGCCGCGTCCTGACCGATGATGAAGCGGTCGAGCTCGGCCACCGTTTCCTTGGGGGTCAGTTTTTCCAGTATCACGTTTCAAGCTCCTCGATGGTGATGTGATCGTTGGTATAAATGTCGATGCCGGCGGCGATCACGAGCCCCTCATTGACGACCTCGACGGCACCAAGCTCCGTGTGCTTGAGCAGCGCACGCGCCGCAGCCAGTGCGTAGCTTCCTCCTGAGCCCACGGCCACGACATCATCATCCGGCGAAAGCACCTCGCCGGTGCCGGAAACCAGCAGCGTCGTTCGGTGGTCGGCGGTGATGAGGAGCGCTTCGAGATGGCGTAGCGCCTTGTCCGTCCGCCAATCGCGAGCGAGCTCTACCGCTGCTCGTTCGAGGTTGTGACCATACTCCTCGAGCTTGGCCTCGAAGCGGGTGAACAGCGCCAAGGCATCCGCCACAGAGCCCGCGAATCCCGCCAGCACCTTGCCGCCTGCGAGGCGCCGCACCTTGGCCGCACCATGCTTGACCACGGTCGTTCCCAGGGTCACCTGACCGTCCGAACCGATCGCCACGACACCGTCCTTGCGGACAGCCAGAACTGTCGTGTGATGCCATTCATTCTTCATCGCAGCCTCCGAATCCGATCGCGACACTGTGCGCACGATCAAGCAGGTATTCTAACGTTATAACGTTTAAACGTTAAACGTTTGAACGTTTCAGACCTTTTCCAGCTTCGCGATGTTTGGCACAAGGGTCTTTCGCCCGGCTCGATCGAAGTAGACAACCAACTTGAGCTGCGCACCGCGACCCTGGCAGGCCAGCACGACTCCGGTTCCGAAGCGGCGGTGGCGGACGCGGTCACCCGGACGCCAGGCCGCGCCGGTACCGTCGGTCACCGCGGCCGGAATCTTCGATCCGCCGCTACGAGACGGGGCGCCGATGACCCCGGCCTGACGCCGTACAGCTCCGGTTCTGGCCCCTCGCCCCGGCTGCCCCCCTGGCGACGACGACCAGGTCGGCGCCGGCGCCGACACATCGTCCACCGCATCTGGCGGCAGCTCGTCGACGAAGCGTGAGATGTGGGTCGGCTGCCGTTGCCCGAAGAGAAAGCGGTTCCTGGCCCCGGTGAGGGCCAGCCACCGCCGAGCGCGGGTCATGCCGACGTAGGCGAGACGACGTTCCTCTTCGAGCCCCTCAGGTTCGTCCCGCGAGCTGGCGTGCGGCAGCAGCCCATCCTCCAGGCCGGCGAGAAAGACGACGTCGAACTCGAGCCCCTTGGCCGAGTGCAGGGTCATCAGCGCCACGCCCTTGGGTGTTCCCTGTTCGTTGGTATCCTCCAGGAGCGCCACCGCATCGAGAAACTCGTCGAGATTCTGGCCGCGATCAGCCGCCTCGGCCACCGCCGCGGCCAGCTGTTGGAGGTTCTCCCGCCGTGCGACCCGATCCTCAGCCTCGCCCTCATACATGGCGAAAAGACCCGACGCCTCGAGCAGCCATCCCACGAGGTCACCCGGTGCGAGCTCCTCGCGCCGTTCCCCGGCCTCATCGAGGAGACCGAAGAAACGCTCCAGGGAGAGCCGGGCGCGCGGGCTGAGGCCTTCGGGCAGCCGCCGCGCCGCATCTGGAAGATCGATCTCGAGGTCCTCCGCCGACCGACGGAGCACGTCCATGGTGGCCGCGCCGATGCCTCGTGTCGGGGTGTTGACCACGCGCTCGAATGACAGCGGATCGCCGGGCCGCACGACGAGCCGGAGATAGGCCAGAGCATCCTTGATCTCGGCACGCTGCCAAAACCGAAGACCGCCCACGACCCGGTAGGGAACACGGCGGCGGGTGAGCTCCTCCTCGAATGGCCGGGTTTGGGCATTGGTGCGCATCAGCACCGCCATCTCGTGCAGAGAGTGGCTACCGGCCAGTAATTCCATCTGGTCCACGACCCACCGCGCCTCGCCGCGCTCGTCCTCCGAAACGCACAATCGGACCGGCTCGCCACCCTCACGGCTGGTGAAGAGCCTCTTACCGCGACGACCGGCATTGGCCGCAATGAGGCCCCCGGCGACCGCCAAGATGGGTGCGGTCGAGCGGTAGTTCTCCTCCAGTGCCACCACCCGAGCGCCGGGAAAGAAGTTTTCGAAGCGGAGGATGTTGTCGAGCTCGGCCCCCCGCCAGCGATAGATCGACTGGTCCTCGTCGCCGACCGCGGTGAGGTTTCCTGCGCCTTCGAGTACGACTGTCATGAGGTCCATTTGTAGGGAGTTGGTGTCCTGAAACTCGTCGACCAAAAGGAAATGGGCCCGCCGCGCGACAGTCCGCCGGATTTTTGCGTCGTTACGCAGAGCCTCGAGCCCGCACACCAGCATGTCATCGAAGTCGACCACCCTGGCCTCTCTCTTGAGCTTGGCGTAGCGCTCCCAAACACGGGCCAGGGTCTCGTCTGATGCTCCGGCTGCGCCCTGTACGAAGGCCTCGAGCCCGGTGCCACGATTGACCAGACCGGAGATCCTTGACAGCACCGCTCGCGGCGGCAGCTCCCGTGGGTCGAGGCCGAGATCCTTGAGCGCGCGGGTCGCCAGCGCCCGCTGATCGTCGGTGTCGGCGATTCCGAAGTACGGCGGCAGTCCTGCGGCGCTCGGGTACCGGCGCAGGATGTCGAGCGCCCAGCGGTGAAAGGTACCGACAAAGCCGCCGCCGAGCGGCCGACCGAGGAGGTTTTCGACCCGCTCGCGCATCTCCCGCGCCGCCTTGTTGGTGAAGGTCACTGCGGTGATTCCGGAAGGCTCAGCCGCGCCCACGGCCAACAGGTGGGCGATGCGGTAGGTGAGGACGCGAGTCTTGCCCGAGCCGGCACCGGCAAGCACCAGCAGGGGGCCTTCGCCGTGGGTCACAGCCTCACGCTGCGGCGGGTTGAGATCATCGAGAAGGGAACTCAAGGAACCGGCACCTCCAGAGGAAGAAAGAACTTAACAGTGCACCGCAAGAGAAACAACCGTTAGAATTAGGAGTTAGGAATTAGGAATTAGGAATTCCGGACCGCCATCCCGAAAGATTTCAGGGGTGGGTGGATGGCATTCCTAATTCCTAATTCCTAACTCCTAATTCGTCGAGTGTTGCGGCAGCATCACTCGACGGTGACGCTCTTGGCAAGATTCCTCGGCTGGTCGACATCGTTGCCGAGCTCCACCGCCACGTGGTAGGCCAGCAGCTGCAGCGGCACCACCGCCACAACCGGCTGCAGCAGCGGGTGGACCCGCGGCACCGGCAGCACCAGATCGGCCACGTGGTCGAGGCCGCCGGCGTCCCCATCGGAGACCGCGAGCACCGCGGCGCCGCGCGCACGAACCTCCATCAGATTGCCGATGAGCTTTTCTCGGGTCGCACCTTCCGGCGCCACCGCCACCACCGGAAAGCCCTCCTGAAGAAGGGCGATGGGGCCGTGCTTCATCTCGCCGGCCGGGTAGCCCTCGGCGTGGAGATAGGAGATCTCCTTGAGCTTGAGGGCCCCCTCGAGGGCGATCGGGTAGAGGATGCCGCGCCCCAGGTAGAGGGAGTCGGTGGCGTCGGCAAGCATTTCGGTGCCCTCACGATAGAGCTCGGGATCGATGGCCAGCGCCAGCTCCACCGCCAGCGGCAGGCGCTGGAGCTCCGCAACGAGCTCGACATCGGTGGCGTCGGTCAAGCCGCGGACGGAACGCAGGGCCAACGCCATCAGCACCAGCGCCACGAGCTGGGTGGTAAATGCCTTGGTCGAGGCAACCCCAATCTCCGGCCCAGCCTGGGTGAGCATGCGGGAAGTGGCGAGGCGCCATGACGACGACCCGCGACTGTTGCACACGGTGGCCAGGAGGGCGCCGCCCTCGCGCGCCATCTCCATGGCCGCCAGGGTGTCAGCGGTCTCGCCCGACTGGGTTACACCGACGACGAGCACATCCCCGCCGATCAGCGGTTGGCGGTACCGGTATTCCGAGGCGTAGTCGACCTCGGTCGGCAACCCGGTCAGCTCCTCGATTACGAACTTCCCAACCAGGCACGCGTGCCACGAGGTGCCGCAGGCCACAAGGTGGACGCGGCGGAGCCCGCTCAGCTCCTCAGCGCTGAAGCCGAGACCGTCAAGGTTGACGCCGCGACGTTCGGCGTCGAGGTAGGCGAGGACCGTGTTTCGGATCGCGTCCGGCTGCTCGAAGATCTCCTTGAGCATGAAGTGGCGGTAGCCGCCCTTCTCGACCCTCGCAGCATCCCAGTCGAGAGTCTCCACCGGACGTTCGACTTCCAGGCCCGAAGGGTCGAGAATCCGCACGCTGTCCGCCCGCACCTCGGCCACGTCCCCGTTCTCCAAAAAGACCACCCGTCGCGTGCGGTGTAGCAACGCCGTGATGTCTGAGGCGACCATGTTCTCGCCCTCGCCGAAGCCGACCACCAGCGGCGGGCCGTTGCGGAAGGCGACCACCACATCGGGCTCCGTCCGGTATACCGCAACCACGGCGTACTGGCCCTCCAGCCGCGGCAGGATCCCGAGGACCCGTTCCGTAAGGGTGCCCTTCTCGCGACCCAGGAGTTGTGCGATGAGCTCGGTATCGGTGTCCGACTGGAGATCGACGCCAGCCTCCTGGAGCTCCTTCCGCAAACTAACGTAGTTCTCGACGATGCCGTTGTGGACTACCGCCACCAGGCCTTCAGCGTCGGTCTGAGGGTGGGCGTTGGCTTCGGTGGGAGCGCCGTGCGTTGCCCACCGCGTGTGACCGACACCGGCCGTCCCGTGGAGGGGTTCGTGATACGCCTTCTGTTCGAGGTTCTTGAGCTTGCCGGCGGCGCGCAGGATGCCGATCTCGTCGGCGCCCATCACCGCCATGCCGGCGGAGTCGTAACCGCGGTACTCGAGGCGACGTAGACCGTCGAGTAGTACCGGCACCACCTCGTCCGCGCCCACGTAGCCGATGATGCCGCACATCTCAAACCTCCTATCGTGTTTGCGGATTAATCTCGTGCCGCGTCGAGGGCGGCGAGGAGCTGGTCGAACGACGCGGCAAAGGCTGTGACCCCCTCCACCTGCAGCTCCTCGGTGACCGCATCGATATCCACGCCGAGGGCGGCGAGGCCGGCAAAGACCTGCTCAGCCGAGGCCGGGTCCTCACTCAGGCTGGCGCGCGGCCGGCCATGGTCGCGAAATGCCTCGAGGGTGGCTGCCGGCAGGGTGTTGACGGTGTCGGCGCCGATCAGCTCTTCGACATAGATCACATCCCGATAGTCTGGGTTCTTGGTGCTGGTCGATGCCCACAGGGGTCGCTGCACCCGCGCCCCCCGCTCGGCGTGCGCCGCAAACGCATCGTCGCCGAAGAGCTCCCCGAAACGGCGGTAGGCGAGCTTGGCGTTGGCGATGGCAGCCTTTCCGCGGAGGACGAGAGCCTCAGGCGTTCCGATCGCATCGAGCGCCGCATCGACTTTGGTGTCGACTCTGCTGACGAAGAACGAAGCGACAGAGGCTACGCGCGCTGGTTCGGCGCACGCCTCGAGACCGCGCAGATACGCTCCGGCGACCGCCTCGTAGTGATCGAGCGAGAACATCAGGGTGGCGTTGACGTTGATTCCTTCCGCAATCAACCGCTCGATGGCTGGAATGCCCTCCGATGTGGCCGGAACCTTAATCATCAGATTGGGCCGGTCAACCGTTCGCCATAACCGTTTGGCCTCCGCGAGGGTGCCCTCTGTATCGCGAGCGAGATGGGGAGAGACCTCGAGACTGACGTACCCGTCGTCGCCACCACTGGCCTCGAAAACCGTCCGCAAAATGTCTGCCGCTCCGCGAATGTCCTCGATCGCCAGGGCCTCATAGAGATCTACCGTCGTCATGGTGGGGTCGTTCTCGAGCAGCTCGGCAACTGCGTCGCCGTAAGCGCCGCCGCCCTCGATGGCCTTCTGGAAGATGGAAGGGTTCGAGGTTACGCCGCGCACTCCGTCGTCCGCTACCAGCCGTGAGAGGCCGCCACCCGAGAGCAGGGCTCGTTCGATGAAGTCGAACCACACCGCCTGCCCGTAATCCCCCCACAACTCTTTCAGTGAATTCATGCCGCCTCCCTAACCAATCTGCGCTCGTGCCCGAAAAACAATCCTCAGAATCTCTCTTCCAATATTTCTACCGACTTCGCCACCACCGCCTCGACGGTGAGTCCGAGGCGCTCGGCAACCTCGGCCCCTGGAGCCGAGGCCCCGAACCGGTCAATGCCAATGACCGCCCCGCCATCGCCCACAATCTCTCCCCACCCCAGGGTGACACCCGCCTCGATCGCGAGCCGCGAAGTTCCTTCGGGCAGCACCGACCGACGATATTCCGCCGACTGCTCACGAAAGAGCTCCCACGACGGCATCGAGACCACGCGTGCAGGGATCCCCCGCATCGCCAGCTCTGCCCTGGCGTCCAGGGCCAGCGAAACCTCGCCGCCGGTGGCTATGAACACGATCTGCGGCGCTCCGCCTTCTTCGTTGATGAGGACGTATGCTCCCCGTGCGACACCATCTGCTCCGAACTCGCTCGCCTCCTCGAGCACCGGCAGCCCCTGTCGACTGAGAAGAAGGGCAGTTGGACCCGTGGTGCGTTCGACGGCGACCCGCCAGGCCGCGGCGGTCTCATTGGCATCGGCCGGCCGCATCACCACCAGACCCGGGATCGTCCGCAGGGCCAGGATGTGTTCCACCGGCTGATGGGTCGGGCCGTCCTCTCCCACCCAGATCGAATCGTGGGTGAAGACGTAGATCACCGGCTGCTCCATCAGCGCTGCAAGGCGAATGGCCGGCCGCATGTAGTCGGAAAAGACCAGAAAGGTCGCTCCATAGGGTCGGATTCCGCCGTGTAGCGAGAGTCCATTGAGGACGGCCCCCATTGCGTGCTCGCGGATACCGAAGCGCAGATTCCGGTTGCCGGGAGTGTCCGCGAGCAGATCTCCGCCGCCGTCAATCAGTGACTTGTTCGACGGCGCAAGGTCCGCCGATCCACCGACCAGCTCGTCAAGCACCGCAGCCAAGGCGCCCAACACCTTTCCCGAGGCGGCGCGAGTCGCGATCTTGGGGCCGACGGCGTCAAAGACCGGTAGGGCGTCGGTCCAACCGTTGGGGAGCTTGCGGTCAAGGCGCCGCCGCCAATCGCGCGCGAGGTCAGGGTGATTATCGGCCCAGGCATCGAACGACGCCTGCCAACCACGGTGGGCGTCGGCGCCGCGAGCTACCGCTTCCCGGCAGCGGGCCAGGGCCTCGGGCGGCACCAGGAATGCCTCGTCCTCCGGCCAACCGTACGCCTGCTTTGTCGCGCGAACCTCGTCGGCACCGAGGGGGGCGCCGTGGGCCGAGGCGCTGTCCTGCTTGGTGGGGGCGCCCCAGGCGATGTGGGTGCGAACCCGGACCAGGGTCGGCCGCCCGTCATCCGCTGCCGCGGCCTCGAGCGTCGCGGAAAGAGCGTTGAGGTCGTTGCCGTCCTCCACCTCGAGCACCCGCCAGCCGTAGGCCTCAAAACGCGCTGGGACGTTTTCTGAAAAGGAGAGATCGGTTCCCCCTTCAATCGTGATGCGGTTGTCATCCCAAATCCACACCAAGCGGCCGAGCCGCAGGTGCCCTGCGAGGGAGGCCGCCTCGGAGCTCACCCCTTCCATGAGGTCGCCATCCGAGCACAGAACCCAGGTGCGGTGATTGACAACGCGGTGGCCGGGGCGGTTGAACTCCGCCGCCAGGTGGGCTTCGGCCACCGCCATCCCGACCGAGGTGGCGACCCCCTGGCCGAGTGGTCCGGTGGTCATCTCCACACCCGGGACCAATCCGACCTCCGGGTGTCCGGGGGTCTTTGATCCCCACTGCCGGAAATTCTCGAGCTCTTCAAGCGGCAGATCGTAGCCGGTGAGAAAGAGGGTGCTGTACAGGAGCATTGACGCATGGCCGCAGGATAGAATGAAGCGATCACGATCCGGCCACCCGGGATCGGAAGGGTCGTGCTTGAGGAACCTCGTAAACAGCAGGTAGGCCACCGGCGCCAGACCCATCGGGGCGCCCGGATGCCCCGAGTTCGCGCGCTCTATGGCATCGATCGACAGGGCACGGATCGTCGTAACGGCAAGCTGATCGACATCGTCAAAAATCTGAGTCACTGTGCCTCCCGGCCGTCATCGTAAACGATCCGTGCCGTGCACGCTTCCCTGACCCGATAATCCATTACCTCAGGATGCGCGCAGCGCATCCGCAGAGCCCGGGGGGCAGAGGCCCACCACAACGTCTCAATCGGGAAATCACATCTCCGGGCCTGTGCCCCGCGGGCTCTCTGCTAACGGCTGCGTAGCTCGTATAGAACCTGCTTGGCTACCGCCTTCAACGTCTCGAACACACCGATACCCTTGGTGGCGACGGCCTCGAAGGTGGGCTCGCCCTTGAAGTTGAGGAGGCGGTACATATCGTCCACCAGAACCGCGCTTGGCAGGTCGCGCTTGTTGAACTGAAGCACGTAGGGAACGCTCTTCAGGTCAAAACCGTTTTCCATGAGGTTGTCTTCGAGGTTACTCAGGGACTCCTCGTTGGCGTCCATTCGCGCTTCCTGCGAGTCGGCCACGAAAACGACACCGTCGACCCCCTTCAAGATGAGCTTCCGGCTTGCGTCATAAAAGACCTGTCCGGGCACGGTGTAGAGGTGGAAACGGGTCTTGAAACCGCGAACGGCGCCGAGATCGAGCGGCAGGAAGTCGAAGAACAGCGTGCGGTCGGTCTCCGTTGCAAGCGATATCAGCTTGCCCTTTTGCTGCGGTGCCGACTTCTCGAAGATGTACTGGAGATTCGTCGTCTTTCCGCAAAGACCGGGCCCGTAAAAGACGATCTTGACGTTGATCTCGCGCGCGGCGTAATTGATGAAGCTCATTCGGAAAACAATGCGTCGATGTCGTCGTCGGTGATCTCTGCGAACGGTGAAACGGTCTCCACAGTGCCAATGTCAGCAGCCTTGTTCTCCATCTCGTTGATCACCCTCTCAAGGTCGGCCGAGGCTTTGCGGACCCGCAGCCGCACGAGACCCAGCGATGAACGTTCATCAAAGATCACCACCAGGATCAGCCGTTGGCCCACGATCGAGATGTGGATGTTGTCCTTGCGCCCCTCATGGAAGAGGATCGAAAATTCCTTTTCGCCGATGAGTTTGGCAAGACCATCTGTTGCAGCCACGTTGCCGGCGGTGAGCGAGGCGAGGGAGGTGGTGTCGACGAGATCGACCTCGCCGGCGTCCGCAATTTGCTGGCCATTCTTGTCGACCAGAAATACAATCTTGGCGCTTGCGTCCATGCGCAAGGTGTTGAGGAGGTGCTTGATGACCACGAACTCCTCTTCGTACATGACCAGTGTGTTATTCAACGCCTCACACTCCCCAACAGTCTCAATTTATAGCACATCCGCCTCCACGAGGCCAATCGCGGCAACCGGGTCAGATCTCCCGTGGCAGCCGATAACTGTCTTTATTTATCTACAGATACTGGTCAGATCTTGCGCCGGAGCTGGAGCGCCTGGGTGAGCGTCACCCGATCGACCGAGGCCACCTCCCCACCTACCGGAATTCCGGACGCCGGACGGCTGACTTCAACCCCGAGCGGCTGCAGGCGGCGGGCGATAAAGAGTGCCGTGGTCTCGCCCTCGACCGTGGGATCGGTGGCGAGAATCACCTCCGTCACGCCGCCCTCCCGGCAGCGTTCCTCGAGGCGAGTGATGGTCAGGTCGTCTGGTCCTACCCCGTGAAGGGGCGAAAGGTGCCCGAGGAGGGCGTGGTAGAGGCCACGATACTCGCCGGTCTCTTCTACAGCCCACACCGTCGTTGGTTCCTCCACGACCAGAATCGTTCTGCGGTCTCTGCCCGGGTCCCCGCAGACCGCACACGGGTCGGTTTCCGTAAGAAGACTACATTCGGAGCATAACCCCACTGCCTCGCGCAATCCGGCAAGCACCGAGGCAAAGGAATCGAGCTCGTTCGGGTCGATGGTCAGAAGATGCTCAGCCAGACGCTGCGCCGTCCTCGGACCGACTCCGGGGAGGCGCTCGAGGTGAGCCAACAAGGTGCGCACGGTAGGCGGCCGCAAATCCATCAGTCGCCGCCGTCCGGGCGTACCGCCACTACATCTCCCCCCAGAACCCGGGAGGCCAGAGTCACACCCGGATCCGAGCGAACCTCCTCTTCGAGGGAGGCGCGCTCGACGGCTGCAGCGGCAGGCTCAGCAGCCATATTGTCAACCGCATCCTCGGCCGCACCAAGGAGGTCGCGTTCAGATGACCGCGTTGCCTTTGCAGGACCACCTCCACCCTGCACCGAGCTCGGTCCTGTCCCAGAGGGGCCGCCGCCCGCGGTCGGCGGCATCTCTGCGGGACCCGATGCAGCGCCTGGCGTCGGCGCGAGCTCTCCCGACCCTTCAAGCCAACCCTCGAGGGTGCGCACCGTCGGCCATCGAGCGAGCCGTAACGATGCCACCTCGAGCGCCAGCTCGCGGTTCCCGGCTTCGCGGAGGAGACGTTCCTGTTCGAGCCACAAACCGAGCATACGGCCCAGGGGATCTGCACCGTGGGCAGCGGCAATCGGCTGCAGGACCTCGCGGTGGGAGTCCGATAGCGAGGATTCGAGGTCAGGGTCGACCGCGAGGTATAGGATGGTGCGAAGCACGCGCCCGATTTCTCGATACAGCACCGAGGCGTCCTGGCCTCCGACAAGCTGATTGCGCAACATCGACAAGCCCTCGGCAATGCGGCCCGAAGCAAGGGCGTCCACGAGCCCGGCGGTCGCCTCTATCGGGGGCACACCCAGCACCGTCGCTACCGCCCGATCGTCGACTTCGTCCGCGGCAAAAGCGCGCAGTTGATCAAGCAGCGACAGCGCGTCACGCACGCTGCCCTCCGCGGCGCCGGCAATCGCCGCCGCAGCCGACGGCGAAAGCGTGAAGCCCTCGGTGGCCGCAATCTCGCACAGACGACCACGGATCAACTCCGTGCCCACCGGCCGAAACTCGAGCTGCTGGCAGCGCGAGAGGATGGTGGCCGGAACCTTGAGGCGTTCGGTCGTGGCAAATATCCAGAGGATGTAAGGGGGGGGCTCCTCGATTGTCTTGAGAAGCGCGTTGAAGGCCGATTTCGAGAGCATGTGAACCTCGTCCACAATGATGACCCTGAACCGGTCCCTGGTCGGATGGTAGCGAAGCAGCTCCTGGAGCTGACGGACGTCATCAACGCTGGTGTTGGTGGCCGCATCCATCTCAATCACGTCGAGGCTCGATCCGTCTGTGATTTCCCGGCACGAGACGCACTCGCCGCAGGGCTCGGCGGTCGGTCCCTCCGAACAGTTGACGGCCTTGGCGAGCAGCCGTGCGGCGGTGGTCTTGCCAACGCCCCGTAAACCGGAGAACAGATAGGCCTGGCCGAAAGTACCGGCCCGAAGGGCGTTGGTGAGCGTCTGCACCACCGCCTCCTGGCCGAGCAAGTCGTCAAAACGCTGCGGCCGCCACGTGCGAGCGAGTACTTGGTAGGTCATCGGGGTATGTTAGCCCGGAATTAGGAATTAGGAATTAGGAATTAGGAATGCCCGGCCACCCACCCCCTGGCCAAAGGCACTTCATGAGTCGGTCCTCGAATCGTGCCTACGTCCGTGCACGTTGAAAATGTGCGCCGGAGCACACTACCACTCGCTATCCACGTCACACCGTCAACCAAATCCAATCAGCCGCGTAACAATAGGGGTAGACCCGGCATAGCCGTTTCAACATGGTGTGTCGGGAATTCACTATGGTACCGTGCGGTTTGCTCTCGTTGAGAGAAACAAGGAGGTCTGTCATGTTTACTCGGAAAGTCGCCGTCGTCTTCGTCACCCTGGTGCTCGCCACCTCTGCAATTTTTGCCATCGCACCCGGCGACGATCTCCTGATCGCGGGAGCGGCGCGAACTAATAGATGGCATTCGGATCTCTTGATCAATAACGCCGGTACCACCACGGTGTCGGTGGATGTTCTGTGGCTGGAACGAGATCAGGCCAACCCGAATCCTATATCGCGCACTTTCAGCATCGGCCCGGACGAAACGCTCATCCTGGACGATGTCATCCTGAATAACTTCGGAATGAACAACGCTGCCGGGGCATTCCGCATAACTGCGACGGGTGGCGAGGTCACCGCCAACCTCATTGTCTTTTCGGGATTTGACAACCCCACCACCGGCACCTTCGGCTCGGGCTTTGAGGCCATCCCGGCATCCGCTGCGACGGGGGCGGGAGAGTCCACGACCGTCATGGGTCTCGCCTCGACCAGTTCCTTCTATACCAACATCTTCGCCCTCGCCGGGGCCAATGGCGTCACCATGGACCTCGACCTCCTCGATCCCGATGGGGATGTCCTCGACACCACGACGGTCACCCTGGGAGCCTATGAGCCGTGGCTGTCCTTCCGAACCGATCTCTGGGATGTCAGTACATTTGAAAACGGCACCGTGCTGGCACGGGTTTCCGCCGGCTCAGCAGTGATCCTCGGTTCAAAGACCGACGAGACCAGCACGGATCCCACCACCCTCGAATCCGCATTCGGCGCCGGCGCGGGCTCGGCCGACGGCACCTACCAGTTCTCCATTTATGACAGCCTCGCCTTTGCCTCCGGTGGAAATTTGGTGATTGACAACGACATCGTCGAGGCTATCAACGGCACCTACATCAACTTTGACAAGGTGGACAATGGCGGCGTCCCCGAGTGCACCCTGATCTTCCTCTGGGGCATCGGTCTGAGCCCGACCGC
>Ga0164313_10000317_pt1 | contig 37100 bp, 30 predicted proteins | sample GuaBasSedimGuay4_FD_113735 | JGI IMG/M metagenome (GOLD analysis project Ga0164313, IMG submission 113735) | Subseafloor sediment microbial communities from Guaymas Basin, Gulf of California, Mexico - Guay4, Core 4569-4, 0-3 cm | ecosystem: Environmental > Aquatic > Marine > Hydrothermal vents...
CCATCGCACCATCGCACCATCGCACCATCGCATCCGGATCGCTGCGATGGTCATTCATAATTCATAATTCATAATTCGATCACGTCTCCGGGTTGGAATCGGGTTCAGGTTTGGTGTCTTGTCCCGGGTTGGAGGCATCGAATGCTCCTGGCTCCCACGGCATGGGCGGGCGGCGTGTCTGATCATCTGCCAGCGCCCACTTCTTGACCGAGACGACATCCATCATGTGTTCGAGGACCTGAAGGGTGATGTCCTTCACCAGAACCTCCATCTCGACCAGTCCGGGTCCGTAGAAGACGTCGTCGAGGACGGCGCCGGCCGCCTCGAGAACCGCCTGTTCGCCCTCGGGAGAGTCCAGGGTTGTGGTAACTGTTTCTAGAGTCGTGTCGAGGATGACCTCGCCGACCACTCGCACCGCTGGTTTGAGGATGGCGTTTGGAAGTGGTATCGCCTGCAGGGATTCCGATTGTTCGACCGCGTTCTCCAAGTTGAGGCTCAATAGAGACCTCAGGCGTCCGATGGTCTGGGGATCGGTGAGAGTCTGGCGGATTTGGTTGGCGAGGACAATCTCAATCTCGGTCTTGCGAGGTTCCACGACTGATTGGATGATACGTGCGTGGGTCCCGTCGGAGACCTCCTCGTGGTACTCCGTCAGGATTTTCAACGCCACGCGATCGGAGACCTCTTCGGTGATGATGTTCGAGAAGTAGAGCACGGTGCGGGTGAAGATGTCCTTGCCGACATTTGACAGCTCGCTTCGCCGGAGGCGCATGTACATCGAGACGGCGCGCAACAGTCGGAACGGGCGGAACACCGCTACGGGGATGAGCCCGAGGACGTCGTACCAGTTGAAGATGGGGAAGAAGAACCACTTGGAGTAGGTTTTTCGTCTGATGGCCAGGATCCACCGGATGTTGAACTCGATCCAGAAGAGGATCAGGAAGGGCAGATCGAGGATCCAGAAATGATCGGTGAGCTTGCCGTCGATGTTGAAGGTCCGGTAGTAATTGAGCTCGAATCCCTCGATGATCTTCGGGTTGACGGACGCGATGGTTGCGGCCAGGGCCCTTTGATCCGACGGCCAGTAGGCCTCGCACGCACGAAGTAGGACATCGTTGTCTCGGAGCGCCCCGCCGGTCACCCCGATGTTCCGGGCAAGCTCTTCGGTGATGAATCCGAGGGTGCGCGCCTGACCGGACCGGGCGAAGGCGTTCTCGTTCACCACCCGGTAGGTCAGCTCCACGAGTTTTGAACGGTGTTCCTCGATCGCCGGTGAGTGTGGAGACTTCTCGATCAGAGCGTCGGTGACCCCTATCTCGTTTCTGAGTGCATCGGTCAAGGGATGCGGTTCGATCCCCTTGATCGGGTCGTAGATGGACGCCACCACGGGTACATAAGTGATGTACTGGGGACGCAGCCAGAGGTAACTGAGATCGAAGAGGATCATCCAGAGATTGATGATCGCCACCCAGACCATGAAGATGTCCCACGCGAGGGTGATTTTGGATCTTCTGCTGAGACCGCCGATGGCGCCGAATGTGTTCTTGATCGCGCTGATGATGGGCATTGGATCTCCGAGGTGCGGCGACCATTGTAAGGCTTCCGCATCCCCAGGAGGCCGCACCGCCTAGATCCAGTTGCTGCGCAACGGGATCTACTCGTCACGACAGAGTTCGTCGGCGACGCGCGAGAGGATCGATTTTCGTGTGTTGACGGGGGATCAGCACCCTTTCCACCCGAGTGATCAGCGAGTTCCAAACTCGTCACCTTGATGCTCCGCCGGGATTCGCGTAGCGAATTCATTTAGGAGGACGCGCCGCATTGACCTTCACCACTTCTTGCTCCGGCAGCTCCACAGCGTCCCTGAGGGTCTATGCGGTGCGGTTTTCTGGGAAGATCATCTACAATCGGCTCGGCTGGAAAGGGAGTCCCCCATGCCGTCTTTGTCACCGAAATCCGCCATGCTCCAGCAATCGCCGATCCGAAAGCTGGCGCCGCTCGCGAGAGAGGCCGAGGCTCGAGGAACCGACGTCATCTATCTCAACATCGGCCAGCCTGATATGCCGACCCCGCCCGAGATGATCGCCGAACTCCACGGTCTTTCTCTCAACCGGTTGGCCTATGCACCGAGCGAGGGCCTGCTCGAGTCGCGCGAATCTTGGAGCGCCTTCTTCGCGAGTTGGGGGATCGACTTCGGCCCCGACGAGATCCTCGTGACCGCGGGCGCGAGCGAGGCCATCACCTTCGCCCTCTCGGTGGTCGCCGGCGGCGGAGACGAGGTCCTGGTATTCGAGCCCTGCTACACCAACTACCTGAGTTTTGCCGCCCAGGCGGACGTCTCCATGGTTCCCATTACACTTGAGGTCGAGGACGGCTACCACTTCGGCGACATCGAACGCCTGAAGAAGTGCATCACTCCAAAAACGCGGGCGATCCTGCTGTGCAATCCGTCCAATCCAACCGGAACCGTCTATACCGAATCCGAACTCGAAGCGGTGGCGCAGGTCGCCATCGAGAACGATCTCTTTGTAATCTGTGACGAGGTCTACCGCGAGTTTGTCTTCGACTCCGGCCAGATCCGGTCCTTCACCCGGTTCACTGATCTGGCCCAGCGCATCATCGTCGTGGACAGCGTGTCAAAACGGTTCAACGCGTGTGGGGTGCGCATCGGCTGTCTGGCGACAAAGAATCGTGAGGTCCTCGATGTCACCCTGCGCTTCTGCCAGGCACGGCTTTCGGTCGCGACGGCTGAACAGCTCATGGTGGTGCCCATGCTCCGGGACGGTCGGGCCTATTCGGAACGTCTCTGTGTGGAATACGAGGGGCGTCGGGATGCGGTCTACGCCGGTTTGAAGCTCCTCAATGGGGTCACCCCACACCGCAGCGAGGGCTCGTTCTACGCCATGACCCGTCTGCCGATTCAAAGTTGCGAGGATTTTGCTGCGTGGTTGCTGCGCGACTTCGTACACGACGGCCGAACCATCTGTCTGGCTCCGGGGGAAGGTTTCTACGTCACGCCCGGACTCGGAGTCGACGAGGTCCGGGTCGCCTTCATGTACGACGCCGAGACCATGACTCGGGCGATGAAGATTCTCGGCGCGGCGGTCTCCGCCTATGGCGGAGAATGATGAATTATGAATGATGAATTATGAATTTCATCGCACCATCGCACCATCGCACCATCGCACCATCGCACCATCGCATCCGGATCGCTGCGATGGTCATTCATAATTCATAATTAAGAATTCATAATTCTCACCGGACCGCCTTCTCGACCCGCTCGATGGCTGAAAGCGGCCCCAGCGCGACGAGCACATCGCCACCCTCGATGCGCTCGTGCGCGTCCGGGTTGAAGATCGCCTCTTCGCCGCGTTTGAGGGCGACGACGATGATCCCGAAACGCTTCCTGACGTCGGCCCCTGCCAGGGTCTTGCCGGCAAGTTCGGAGGACGGTTCGATGACGATTTCGGCGAGATCGAGTTCCACCGAGGATCCGAGCATCGACTTGTCGATGAAATCGGTAACGGTGGGTTTGATGGCGCTCAGCGCGAGCCGCATCCCGCCGATCTGGTACGGGTTGAGCACGCGGTTGGCGCCTGCCAGCTTGAGCCGCTCCTCGGCATCGATCTCCACCGCCCGGGCGATGACGTTGATTTCGGGATTGAGCTGCCGGGCGAGGAGGATCGTATAGACGTTGTGGGCGTCGTCGGCGAGACAAGTGATGATGGTCTTGGCCTCGGCGATGTTGGTGGACGAGAGGACCTTTTCGTCGGTGGCGTCGCCGCGGACCACCGGCACCCCCTCGTCCTCCAGCGGCCGGCAGTGATCCGTATCTTGCTCGACGACGGCGATGGAGTAGCCGCGCCGGCGGAGGATCTCGACCACGGCGGAGCCCATCCGGCCGTGACCGCAGACGACGATGTGATTCTTGAGCTTCTTCATGAGCTTGAGTTCCCTCCGGATACCGAGCATACGGCGCAGATCGGTTTCGAGCATGGCTCGGGCAAACTCGGTCGCGATGTAGAGGATCACACCGATGCCGACGAACGCTAGGATCATGGTGAAGAAGCGACCACCGAGCGAGAGGGGGAAGACTTCCTTGAAGCCTATGGTGGTCACCGTGATGGCTGTCATGTAGAGGGCATCGAAAGGGGTCATCCCTTCGATGAGCACATAACCAAGGGTGCCGCCCCCCAGAACCATCAGCCCGAAGATGGTGGATTTGAGGATGGCCTGGAGCTTTTGGGAATGCACACTGAAATCCTAACCTAAAGAGGCCGCCGAATGCTACCATTTAATCGATCATCGAAAGAGATGGGGGCGGAATGGTCGAAGCGGAAGGACGCAGTTTCCCTTTTGAGGGTGTGGAGGCGCTGACTCCCGAGATCCTCGAGACCTTCGACTATGAGTATGCGGGCCGCGACGCTGTGGTGGAGATCGCCACTGACGAGTGGAGCTGCGTGTGCCCCTTCTCCGGGCTGCCCGACTTCGGCGCCATCAGGGTGCGCTATCTGCCGTCGGATGTCTGCATCGAGCTCAAGTCCTACAAGTACTACCTGACCAGCTACCGCAACGTGGGCATCTATCAGGAGCACGCCGCGAACCGGGTCCTCGATGATCTCGTCGCCTGCTGCAAGCCGAAGTGGATGGAGGTTGTTCTCGACTATCGGTTGCGGGGCGGGATTCACACCATCGTCACCGTGGAGCACGGTAGTCGCACAGAATGATGAATGATGAGTTCAGAATTATGAATTATGAGTTAGGAATTATGAATTGCCATCGCACCTGGCCTGGCGGCACAAAGGTAGATCCCTGGCGATGAAATTCATAATTCATAATTATTGCAGTCGTTTCCGGTCCCGAGACAGTGCCATCGTGACTGTTGCTCCCAAGATGATCGCCCCCCCCGTCAGAGCCCACATCGTCGGTGTCTCTTCGTGGACCAGCCACGCCCACATCGGGCTGAGCACAGGTTCAACGAGTAGGATCAGCGAGGCCTCGAGGGCGGGCACTCGAGAGACACCACGAACTAGGAAGGCGTACGCGACACCAATCTGGACGACACCGAGGAAGATCACCATGGCCCAGTCGGTTGGGGTCGATGACGATACCGGTAGGGCCATGGGAAGGGCGACGAACGCAGCGATGAGATTGCCGCAGCACACGGCGGCGGTGGTCGGGCCGATGTCATCGGAACCGCGCCCGATCCATCTCAGACCCATGATGCAGAGGCCGTAGCAGAGCCCGGTGGCCATTCCGAAGACGTTCCCCGTGAAGGGGTCCGGGGCCGTGGAACTCACCGGTTGGCTTCCGATGAAGAAGAAAACCATGCCCACCGCAATGGTCGCCATGAGGAGCAGCTGCCGAAGCCGGGTCTTTTCGCCGAGCAGCCACGGTCCCAGGAGAAGAACATAGAGCGGCGCCGATCCCTGGAGAAAGATGGCATTGGCGGCGGTTGTGAGCTTGTTGGCGAGAACGAACGAGATCATCGTTCCTGCGTAGGCGATTCCGACCATCCATGTGTGCCGGGTCCATCCCCGACGCGATGTGGGAACAAGAACGAGTATGGCCAGTACGGCGACCGCGGAGCGAAAGCTGGCCACCTGCCACGCGCTGAGCGTGCACGCCTTGACCGCGGCCCCCCCAGTGGAAAAGAGGATCGCCGCCACGAGCACCAGAAGACGGTCGCGGTTCGTGGCGGAGATGGTGTCGGTTGTCATCATGCGGAATGATACTTGGAGCACGTCGCGGTTTCGAAAATCGTAAGTCGTGAATCGTAAGCCCCAAGCCTCAAGCCTCAAGCCCCAACCCTGTGATACCATCTCCGCGATGGAAGCTCGTTTCCAGATGCGCCAGTCACTGTCTTCCCTGATGGGGAGATTTTTTTTGTCGTGAAGGAGATCTGAGATGGCGGAGGAAAAACAGAAAACGGCGACCGTCGTGCAGATCATGGACGGCGCCGCGGTCGGGCGCACCATCACTCGGATGGCGGCGGAGATCGTGGAAACCGATGGCGAGGATGTAATGCTCGTCGGGATCCACACCCGTGGGGTTCCGCTGGCCGATCGGCTGGCGTCGGCGCTCGAGGAGGCAACCGGTTCGCGGCCGACAGTGGGAAGTCTCGACATCACTCTCTACCGCGATGACGTCGGTCCGTGGAGACCGGCTCACACTCAGCCGGTCCTCAAGAAGACGGTTCTCCCGATCTCAATCGAGGACACGGTGATCTATCTCGTCGACGATGTCCTCTACACGGGGCGGACCGTACGCGCGGCGCTTGACACCCTCCTCGACTACGGTCGGCCGAGAGCCATCCGGTTGGCGGTGCTGATCGATCGCGGTCACCGGGAACTCCCCGTCGCCGCCAATGTCGTCGGCAAGTTGGTCGCGACGTCGAGGCGCGAAGATGTCCAGGTTCGATTGCGCCCCGCCGATGACGATGACGGTGTCTGGATCGGAAGGGAGGCCCCCGATGGCAGTTGAACGGGCCGAAAGGCTCGCCTCCAAGGATGTGGTCGGCATTGCGCCTCTGAGTCCGCGCGAGATCCAACTCGTCCTCGACACCGCCGAAGAGCTCCTCGAGGTAGCCCGGAGGCCGATCAAGAAGGTGCCCGCTCTCCGTGGCATGACGGTGGTCAACCTCTTCATGGAACCCTCGACTCGGACCCGGTTCTCGTTCGAGGTCGCCGAGAAGAGGCTCTCCGCCGACACCCTCAACTTCTCGGCCTCGGCGTCGTCGGTCACCAAGGGCGAGACCCTCTTCGACACCGCGCGCAACCTCATGGCCATGGCCCCTGACTTCATCGTCATCCGCCACCCCAACTCAGGCGCGCCGCACCGATTGGCGAACGAGGTCCCAGCTTCCATCATCAACGCCGGAGACGGGGTCAACGAGCACCCGACGCAAGCCCTGCTCGACGCATTCACCATGCGCCAACACTGCGGTCGCCTCGATGGCCTCAAGGTGGTTATCGCCGGTGACATCCGCCACTCGAGGGTGGCGCGGTCAAACGCCTTCCTGTTGACGAAGATGGGCGCCGAGGTCCGTTTTGTCGCCCCGGCATCTTTGTTGCCCGTCGATGTCGAGGACCTCGGAGTCAAGGCCTACCGCCGGATCGAACCGGCTCTCGATGGGGCCGATGTGGTGATGATGCTGCGTATCCAACTCGAACGCCAGAAGAAGATCAACTTCCCATCCATGCGCGAGTACTACGATTTCTTCGCCCTGACCGAGGAACGACTGGCTCTGGCCGCCCCGGGCGCCAAGGTCATGCATCCGGGCCCGATGAATCGTGGAGTCGAGATCGACTCCCGGGTGGCCGATGGCAAACAGTCGGTGATCCTCGATCAGGTGACCAACGGTGTTGCCATCCGCATGGCCATTCTCTATCTGCTTGCCGGAGGACGCAGTGACGCGCCTACTGATTCGTAACGGACGTGTGGTCGACCCATCGCAGGGTCTCGACGAAGGCATGGATCTTCTCATCGAGGACGGGTGCGTCGCGGCCTTGGGAGATCGGGTGGAAGCGCCGGCGGATACCGAGATTCTCGATGCGGCGGATCTCGTGGTGGCGCCCGGCTTCATCGACCTCCACACCCATCTGCGCGAACCCGGATTCGAGTACAAGGAGACCATCGCCACCGGTCTGCGGGCCGCTGCTGCGGGAGGCTACACCGCCGTCTGCGCCATGGCCGACACCGACCCGGTGAACGATGATCCTGCCGTGACGCGGTTCATCCGCGAAAAGGCGGAAGAGGTTGGGGCCAGTCGGCTCTATCCCGTCGGGGCCATATCAGAGGGTCGAGATGGAGAGGCGCTGGCCGAGATAGGCGAAATGGTGGATGAAGGTGCAGTGGCGATCTCCGATGCCGACCGGCCGGCGAGCAACCCCCAGCTTCTGCGGCGAGTGCTCGAGTACGCACGGAGTTTCGACGTGCCGGTTGTCTCCTACCCGAAGGACCTGAATCTCGCCGACGACGGAGTGATGAACGAGAGCACCGTGTCGACCCGGATCGGTCTGCGAGGCCTGCCCGCCGCCGCCGAAGAGGTCATGGTCGCCCGCGATATCTTGATCGCCGAATCGGTGAGCGGACGGCTTCACCTGAGCCACCTCTCGACAAGCACCAGCCTCGATCTCGTTCGGACCGCCAAACGGAAGGGCTTCGAAGTCAGCTGTGATGTGACCCCTCACCATTTCGTGCTCACCGATGAAGATGTCGCGGTGGCCAACTACGATCCGAATTGGAAGACCTATCCGCCGTTCAGGTCGGGTTCCGATGTTGAGGGCGTACTCCAGGCGATCTACGACGGTACGGTGGATGCCATCGCCAGCGATCACTCGCCCCACCATGCTGACGAGAAGGAACTCGATTTCGCCGACGCACCATTCGGCATTGTTGGTCTCGAGACCGCTGTCGGACTGGCCATAGATCGACTTGTCCACGGCAAGGTCATCGGTATCTCCCAGCTTGTCCGCTTGTTCTCCACCGGGCCTGCCGGAGTGTTCAACCTGCCGGGGGGAAGCCTGCGTGAGGGCGAGGTCGCCGATCTGACCCTTCTCGATCTGCGCAAGCGCTGGACGGTGGACCCGGCGAAGTTTCAGTCTAAAGCGCGGAACACGCCGTTTGCGGGTCGAAACCTCAAGGGCGCGCCGGTGATGACGATCGTGGGAGGAAAGATGGTCTGGAAGGCGAACGGCTGAGCCGTCCGCCTTCCAGAATTATGAATTCTGAATTACGTCGCAAGACATGGGGAATCCGTAGGTAAGAAGCCATCGATCTTGATTCGTCGGCAGTTCCGTCGACCTTAGAATGTCTCGCGAAACAACCTGCCGTGCTCTGATCGCATGGATGGCCTCGATTATCGAACCTGATGTGGCAGGGCTCCGGAATTCATCATTCATAATTCATCATTCATTATTACGCCCGAAGGGCGCCCCTGTGCTATCCTTCCGGTCCCGTGCGCCGCCCGGCGACGCGGTAGAGAGTGCGAGGCCTGCCATGACCGAGAATTCCAACACTGTCAATGAGTTCGAACTGGCGCTCCAGCAAAGTCTGGATGCCGAAACCGCCAAGGTTGGCGATCTGATCGAAGGCACGATCGTGGCCGTTCACGGTGACGCCGTCCTGGTCGACATCGCCGGCAAGTCCGAGGCCGTCCTTCCCCGGGATGAACTGGAAGACCTGGGCACCGGTGATCCGGTGGAAGTGGTCGTCACCGGAGTGGGCGAGGAGATTCGCGTCTCCCGTCGGATGGCCGTCGAGTTCCAGCTCAAAGAGAAGCTCGGCGAGGCCGTCGAGTCAGGCGAGCCCGTTGAGGGCAAGGTAGTCGGTCGCCGCAAGGGCGGCTTCGACATCACCATTGCCGGCGTTCGGGGTTTTTGCCCCATGTCCCACATCAGCGATATTCGCGGTGAAGACCTGGACAGCCACCTGGGTCAGACCTACACCTTCAAGGTGCTCGAGTTCGAACCCGAGAAACGCAAGCTCGTTGTCTCGCGTGCTGCCCTGATCCGGGCGGAGAAGGAAAAACTCCGCGCCGTGGTTTGGGAGAAGCTCGAAGCCGGTGCGGTGATGGAAGGGACCGTTGGATCGCTGACCGACTTTGGTGCGTTTGTCGATCTGGGTGGGGTGGATGGACTCGTCCATGTGACCGAGATCGCCCACCACCGGGTCAACAAACCCTCAGATGTCCTGACCCTCGGTCAGCAGGTCGAGGTCAAGATCCTCGATCTCGATCAGGAGAAAAACCGAATCTCGCTGAGCATCAAACAGCTCCAGAAGGACCCTTGGGATGATCTGGAGGAGCGGTTTCCGAGTCGCAGCGCCTTCTCCGGCACCGTCGTCAGGAGCACTGATTTCGGTGTCTTTATCGAACTCGAGCCCGGTCTCGACGGGTTGATGCACGTCAGTCAGCTCCCCCCGGGCGTCGAGATTTCATCGGACGAACTTGCCGTCGGTTCCACCGTCCAGGGCTGGATCCGCGACATCGATGTGAGCAATCACCGCATCGGTCTCACCATGCGGCGTCTGCCCGATCGCGACCCCTGGGAGCGGATCGAGATGCGCTACCAGGAAGGCCAGATCGTGGAAGGGGTTGTCGAGAACGGTGCCGATTTCGGCGTCTTTGTCGAACTCGAACCCGGTCTCAGCGGTCTGATTCCGATTTCGGAGCTTGGGGTCGAGCGCGACACCGATCCGCGGACGGTCTTCTCTCCGGGGGAGAAGATCAAGGTCAAGCTCATGGCCCTCGACGCGAATCGCCAGCGCATCAGCCTCTCGGTCAAGGCCTACAAGCGAGACCAGGAACGCCAAGAGTACGCCGGCCATATGAACACCGGGAGTTCCGAGCCCACAATGACCGGTTTCGGTGCCCAGCTTCAGGCGGCGCTGATTCCCGTCAAGGAGAAGAAGAAACCGGCGAAGAAAGCGGCAAAGGCAAAGGCCAAACCGAAAGCCAAGCCCAAAGCCAAGACTGAGGCCGAGGCCAAACCCAAGGCTAAACCCAAAGCCAAGACCGAGGCCAAACCCAAGGCCGAAGCCAAACCCAAGGCGAAGCCCAAAGCCAAGACCGAGGCCAAACCCAAGGCCGAAGCCAAACCCAAGGCGAAGCCCAAAGCCAAGACCGAGGCCAAACCCAAGGCGAAGCCCAAAGCCAAACCCAAGGCGAAACCGAAAGCCAAACCCAAGGCAAAGGCCAAGACCGAAGAGTAGTCGCTAGACACAGCAAAAAACCGACCCGCCCATTTGGGCGGGTCTTTTTGTTGTCGGGTTTGGAGGCGACGCCCGGATTCGAACCGGGGATAAGGGCTTTGCAGGCCCCTGCCTTACCACTTGGCCACGTCGCCAGGGAGGGTGATTCTATGCCAGGGTTCTGCGAGGGTCAAGCGAGTCAATCAGCCCCGGCCTTCTGGTCCGCCTTCGGCGTCCCAGCGTCGCCGGATCAGCGTGGTCGCACGAGGGAAACGGGGAGGGCTGCGACCACGCTGCCCGGGCGCCGGCGGCCTCCCTCCGAACCGGGACAGCCGCACCGGAACGCTCTACCGCGAGGCACGCCCCGGTGGAGGCCATTACCCCTCAGACCCGGGGGCGGTCGTGGCACGCCCCGGTGAGTGCTATGTTCCCAGTTTTTCGGGAGCACGAGGGATTGGCGTTGAACGGACGTGCCGTCTCAAACCGATGTTGGGATGGAGCGCCAGGCCGAGCTTGACCGTATCGAGCCTCATTTCCTCTTGATGTGCGGTTGATCTCATCTGCGATGGAGTGCTTCTCCTCGTCGTTTTCTGCGTCCAGCATGTCGCGGATCATTTGAGATGTTTCGCTCCAACCGTCGGAATCGCTCGGCTTCGGGGAAATCCGATTCGATCCGTTCGACCAGAGCTTCGTATTCCTTGCGCTCGTCCGTGGACATGTCGCTCAGGGTGTGGTCCTTGAGTTCATTGTTGCACGAGACTCTGCGATGGAGCCACTCCTCCAGTCTCCAAAATCCAATCACAAAAAAACCGCCGGCCAGAGGCCGGCGGTTTTTTTGTGATTGGATTTTGGAGCGGGAGACGGGATTTGAACCCGCGACATCGACCTTGGCAAGGTCGCACTCTACCGCTGAGTTACTCCCGCTCAGCACCCCTCTCGGGGAGCCGGAAATGTACCAACCCTTTGGGCCGGTGTCAACCGTCTCGCGACGAGAGAACTCAGTCGTCGGCCGTGGTCTTGAAATCCTTGCCGATCCATCCCCTGAAGAGGACGAGCAGAACCGTTGAAAGCATGGCGATACAGGCCGAGATCAGCCACAGCTTCTCGGGGTTCTTGAACCCTTCTGCCGGGACGTATTTCGCGATCAGCGTTCCTGAATACAACGGGACGATCATTTTTGTCAGGAACCAGGGGAACTGGGCGACGCCCATGTAGACGCCGGTACGTCCTTCGGGGGCGATTTCAGCGGCGTACTGCAGGAATCGCGGTTGCCACATGGCTTCACCGATGGTCATGATCAAAAGGTAGGCGAAGAGCAGCCAGCCATTGGTCCCGAACGCCAGAAAGAAAGCCGGCGCCGCCATGATGAACGTTCCGGCGATCATCATGTTGTAGACCTTCTTCTTCTGCGTCATGGCTGCGACGATGGGTGCGAAGATGAAGATCAGAATCGGGTTGAAGTTGGCTGCGATCTCGAAGTACTCGCCGATCCACCCGGAGTAGGAACGGTTGATGTAGACCGGCAGCACCAACCAGTTGTAAGCGAAGAGGGTCTGGACCGGGATCAGAGCGAAGATGAAGAAGGTGAACTTGGGATCGGTGAATGGGTGATGGACCACCCAGTCCACGATGTTTTCCCAAAGACCGACCGGTTTCGATGCGGTTTTGGTGGTTTCTTCGGTTCCCCCATCGGCTGCCTGCTCGGCGTTCTGTTCCTTCTTGGCAGCCTTGATCGCTTCGGTTTCCGCCTTTGCAGTGGCAATGGCGTTTGCGACGGTCTTCTTGTTGAGGAAGGCGATCGTGACAAAGAGTGCTGCAACCGTCATGGCTGCATAGACCCAGAAGACACCGCCGATTCCGATGCCGAGGTAATCGTCATCGCGGAGAAGGAAGGCGAAACTTGGCAGCCAGCCACCGAGGTTCATCAGCGCGTAGAGCATGGCAAACGCCATGCCGGCGGTCTTCGGGTTGGTGAACTGCTTGACCGCGGTGTAGGCGGCGGGCTGGTACATGCCGTAGCCGATCACGATCAGGGCGATTCCGGCCATGGTCGCGATGTGAAGAGTCGACCACATTCCCGCCGGTTCGAAGGCGTAACCGGCTCCGGCGATCACAATTCGGCCACCGAGCAGGAAGAAGAAGGCCCAAATCAGAGCTCGTCGGACTCCGAACTTATCGGCCACGAACCCGAGGAAGAACATGGACAGGGTGATCCCAGCGGTCAGCACTCCCACCATGAGCCCTGCGGGGACATCCGGGTTGGGGACACCGGTGAACACGTAGTCCGAGAAGTACAGGGCTAAGTAGCTGAGAACTCCGAAGTAGGCGGTTCCTTCGAGCACATAGGCAAGATTCACACCCCAGAGGGCCCGGGGAGAGTGGATCAGATCAACAAAGGGCTGGACGATCTGCTTCAGCGGGTTTTTCGGGGCATCGGTCGTGGCGGGCTCAGTCATGCAATCTCCTGATCGGGCGAAGTGAGGTCATTGTACATGCCGGAGGCCGGCGCGCCCCGCAGGACGCGGTTCGGGAGCGCACACCAAGCACGCGGGTCGGGTGCCTGGCGGTGTTTCGTGCGAGAGGCTGCCTGGCACCCCTCCCATCGCGTAGCGAGGAACCCAAACCTAAGCCCGGTGTTCGGTCCTGAGGATCGTCCCATTCGGAATCCGGCTCGGTTCGTCGCTGCCGCGGATGGTGACATCGCCTTCTACGACGACGCCTTCACCGAATGTGACATCGCCGGTAACGCTCAGGCTCCGGCAGTTCACCAGCGATGGCGGCCCGGCGGGAAAGCGGCGGTCGAAATCGTCGAGGTGTTTGAAATACCGCGGGTCGAGGCGGATTGTCGGTGGAGCGGTTCGGCTCCCGTCGAGCACCACACGTCCGTCCGAGGTGAGTTCAAAAGCGTCGGACCGAACAGCCAGCAGGTCGTCGGTGTTCTTGACCGGCGAGAAGCGGCGCCGGGGGACGCGCACGGCGGTGGCGTTGTCAAAGAGTGAAATGGCGGCGCCCATGGCGGTTTCGAGTTGAACGACGGCTGGTGATTCAGGATCACGGGGATCAACGTTCTTCCTGTTGACGATGGTGTCCAGCGGGAGCACGCCGTCGTGCCGATCGAGCAGCTCTTTCAGCGCCGGCAGCGAGAACCAGATGTTGTTGGTGTTGAAGAATCTGTAGAGTTCGATGTTTTGAAACTCGTCGATTTCGTCGGGCGGGCACTGGGCGGACTCGCGAAGGGCTAGACGACCGTCGGCGAGGCGGCAGAGGTGGCCGCCCTTGCGATCGGCCGGGGTTCGATCGGCAACTTCCATGATGAAATCGACGCCGCGTTGGTCCATGAATTCGAGGATGCGTGGATCGAGGACGGCGCCGAGGTTGTCCGAATTGGAGGCAAACGCGTATTCGATGCCTTTAGCGAGGAGGCGATCGAGAAGGCCGCTGGTTGCGAGCGCCGCGTATAGATCTCCGTGTCCGGGCGGACACCATTCGAACTCCGGGTTCGATTGCCAGATCGCCGGAATGAGGTCGTCGATCAGAATTTTTGGAATCTTGTGCTGCATGAACCCGAGGGGGAATCCCCCCTCTGTCAACTCGGAGTAGGCTGAGAGCGTATTCTCCGCCTCCTTCGCGGTCCTGAAGCTGTTCATCAGAAGCAGGGGAACGTTCCGGCCCCGGTTCTTCCTCAGCGCGAGGGTCTGCCGAACGATGAGATCGAGGAAGGACTGGCCCGGTCTGACCTCGATGAGCGACTTCGAGTGCTCCAATCCCATCCCGGTGCCGAGACCACCGTTGAGCTTGATGACAACCGCCCGGTCGAGGATTCGACCATCGTGCGTCGAGGTCGATTCCAGGTTGTCCCACTCGTCGAGGGCATCGACAGAATCGATCAGGCTACGGTCCAACAACCCGCTCTGGCCGGCGAGAAACCGCTCGAGGTGAAGAGTGAACGCAGCGATGGCCGTTTCCGGGAGTTCGGCCTCTCTCATGTTCTTCGCGAATCTCGGGTCCGGGGGCGAATGTGTGGTGGACGACACGGTGAAAAGTCTCCAGATTGGCGAATCTGCAATAATAGTAACGTGGCGGTTGTGCGTGTGTTGGGGTGCTGTGTCGCAGTCCTGGTGATTGCGGGCACGGCCTTGGGTGCCGGGCCGGCGGGCTCGGACCTGGATGAGGTGCTGTCGATGCGCATCGAAGTGCGCGATCTTGTCCGTCGGTTGAGCGTCGAGAACGGTCTCGATCCAAAGCTGATGGACGCCCTCGTTCGAACCGAATCCGGCTACGACCCCAGCGCGGTGAGCCGCAAGGGCGCCATGGGTCTGATGCAGTTGATGCCGGCCACCGCTCGCCGACTCGGGGTCGCCGACCCGTTTGACCCCGAACAGAACGTCCGTGGAGGCATGCGCGAGTTTGCCCGTCTCGTGGATCAGTACCGTGGCAATCTGCAGTTGGCACTTGCTGCATACAACGCCGGGGAGGGTGCGGTCGCCCGCTATCGTGGGATTCCTCCGTACAACGAGACCCGGAATTACGTGTCGAGGATTCTTACGATCTACACCGGGAAGCCATATCGGCTCGCCGGCAGCTATCGAGTCGCACGGGTTCGAATGGTGACCGACCCGGCCAACGGGCAAACCATGATCACCAACCAATCCACGGAACAAAACCTCAGCGGTTTCAGTCTGCAGAGGAAGACATCGGGTTCCGGTCCGCTCAAGGGTGGTTTCGGCGGATCGGGGAATTGAACCGGGTTTCGATCCGGTAAAAGCTGCTCAGGCTGGCCTCGGGGCCACATCATGTACCGGTCGCCTGGGTTACAATTCGCCTATCCTGCATACGACCGATGGACACCCCAGCGGTCAGAGGAGTCATCAAGTGCCACGAATCAACTTGAGGTATTTCCGTTCGGCCGCCCCGATTGCGGTGGTGTGTCTCCTTCTGTTTACAGGCTGCTCGACGGTCATCGCCCCCGTGACCTCGAGGGTGACCGAGGGCCTGACGTCGGCGGTGCTCGATCACAACGACCCGGAAACGGTTCGTCAGGGCGCGCCCGCCTACCTGCTGATGGTCGATGCGATGATCGCCGGTGACCCCGACAACACCGGTCTGCTCATCGCCGGCGCCCAGCTCTATTCGAGCTACACCTCGGGTTTTGTCGAAGAGCAGGAACGGGCATCGAGGCTTGCCGAACGAGGACGGAGCTACGGATGGCGCGCCATCTGCGAAGACGAACCGACCACCTGCGATTCGTGGCACCTCCCCTTTGACGAGTTTCAGGCCGTCATCAACACGATTCAACGAAAACACGTACCTGCCCTCTTCGCGGCCGGAGTCTCGTGGGCGACCTGGGTGAAAGTCAATCGCGATGACTGGATTGCGGTGGCCGACAAGGCCCGGGTCGAAGTGATCATGCTCCGGGTCACTGCCCTTGACGAGGACTATCTCGACGGGGCGGCCTATACCTATCTCGGGGTCCTCAACAGCATCATCCCGGCAGCATTGGGCGGGAAACCGGAACAGGGCCGTAAGGACTTCGAGCGGGCCATCGAGCTGTCTGGTGGAAAGGACCTCATGACCAAGGTCTTGCTTGCCAAGGAATACGCCAGGATGGTCTTCGACCGTGAGCTTCATGACCGCCTCCTTCAGGAAGTCATCGACGCCGACCCTGACGTCCCCGATCTCGTTCTCCTCAACTCAATGGCCCAGGCGCAGGCCCGGATCCTCCTGGCCGAATCTGACGAATACTTCGCGGAGTAATACATGCGACGATTCTTCCTCGTTTTTGTCCTCGTTTCTCTTCTGGGCTCAATGTCGCCGGCGGCGGATGCGGCGCAGTTCAAGATCGCCACCGTTGCACCCGATGGATCATTCTGGATGGTCGAGGCACGCAAGGCCGCGGACGAGGTTTCCGAGCGGACCTACGGCAGGGTCACGTTCCGCTTCTATCCCGGTGGGACCATGGGTGACGACGGCGCTGTGCAGCGCAAGATGCGGATTGGTCAACTCCATGGCGGTGTGTTCATCGCGGGAAGTTTCGGTCACGTGGTGCCCGATCTCTATGTCTACACGCTGCCATTGCTCTTCAGCACCTACGAAGAAGTCGACGCCGTTCGTGCGAAGACCGACGCCAAGCTGATTGCGGCTCTTGATGAAAAGGGATTCCACTCCTTCGGATTCATCGAGGGCGGGTTCGCCTATCTCTACTCCACCAAGAAGGCGGCGTCGTTTTCCGAGCTCAAGGGGCAGAAAGCCTGGCTTCCCGAGAACGACCCCATCGGCAAGGTTCTGATTGAAGAAACCTCCCTGTCGCCCGTCCCACTGAGCCTGGCGGATGTGCTGACGGGTCTGCAGACCGGTCTGGTCGATGTCGTGACCGGACCGCCCGTGGCGGCGGTGGCCCTCCAGTGGTTTACCAAGGTCAAGTACGCCATCGAGTATCCCGTGGTCTACACCTATGGGTGCATGGTGCTCTCCGACAAAGCCTGGTCGAGGCTGAGCGCTGACGATCAGAAGATCGTTGACGAGGTCCTCAGCCGGATGACCGAGACCCTTGACCGGCGTGCGCGAGAGGACAACGAGGGGGCTCGGCACGCTCTGGAGGCGCAGGGCGTTCGGACCCTGACGCCGCCGCCCGAAACCGAGCGCCAGTGGCAGGAGCTTGCCAAGCGTTCCTCGGCTCGGTTGGCGGAGGAACTCGGCCTCAGTCGTGCGATGTTGGACGAAATCGAGGCGGAGATCGCCGGCCTCGATGCCGAATCAACGACCGGGGCGACGGAAACTCAGTGAATTCGGCTCGCCCCGCAGCCCGGGCATGGGAAGGTGACGGACCCTTTGGCCGTGCGCTGCGACTGCTCGGATCGATGGAAGACGTCCTTTTGGTGGTTTTGCTTGCGCTGATGATCGGTCTCGCCGCCTGGCAGATTTTCGCGCGCAACATTTTCGACACCGCCATTCTCTGGGGCGATCCATTCCTCCGCACCCTCGTTCTCTGGGTTGGTTTTTTTGGGGCGGTCGCGGCCGGCCGTGATGACCGCCAGATCAACGTGGACGTGGTCTCCCGTTTCACCGGAGAGCCATGGCGATCCCGAATCCGTGTTGTGACGGATCTCTTCACAGCGGTGGTTTCCGGGTTCCTCGCCTGGCAAGCGGTCCGCTTTGTCAAGGACGCCGCGGCCTACGAGGAGATCGCGTTCGCCTCGGTCCCGCTGTGGTTGACCGCTTCGATCCTGCCCCTCGCCTTTGGTCTGTTGGCCATCCGTTACCTCTTGTTGTCCGGCTTCCACCTCCGGCGAAGCTTTGCCGGGGAGGCGGACGAGTGATTCTCACCGGACTTCTTCTGCTGGCGCTCGCGCTGCTCGGCGCGCCGCTCTTCGCGGTCATTGCCGCCGGGGCGATCTTCGCCTTCGGCCGTGCCGATGTTGATCAAATCGCGGTTGTCATGGAGGTCTACCGAATCGCCGATACGCCGGTCCTGCTCGCGATCCCGCTCTTTACCTTTGCCGGGTTCATTCTTGGCGAGAGCAGGGCGCCCAATCGTCTGGTGCGGCTTTCGGACGCGTTGCTCGGGTGGATGCCGGGCGGACTCGCCGTCATCGCGCTGGTGACCTGCGCCCTGTTCACGGCGTTCACCGGAGCCTCGGGAGTGACCATCGTCGCCATGGGGGCGCTGCTCTATCCGGCGCTGAGGGACGCGGGCTATCGTGAGAATTTCAGCCTGGGTCTGGTCACGACATCGGGAAGCCTGGGTCTGTTGTTTGCGCCGTCGTTGCCGTTGATCCTCTATGGCATCGTCGCCGAGGTCAGCGTCGATCGGCTCTTTATCGCAGGTATCATGCCTGGGACCCTCATGCTCCTTGCCCTCGGGTTGTGGAGCTTTCGCGAGGGTCGTTTTCTGCAGCAGAACGCTGCCGAACGACCGGCTTTCTCGGCTCGTGAAGCGGTGGCGGCCGTCCGGGCCGCGGTGTGGGAGATTCCGCTACCCATCATCGTCCTCGGTGGCGTCTATACCGGGTACTTTGCGGTCTCCGAGGCCGCGGCGGTGACCGTGATCTATGTCCTCGTCGTCGAGATGCTGATCTACCGGGAAATTTCCTTTGCACGTCTTCCCGGAATCATGCGGGAGTCCATGGTGCTCGTCGGCGGCATCCTGGTGATCCTCGGCGCCTCACTGGCCTCGACCAACGCCATGATCGACGCCCAGGTGCCCATGAAGCTCTTCGACTTCGTGACAGCCCACGTCTCGTCGAAATTGACGTTCCTCATCCTGCTCAACATCTTCCTGCTCGTCCTCGGAACCATGCTTGATGTCTTCTCGGCGCTGATTATCGTCGTTCCGCTTCTGCTGCCCCTCGCCGCGGGTTACGGGATCGAGCCCATCCACCTCGGGATGATCTTCCTGGCCAACATGCAGATCGGATACTGCACACCGCCGGTGGGGATGAATCTCTTCATCGCGTCATACCGCTTTGATAAACCAATTGTGACCCTCTATCGAGCCACCCTGCCGTGGCTGCTCATCCTCTTCGCCTGTGTGCTGCTCATCACCTATTGGCCCTGGCTTTCCATGGCGATGGTGCAATAGCAGCCGGTTGGAGAGCGTCGGGCGCGGCGTGAGTCGTGAATCGTAAGTCGTAAGTCGTAAGTCGTGAATCGTGAGTCGTGAGTCGCGAGTCGCACGCCACGCGGGCTTTGGGGACATTCTCTAGCGGAAACGTCATTCTTGCCGGATTGCACGTCCACTCCGTGTCGTGGTGAATCCGACTAACGATTCACGACTTACGACTCACGTCCCGCATTCGCAAGTTTCCTTTGCACCCCTCACCTGCAGAGTTTGGTTGTTTCCCCCACCGGCATCACGATCGGTGGGAATCGGGAGGCATTGTTTCCCTCTGAGATGTGTCCTCGGAGAGCCTCTGCTGCGCCGGGAACTTCGATGATGATCGCGTCCCGCACGAGGTCGAATCGGCAGGTGACGGGTTCTCCGGTGAGCGCAGTGGGCTTCGAATCGATCACCAGGTCGCAGACTTCGGGGCCAAGTCCCGCGGGTGACGCGAGTCGGAGTTGCAGAGCGATACGGAGTTGCTGCATCTCGGTCGCGGCCGCCTGCGCCCGCGCCTTGCCGCTGTGCATGTTGGGGGTGATGGTTCCGGCGAGGGCCTGCCAGGGGGGCCAGGACGCATCGCCCCAGATCTCGTTACCGATGTCGTCGGGCCATTGTGCGGCCGGCTGCTGACCGACTTCGAGGTGGCGGCTCCACCGTTCGAGAATCTCCGAGACAAAGAGGTCTTCAAAAAGAAATCGACTGGACACCCAGAATGGAATGCTCCAGCCCATGGCCGGGTCGTGGAAGTCCTCGATGTAGTCCAGTCCTTCGTCGGCGATCTCTTCGACCTCGGTGGCCATCGTCACATCGGCCCAGTGGGTGGGATCTTCGGTGGGCAGGATGGCGTTGAGTTCAGCGAGGATCTCGCCATCGACGCATGGATCGCTGATGAGATCGGCCGCCCCGCCTGCAGTCCATCTCGTCGCCGCAGCGCCGGTGATAGAACTCATTACAACCTGGGTTTTCAGCAGCCCGTCCGCGGCGCGGGCGACTGTGTTGAGCGCCTCGAGGCTGTCTTCGTTGCGGCCTTCCTTCCAGGCCAGGCGGGCGTCGACGATGAGCAGCCGAAGACCCTTGATGATGTCGAGGAACGGGACTTGGTCGTGAGTTGTAGCTCTGCCGTTGGTGCCGAGGTGAAAGGCATCGAAGGATCCGGAACGCATCAGAATCGCCAACGCGTTCTGTTGCTCGTTGAGGATCCATCTGGCTCTCGAGGTCTCCGTGTCTGTCCACTCTCGTGCTGTCCTGCCCGAGAGATCGCCGATGAACATCTGATCGTCGATGGACCACACGATGGCGTAGCCGCCGGCTGTGAGCCAACGGGCGCCGTTTTCATTCTCCGGCGCCTCGGGTGGGGCATCGACGGGGGTGAGGTGGCCCCAGGTGGTGTCGAAATCGACGCGAGCGTCTCTGAGTCTTTGATTTCCGTAGGCGTGGAGGGCGAACGCTCCGATCAAACTGATCAGAAGGAGGGTGCATACAGAGATCCCCGCGATCCGCAAGAGCTTGCGTGTCAGCTCGGATGATGTTGTCATTCGGCCTCCCTCGAGTCTCCCCATCATGGCACGTCATCGCCACCTGGAGATGACGCGTCCTATACTGTCCGTGTCATTGATTCTGAGCCCAGGAGGAGAAGACCGGATGGATATGCATCAACTGCTCGCCCGGATCCCGTATTTGCCGCGAGAGCCCATCGAAAGAGCTGCAGTTATTTTGCTTTTGGCGGTGGTCATCGCGTTTGTCGCGAGGTTTGCGTTCCGCCACCTGGTCCATCGACTCGCCCGGACCACAGACACCGATGTCGACGACAGGATAGCCGCTATTCTCAAGGGCCCCGTCTTCTGGTCGCTTGTCTTCGGCGGGGTGTGGCTTGCCGAGATTCCCCTGGGTCTGCATGAGACGCTCGACAGAGGGATCAAGGGTGTGATGCTGACGCTGATCATCGTGATGTGGAGCGTCGCGCTGCTGCGATCTTCCAAAGTGATTCTCGAGGCACTGAGCCGGAATGTCGATCGATTCCAGTTGATCCAACCAAAGACCGTGCCGCTCCTCGACATGGTGGCCAAGTTCTTGATTACCGGTGCAGGCATCTACCTGATCTGTGTTGCGTGGGGCATTCCCCTGACCTCGTGGTTGGCATCGGCCGGAATCATCGGAATCGCCATCGGTTTTGCGGCAAAGGACACCCTCGCGAATCTCTTCTCCGGTGTGTTCATCCTGGCTGACGCGCCATACAAGGTGGGGGACTTCGTTGTCCTCGATGGTGGTCTTCGGGGTGAGGTGCAGGAGATCGGCATTCGATCGACGAGAATCCTCACCCGCGACGATGTTGAAGTCACGGTCCCAAACGCGGTGATCGGCAACGGGAGGATCGTCAACGAGACCGGTGGGCCCTATGACAAGATGCGCGTGCGGGTCAAGGTGGCGGTGGCCTACGGGAGCGATGTCGATCAGGTGCGGGAAGTTCTGATGTCCTGCACCGAGGGTGCGCCGTGGTTGGTCTCGGATCCCACCCCCCGGGTCCGGTTCCGGACCTTCGGCGATTCGGGGCTCGATTTCGAGCTCCTCGCGTGGATCGAAAAACCGCTCTACCGTGGGCGGGTCATCGATGATCTCAATGGTCGGGTCTACAAGGCGTTCACGGCCGCAGGGATCGAGATCCCGTATCCGAAACAGGATGTCTACGTCAAAGAACTCCCGCGGCGGGATGCGGATGGCTGACGTCCGAGTGAATCGGTGCGCGGTCATGGCGATCGGACTCGTTGCTTTTGTGGGAGGGTGCGCCCACGTGCCGGAGCCGCCTCCGAGTCAAGCGATCCTCTCTGTGGTCCCGATCGAAGACTGGCCAGTACTCGGGGACGATCTGGATGGGGCGGAATTGACCGCGGCGTGCGCTCCGTCGGTGGCATACCTGGAGCGGGTTCCCCCCGACCGCGTCTATACGTTTGGGGAGATCAAACGAACCGCGACCGAACTCTCAGCTGGAGTCAAACGGGCGTGCGACATCGCCACCATGCCACCGAGAATCCGGCAAGAGGCCCTTCAGAAAGAGTTTCTCCTTCTGCGATCCGTTGGCCGTGATGGGGCGGGTGAGGTGCTCTTTACCGGTTACTACGAACCGCTCCTCGATGCTCGTCGTGAATCGACTCCACACTACGGTCACCCGGTTTTCGGGGTTCCCGAAGATCTGGTGACGGTTGATCTCGGCGACTTTGGGATCAATATCGATCGAACGAAGATCATCGGGAGGGTCGATGATCGCCGGCTGCAGCCCTACTACGAGCGTGAACAGATCGATTTTGGTGAAGGCCTGACGGCCGGGGTCGAGGTGTTGGGCTGGGTCGATGACCCGGTCGATGTCTTCTTCCTCCATGTTCAGGGTTCGGGTACCCTCGTCTTCGACGATGGTTCGCGGCTTCGCGCCGGGTATGCAACCACCAATGGACGCCCCTATCGGTCCATCGGCAAACTGCTCATCGACGACGGGCTCGTCACCCGTGAGGATATGTCCATGCAGGCCATTCGTGGCTATCTTGAGGACCACCCGGAGGAGCTTTCGAGGGTCTTCGGATTCAATCCGTCATATGTCTTCTTCCGTCCGCTGCCCTCGGATGGTGGGCCGCTGGGGTGCTATGGCGAACCGGTGACCGGGGGCCGATCCATCGCCACCGATCGTGGTCTGTTTCCGGCGCCGATCATGGCCTGGGTCAGGGCAACGGTGCCCACCGAGGATGGTGGGGAGGAGCCCATCGCACGCTTTGTGCTCAATCAGGATACGGGTGGCTCCATCCGAGGACCGGGCCGGGTGGATCTCTTCATGGGACAGGGCGATGAGGCCGGCGAGATCGCTGGACGCACCAAGCACCTTGGTGAGCTCTACTTCTTGATCCCGAAGTAGGTCTCCGGGCATCAGCGCGGAGAATCTCGAGGCTCAATGCTGGATCCTAGGTACTCGGTTCATCACACCATCGCGACCCACAGATCACACAGATGGACACAGATGACATCGCACATCGCAGATGGGACGCGGATTTCGCGGATGGACGCAGATTTCATCGCAGCCACGCACCATCGCACGGAGAAACCGCAGATAGCGCAGATAGGCGCAGATTTCATCGCAGGCATCGCAATCAAGCAGCCCTGGCAATCGCAATCGCAATCGCAACTCGAAATCGGCGAAACGTAATCGCTCGGTCTGTTTTGGAGAAAAAAATGCCGGCTGGCCGGAGCGCGTGTCCTTGACCTGTGGAGAGGCTGTCGCTGCCGCTACGAGGGAGCGTTGGGGTCGGGAGACCCTCCGTTCCGCACGACGAAGCTCTCGAGCTGTTCCTGGCCTTCGCCGGAGAGTCGAACAAACCGGATACCGAGACCGGCTGCGCCCTCACGGATCGAGTTTGTCTTCCGGACGACCTCGCCGGTCCCCTCCACGAGCCTCCGGCCATCCGGGATCCCGAAGAAGAAGCTGAACCTCGTTCCGGGTTCGAGGTTATCGTCGCCCCGGAGGAGCATTCCGGTCTGTGAGATGTTGACCGTCTGATAGAGCGATCGTTTCGATTCTCTCTGTATCTCGACCTTGAGGTGGACCAGAACTCTCAACGAGACCCTCGGCGCCACATCGAGAAGATCCCCGATGGCCTGGTGGAGGCGACCCTCGGGCCATTCGTGGCTGATGGCCCGATTGACACCCAAATCGACAAGCGCGAGGGCGTCATCGATATGGTCCGGTTCCGCGAGCAGCACCAGGGCTGCCTTGCGGCACCACGATCCGTCTCTTCGAAGCGCATCAATGAAGTCGTCAAGGATGAGTTCGCGTAGCGGGTAGCTCACCAAAACCAGCTCGAAAGACGTGCCGAGGACAAGATCGAAGACCACAGGTGATGGGGCGGCGGTGTGGACGCTGAACTCGGCGCGCCGCAGCATAGGCGCGATTCTCTCCATCGCCGTTTCATCGGCGCCCACGACAAGCACATGCCGCTGGAAACTTCCCATCCCTTCCATCATACCCCCGAGTGGCCGCAATTCAGTGATATGAATCGCTTTCCGGTTGAAAGCGGGACAACTGCATGTGTTAGCATTTTTCGCGAGATCAGAAGGCGAAGCCGATCATCGGGCCAGCTCGGTCGGAGCGACGGTGCGCGGTTGCGCGATGGAGCAGCATGGTTCCTGAACCGAATGTGGTGACCCTCGACGACGGACGCACGCGACCACGAGTGTGCGGTCTCGTGACCTGTTTTAACGAAGAACACAACATCGGTGACTGTATCGAGTCGCTCTATTGGTGTGACGACATCATCGTTGTTGATTCCTACTCCACCGACCGAACCCCTGAGATCGCTCAGAGCTATGACAAGGTGAGGTTTCTCCAACGCACCTACTTCGGAGCAGGAGCACAGAAGAACTGGGCGCTGAAACACGTCGATGCTCAGTGGACCGTTCTTCTCGACTCGGACGAACGGTGCACGCCCGCCCTGAGGGTCGAAATCGAGAATCTGCTTGCGAGCGACCCGAAACACAACGCCTACATGATCAACCGTGCGGTTTTCTTTCTCGGAAAACGGATCAGGTTTTCTGGATGGCAGCGCGACCGGGTGTCCCGGGTCTTCCGAACGGGGACCGCGTACTACGAAAACCGACGTGTCCACTCGCTCCTCCACACGAGTGGAGAAGTGCCGCTGCTTGAGAGTTCCATGGAACACCACATGGTGGATCTGAGCTTTGACCAGTATGCCTTCCGGCTGGCAAAGTACGGCTACTGGGGCGCGGCTCAAGGGTGGAGAGACGGGAAAAGGCCGTCGGCCATCGAGGTCGCGTTCAGACCCGTATGGCGGTTCTTCAAGACCTACATCATCCAACTCGGCATACTTGACGGAGGCCGCGGATTGGTCTTCTGCGCGTTGCAGGCCTATAGCGCATATATGAAGTACTCGATCCTCTGGGGTTGGCGGATCAACCAGGAGCGCGGGATCGAGCCGAATCTCCCCGGGTTCGACGATGATGATTCGACATGGGAAGGGCTCGATCAGCTCGATGAGGAAGAGGAAGGTCCCGATGGCGATTCGGGTGGTCCTTGAGGCCGGGTAGGACCGGCTCATGAGGCAATTCCTCCGGCGGCTCGCTCCCTATCTCAAGGACTACAAGGGACGGATCGCACTGTCGTTCGTCGGTGGCCTTGTCGGGGCCGCGGCCTACGGCGCGGTCATGTACCTCATCAAGGACGTGATCAACGAAATTTTCATCGCCAAAGACGAAACGATGCTCCGCGTCCTCCCTGCTGTTGTCATCATTCTGTTCTTCCTGGTCGGTATCGGGCGGTACATCCAGGTCTATGAGCTCCAATGGGTCGGTCTCGATGTCGTACGTCGGTTGAGGAATCGACTCCTCAGTCACGTCCTGCGGTTTGATCTCGCCTTTTTCAACGAGTATCACGGCGGGGAGCTCATTTCGAGGGTCACCAACGACATCAACCGGATTCGGATGGCGGTCAGCCAACAGCTGGCGGTGGTGATTCGAGAGAGTCTTTCGGCCGTGGCTTTTGTCGGGGTGGTGATCTACCTCAGCCCGAAACTCGCCTTCTGGGGGTTGGTGGTTCTGCCACTTGCGGCGTGGCCCCTCGCCGCGCTGGCGAAGCGGTTCAAGCGAATCATGCACCGATCGCAGGAGAAGGACTCCGACATCACCGCCCGGCTCGCCGAAATCTTCAACAACGTGGAGATCATCAAGGCCCACTCCACTGAGCGCTTCGAACTCGAACGATTCGAACACGACAATCTCGAGTTCCGCAAGATCAACATGAAGGGCGTTCGCACCCGCGAGCTCACCAACCCCCTGATGGAATTCCTCGGCGCCATCGCGGCAGCCTTCGTGATCTGGGTTGGGGGTCATCAGGTGATCGAGGGTCACATGGAGGCTGGGGATTTCATTGCGTTTGCGGTGGCCCTCTTCAGCTTGTATAACCCGATCAAGCGAATCTCCCAGGCATCGAATCAGATGTACGAGGCTGTGGCCGCGTCAGAGCGGATCTACGATCTCCTGGAACGGCTGCCGACCATCACCTCCGGCGGGAGTGCCCTCGAAGGCCCTGTGATCTCGGTGAGTTTCGACGATGTCTCCCTGTCGTATGGCGAGATTCAGGCGCTTCGGGGGGTCACTCTCGAGGCCAAGGTGGGGGAGACCATCGCTCTCGTCGGCGACAGTGGCGGGGGAAAGAGCTCGCTGGTCAACCTGATTCTGAGGTTCTTCGACCCGACTGGCGGGACCGTTCAGATCAACGGCGTGGACGCCCGCGAGCTTGATCTCGGTCAGTTGCGCGGCCGCATCGGGATGGTGACCCAGAGGGTCTATATCTTCAACGACACGGTGGCGGCGAACGTGGCCTATGGTCGCGAATTCGATGCGGGTTTGATCGAAGACGCGCTGCGAAAGGCGGGGGCCTGGGACTTCGTCGGGGCCATGGAAGGCGGTATCGACACGGTCCTCGCCGAGTTCGGGACGAATCTCTCAGGGGGCCAACGCCAGAGGTTGGCCATCGCGCGTGCCATCTACCGCGAGCCCGATGTGTTGATTCTCGACGAGGCGACCTCGGCGCTGGACAACCGGTCCGAAGCTGCGATCCAGCGAGCCCTGGCCGAGATCATTCGTAATCGGATCACCTTCATCATCGCCCACCGACTCTCAACGGTGGATCTCGCCGACCGGATCGTGGTGCTCAAGGGTGGGCGGATCGTCGGCTCGGGGAGCAAGAGGGAACTGCTGCGGGACTGTGAGGAGTACCGGCGTCTTGCCACCGCGGGCCTCGAGGGTAATCAGGAAGAATGAGCCGTCGGTCGTGGATCGTAAGTCGTGAGTCGTAAGTCGTGAGTCGGGAGTCGCTTCGATCGCTGCCGGTCCGAAAGACGACTCCGTGGATTGGTTCTAGTTTCCGGAACGCACAATGGAACCGCAGAGTCGCAGAGGCGCAGAGCCAACGCGGAGGATCTTATTCAGCCATCCCAGATTTGGTGGGAGATTGCGGGTCAGAGGGGGCCCGGGTCAAGAGACGCTCAGCGAAACTCAGCGTCTCAGCGACTCTGCGGTTCCATTGTTCCCTGAAGAAGCAATCACAGGTCCACGAAGTCGAAATTCGATCGAGTAGCATGGACCCGACTCACGACTTACGACTCACGACTTACGATTCGAAAACCTCATCATCCGCCGAGATGATCCCCGCCGCGAGGGCGAAGAGAACGAGGGTCATCTGCTTATGCAGAAACGGGTCTCCGATGAAACCGAAGAGGAAGGCGCATCCAAGGGCCAGGGCAGCCGATTGGACGTCCGGTCGTCGGTATCGCCCAGCGAACAGGGCGGCGAAGATTGCCAACAACGAGAGCAGACCGACCACACCGAGTTCGGTGGCGACCTGAAGATACTGGTTGTGGAAGTGCGGGAACCACCCCACTTCGTCGATGTAGCCCGGGAAATCGCTCTCGAGCAGTCTCCGGAACTCGAGCATGTTCCCGCCGATTCCGGTTCCGAGCACGGGATTGGATCGGATCATCTCCAACCCGACGAGGGCGCCCGCGATCCGCTTGCCCTGATTGGTGTCTACCCGGTGTTCGAAGACTGCGTCGTGGAGCTCAACGACGCCCCTGTCCACCCGCTCTTGAAAGCGGGGAACGACGGCGTACGCCGCGATCAAGACGCAGCCGGCGCAGACCAGAACCGCTGCCCGGTGAAACCAGTGTTTTCGGCGAAGGAAAAAGGGGATCAGTACCACCAGAGTTGCGGTGAAGGCGAATTGACCGCTTCTGCCGATGTTGAGGAGCAGCCCGCCCAGGATGATGACAAGAGCCGTGAGCCACATCCAGAGGCGTGAAGCGGGTACCCGAGTGTGGGCCAGATGGACCAGCACCAAGAGTCCTGCGACGGCGAGCACGATCGAATAGTCGAGGTGGGACATGGTCGCCGCGGGGTTTCCGGGGTGGATGTGACGGATGTGGAGATCGGCGAGGATCACCACCGGCATGATCAGCACCGAGCAGACAGCGCCGGTGAGGAAGGCCCGGAAGGCTCGGGCGGCGAAGACCGGCCTCAGGCTGGATGCGATGACGGGCACCAGCAGCAGATAGAGATACTTGCGCCAATAGGCGAAACCGCCCGCCGGGTCCTCCGACCAGAGGAGCGACAGGAGATTCAGCCCCATGAAAACGACGATCGCGATGGTGAGTCGGTGTTTCTTGAGGTGATCGAATCTCTCGCGGAGGCCTCCCTGAAAAAACCACAGGATGAGGATGAGGTAGGCGGCGAGGCTGACCCAGGCGCGGTACAGCGGCACCGAAAAGGCGAGCACGACGACAAGCCAGTTCAGAACCTCGTTTGGGCTGCGCTCACGCATCAGGGGTCCGTACCTCCGCGGGGTATTGTAGACGGTCGGCGAGGAGAGTGGTGAGTGGTGAGTAGTTCGTATGTAGCCGTTGCGAACGAATACACCGGTGGATGTGTCCGTCGTAACCGGGAGGTTTTCCGCGTCGACCGGCGTCCTGGAGCCCCGGCCTTCTGGTCCGCCTTTGACGGCCCAGCGTCGCACCATCGGCCTCCTTCGAAACCGGTAGAGATGCACCGGAATGCACTGCCGCGAGGGTCGCCCGGCGTCGCCATTGTGGGTGGCGCGCCGCGTTGCCGGATGGTCGATCCGGGCACAATAGCGCGCCCGGCACGCCCCGGTGAGCGACTCTTCCCGCGTGCTCGGATACTCTCACGAGTCACGAGAAAGGGGCGGCTTTCGCCGCCCCTTGGATCGTTATCGGTTCGAGATCGTCAGGCTTGGGCTTCCTTCTCTTCGACCGTCTTCCTGACCTCGTCCATATCGAGCTCCTTGACCTTCCCGAGAAGCTCATCGAGAGCCTCGGCAGGGAGCATTCCGGGTTGCGAAAAGACGGGGACCTGCTCTCTGAATATCATTGTGGTCGGGATCGAACGGATCTGGAACATTCCGGCGAGTTCGGTTTCGGCCTCGGTGTCGCACGAGACGAATGCCACTTCTTCGTGGCGATCCGCCGCGGCGTGGAAGATGGGTTTGAACGCCTTACAGGGTCCGCACCATTCGGCCCAGAAGTCAATGATGACGATGTCGTTGTCGGAGAGGGTGCCTTCAAAGTTGTCTTTTGTGAGGTCTTGTACTGCCATGGTTCACTCCTTGCTGGTTGGTCGGTGAAGCTTGTTGCTGTATAACCAATCAGCGATATACTAAAACAAACAACGCGCCGTGTCAAGAGGGAAGAGGCCACAGGTACCAGGAATCAGGTCGCAGGCCCGGCAAGCCCTGAGCTGGCGGATCGCCAATCCGATTGAGTACTTTCCGCCTGTCCCCTGTCCCCTGTCCCCTGTGACCTGTCTCCTGCGACCTGCCGCCTGCGACCTGCGACCTGCCGCCTGTGGCCTCAATTGACCTTGTCGTCGTTGGGATCGTCGAGAAAGCCCGGGAGCTGATATCGCCCACCGGCCGGGAGCAGATCCTGGTCATCCTCCTGGGCCGCGACCACGATCTGATCCCTGACCCCATCGGGCAACTCGCTGAGGAATCGGGAGGGATCCAGAAGGACGTCGACACGGTAGCGGTCCCTCGCGAGTTCGGGTCTGGTCAGAAAAAGACGGTCGCGGGCCCGGGTAGCGGCGACGTAGAACAACCGCCGTTCTTCCTCGATGTCTTCGGCTCTTGCGCTCGGGAACCGTCCTTCGGCGAGCCAGATTACAAAGACAACCCGCCACTCGAGACCCTTGGCCTGATGGGTGCTGGACAGGGTCAGGACCTCGTCCTCGGGACCGCCGACGGACTCCTCGCCCGAGAGATCATTCAGAAGGGTGATTTCGGCCAAGAATGTCTGGGTGTCGGGGAATCCGTCGCCGAAGAGGGCGAGCTGTTCGAGATCCTCGAGGCGGGACCCTGCGTTCTCCAGGTTGCCGCGCGCCCAGTCGGTGTAGAACTCGGTGACAGTCAATCTGATGGCTTCACCCGGCCGGCCCAGGCAATTCGGTTTCGCAAGATCGCCGAGCAGTTCCTTGGCTGCGGCCAGCGATCCCCTCGCGCCACGGGGGAGATCCACCGTGGCGGGGTCCAGATGGAGGAGCCGATCGAGGGGGTTGGCTCCGGAAACCTTGTCCCACACCCGCGCCGTGAGGCGCGGACCGAAACCCTGCCTGAGCTTCATCATCCGAGCGAAAGAGACTTCGTCCCGAGGGTTGTCGACAAAGCGAAGGTGGGCGAGAACATCCTTGACATGGCGGTGTTCGAAAAAGCGGAGACCGGACCGGATTCGAAACGGGATGTTTCTCCGGGTGAACTCCACCTGGAGATCGAATGAGTGGGAGTGGTTGCGGTAGAGCACGACCATCTCCTCGAGATCGACCCCTTCTTCGCGGAGTTCGAGCACCGTGTCCGCTATCCACTCGGCCTGGTGCTCCGGGGTCGGTACGGCGACCTCGGCAGGGAGGTCCCCGGTCTTCCGGACCGCCCGTAACTCCTTTTTGAACTGACGTTCGTTGTTCAGGATCGAGGCGTTGGCAAGGTCGAGGATCGCCGGGGTCGACCGGTAGTTGGTCTCGAGCCTGAAGACCGCACACTCCGGGTGGCGCTGGGGAAAGCTCAGGATGTTCTCGAAATCGGCGCCGCGAAAGGCGTAGATCGACTGCGCGTCGTCGCCGACGACCATCACGTTTCGATCGGGGCCGAGCATGGCGTCGACGATGTCGGCCTGGAGCCGGTTGGTGTCCTGGTACTCATCGACCAGGATGTGGCGGTAGGTCGATGCGAGCCGTCGACGGACATCGGGGGATCTCTTGAGCAGCAGAAGCCAGTTGAGCAGCAGATCGTCGAAATCCATGAGATCGGCTTTGCGCTTGCGCACGAGGTAGCGTTTGAAGATGGCGGCGACGGGTTCGGCCTGATCATAGAACTGGGGGGCGCGTTCCAGCAGGACATCCTCGAGTTCTCGCCCGGTGTTGATGATGAAGCTGTAGATGTCAACGAGGAGGCGTGGTCGCGGGAGACGCCGCTTGGGAACTTCGGGGGAGACATCGGCCAACGCGTGGCCCATGAGATCACCGGCGTCTTCGCGATCGAGGATGCTGAATCGAGGGGTATATCCCACCTGTTCGGCATAGCGGCGGAGGATGCGGTGGCCGGCCGAGTGGAAGGTGCCGCCATGGACACGACCCGCCTCCCGCTCGACGAGTTGACTCACCCGGTCGAGCATTCCGCGGGCGGCCTTGTTGGTGAAGGTCAGCAGAAGGATTTGTCCCGGAGGAACGCCGTCCTCGATGAGTCGGCCCGCCCGGTAAACCAGGGTTCGTGTCTTCCCGGTGCCGGCGCCGGCGAGCACCAGCATGGGACCACCCGGGTGCATGACGGCTGCGAGCTGTTCTTCGTTGAGATCAGCGGTGTAGTCCACCCGCCGTGTTTTACGGATCCCGATGGGGTCCGCCGGGCGGATGCCATCGGTCATGGCAGGGCGATGTGACCGAGGGTCGATCGATCGAATGCCAGGCTGAGGTCCCTCGCATAGATCATCAGGGTGGCCTCGAGTCGGCAACCCGCTTCCAGGACGGCGTCGACGGCTTCGGTAAACGGCGCAGGGATGCGTACCGTGAGCACGCGCTCTTCCTCCGATGCTTCAGAGGCGAATTTGATGGCCCAACCAAGGGCGCACAGCGCGGCTTCTCGAGTGGTGCCTGCGACGGGGCCGACCTGATCCACTCCGCCATAGGCGTAGGCGGCGATGCGTTGACCATGTTTGACAAAGGCTGCGCTGTAGCCGCGTTGTTTGAGCCAGAACTGGTGATCGGCATCGCGAGTGATGTTGCGGTTGAGCTTGTCGATCCGATCGAGATCGGCACGACCGCGGCGGTTGAAGAGATCTGCGGTGACGTCTCGGCCATCCATCAGGCGCGAGAGCGCATGGCCGAGACGTGGAGCCACCGCCGGTGGGATCGTTAGTTGGTAGACCGGGGTCAGTGGTCGAAAACCGTTGCGTAGCAAGAGGGCCTGGCCGGCACCCTCGGTGGGTGCCACGGTGAGAAACTCCCGTGCGCCCGAGCGCTCGCCGTACGCGAGCATCCGCTGCATCAGGGCTTCTCCGGCGCCACGTCCCCGGTGCTGGGAAAGGACCCACATTTCGGAGATCACACACTGACGTGCGCGGATGTGGCCGGCGGCGAACCCGACGGTTTCCTGCTTGTCTTCTGCGGTCATGAACCCGTCGGGGTCGCGGGTGATCAGGTGAGTGAGGTCGGGATCCAGCTCCATATCCAGATCGAGGATCCCGCGGTGGCCGGGAAACGCGGCGAGTTCTGCAGCAACTGCGTCTCGGAGAACGGCGAGTCCCGGAAGCTCTTCTCGATTGGTTCGCCGCACCTTGATCTTGGCCATGAATCCCCCTACGAAACCGTCAGCGGAGTTTAGCAGAATGGGCGACCTCGCCTGTCACCTGCCACCTGCGACCTGTGACCTGTGACCTGTGTCAGCTCTGACGAGTTCTACTTCCCGGGGTAGTAGCCGCGGATCGTTCTGACCTCATGGTGCTTGTTGTGGACCACCACTCTGATCTCACGGAACTGCTCGGTTGGCTTTGATGAGTCCGAGGGGTACCACAAGAGATACTGCGACCTGAGCAGTTCGGCGATACGGGCGTAAACGGCGGGGAGTTCATCCACGGTCTTCGGGTAGAAGGCCTCGCCGCCGGTTTCCCGCGCCAGGGCGTTGAGGACTTTCCTACCACCGAACTTGCCGGTGCCCAACCCGATGGGGAAGACCGGGATTCGCATGGTTCGGGCGTAGCGTTCGACGAGCTTCCAGTCGGTGCGTGAAGTCGTGTCCTCGCCATCGGTGAGCAGGACCAGCGCTTGTCGGCCGCGGCGGCCGCGGAACTGTTCGAGCGAGCGGACCACGGCATCATTCAAAGAGGTGCCGCCGTCGGGCACAAACCGGTCGAGCTTTCCGGTGAGCCGGCGAAGTTCGTCGGTCCAGCCGACCTCGACCTTCGCATCCCAGGAAAAACGGATCAACGCCGCCTCGTCTCCTTCCTCCAGGAGATTGTTGGCAAAACCGGCGACCGCGCTTTGCACCTGGGGAAAGATCTCGAGCATGGAACCGGAGGTGTCCACAGCAAGGGCGAGGGACAGGGCAAGATCGGCGGTCGTGCCGAAGCCCTCGATGGCGATCTCCACGTCGTCCTCGTAGACGGTGAACGAATCCTGGGTCAGACCGAGCACCGGAACTCCGGTCCTCTCGAGGACGACCACCGGCAGTTCGATGAGCTCGACTCTGACGGTGCCGACAAAACCGCCGCCACCGGCCATGGTCATGACTTGATCGCCGCGATTGCCTTCCACATCGACCACATCGGCCGAGAGGATGACCGCCGACGCGAGCTTGCGTTGGCTGACATCGACGACACAGGGACAGGTCGCCCAGCGGGCGAGCATCTCGTCATCGAGCTGGATGGTGACCTCTTGAATCCTCTCGGGGCTGGTCACCGAAACGGTGACCCGGCGATCGCCGTTCGGGTCCGGGTTCTGCGGTCCAAGGAGAATCTGGATCCCGATCTGTCCGGTGGGGTTGTTGAGGACCAGTGCGTCCTCGCCGAGGTAGTGCCCCTCGGCGTCGTGGGCCACCGCACGGATCTCGGTCCGTCGGATGACATCGCCGAGCATGACCGAAACCGTCCACGGCGCTCGGCTGCGCCGGCCGAGAGTGTTGCCGTCCTGGAAGAACTCTACGCTCGCTGCGTTCTCGGGTGCTTCGACCTCGAGACCGAGGGCGCCGATGCCACCGATGTTTGGGGGCGGTCTGAAGGTGACGGCGTTCTCGGTTGGTGGCAGGACCTCCAAGACCAAGGCATCGGTGGCCGCGCGTTCGGGCGCCTTGAATGTCTCGTCGGATTCTCGAGCTTCGACGTCTCCGATCCAGATGCCGCTCACGGGGCCATCCATGGACTTGAGCTCCACGCTGAGCTGATAGACGCCAACCGGCCACTCCTTGTAGAGCATGGTGGTTCCGTCGGATTCCAGGGTGGCCACCGCAGATTGCCGATCGACGATGTCACCGTCGCGCGACAGGGTGGTGATGAGGCGGATGCGTGAACCGAGGCGCTTGCGGTCCTCGGGCGCGATCTGAATGACAACGCCGACCACCGAACCCTCGACTCCACGCCCGAGAGTCTCGGCTTCGACCGAGAGGGCGATGGGTGGGTCCAACGCGATGGCGAGGCTCGGAACGGCGAGAGCGAGGAGCAGCAACGGGAGGACTCGGGTCATGGACTCTCCTACGGTCGATCGGTGGGCTCGGTTGCGGGTATGCCCTGGTGTGATTGTAGCGAGCCCGCGCCTTTGGAAACGCGATGGGAGCAGTGCACAGGCACGCGACATTGTTCGCGGCGAAAAATGTCGGATGCCAGGCACCGAGTCCGTTCGCCTTTGCCTCTGTCCCTGCGTCAGCGGGCGGGCCCCGCGACCCACGGGACGAGGACCGCTGAACCCGGAAGGTCTTCCGGGAGGTGTTCGAGAATGGCATCGGCGGTCGTGCCGACCGGCAGGTGGGCGAGGATCAGGTGATCGCATCGGATCTCGGGGAGCAGCTCCATCCAATCCGCCAGGTGGCCGTGCCCACCAAGGCGTGCGGCCACGCGGGTGCCGGAGTCGATGAAGGAGCAGTCAACCACCGCGATATTTGCATCGAGGAGGGTGGGGTCGTCGCGAAACGGTTCTACTGTGCTGTCGCCACCAAAGACCGCCAGAGGGCGGGGGCTCTCAGCGGTGGAGACGGCCCACCCGAGCGAAGAGGTGTTGTGTCGAACCGCGAAGGAGGTCGCGATGCCACCATGAGCGAGTCCGATGGTGGCTCCGGGCTCGACGCCGACCAACGCCTCGTCGAGGCTCACCCGACGGCGAACACCGTCGAAGTCGGGCCAGATCTCGAGTGCGGCGAGGAGTTCCGCCCGTTTCTCCCTGGGCACGACGACCCGGGTCGGCCGTCCGCGATGTCGTCGAGTGTGGGCAGAGAACCAGGCGATGAGACCGGCGACGTGGTCCGAGTGACAGTGGGTCAGGAGCACGGTCTCCTGGGCCGCAAGCAGCGCTGAGCACCGACCCATGTCAATCGCGGTGGAGAATCGGTCGATGGCGAAAGCCGTTGCCAGGGCCGCAACCGAGACACCGGTCAAACTTGTGGCGTCCCCGGTCGGGAAACAGAGTTCCGAAAGATCGGTGGTGAGATCGGGAAATCGGACACGATTGATTTGAGCGGGGTCCGTCACGGTCGGATCTCGATTTCGGCGCGTGTGAGGATCTCCCTGCCACCCTTTGAGTAATAGCGCACTTCGTAGACTCCTGGCTTCGACGGAGCGGCCAGGGAGGTGGGTGACCCTGCCGCGGTCGTGGCCCAGTCGAGGTAGCGTCGAACCGGTGATCCCGGTTTGGAGATCGCTACAAACTCGCCATCTGATGCGTTGGCGGTCCACGCGACCTCGAATCGCAGACCTGCGGTGGCGGTGGGTGGGATCTGAAGCTCCATCGGCACAGCGACGACCTCGAGAGACGCACGGGACCGAACAACGCCTGTCTCACCGTCGACATAGCGAAGTTCGTAGGCCCCGGGTTGTATTGGCGCGGTGAACTTCGTGGGGTTGCCTTCTTCCACTCGCGCCCAGGCCAGGTACTGGTCATCGCTCGATCCTTCGGGTGCAAGACTGAGAAAGTCCTCGGGTCCTTCGGGTCCGGACCACGTGAGCTCGAATGCTTCACCCGCGGCGATCTCGGCCGGCGCCGACAAAAACGCGGGGATCTCGGTGGGTGTCGGCTCGGGGCTCGTGCCGTCACGCTCGGGATCGTCGATCTCGAGGACTCCCCAACGGATGGCGTCGAGCAACTCGGCGGGGCTGGTCGCGTTTCGTAACTTGAGAGATCCAAACGACTCGATGGTGGCCGAGTCGAGGTTGAGACCCACCAGTCGCAGTTCGACGGAGTGACTCGTGGCGGTAAGCGCTGCGGCAACCGCCTGCAGATCCGAATCGCATTGATCGCCACCGGTGGTGATCACGACGACCCTCGATCTTCCTTCGTCGCGGGCGACATTGGTGATGGCGTCCGCCACCGCAGCATTCAGCGGGCGTTTACCCCGTGGCTTGATCCCGTTCAGCGCTTTCGTCCAGTGGCCCCAGTCGGGGTCGCCGACCGGGATCAAAGGCTCCGTGGCCGAGCACGGATCTTCGCCCGTCGCGCTTCCTCCTGCAATGCGCAGGCCGATCGTCAGTCGTCCCGGTTGCGCCTGGGCTTCGGAGACCACCGTCACGATCGCATCCTGCACCATGGTTTGAATGGTGCTGTCACCGACCCGGGTCGCCATCGTCTGGGACCCGTCGAGAACGATCTCGACCGGAATCGGGGCGACAGCCATGGCGGTCGCCAGGAACACAAGGGTGTAGAAGAAGCCAGGCACCCGCCGATGATAGCGAAGACCGGGAATGCCGGCCGACTCTCTGCGATTGTTGATCGAGTAGGGATCGAATATCACCGGGCACACCAAGACCGATTCTCAGTCTTGGTCGAAAAATGGTAGGATCGCAGCGCCGCGGAGGTGATCGGGTTCCCCGATATCGTCAGTCTGGGGATGGGTTCCGCGCGGTTGGTGAGGTCCGACTCCGGTCACTCATCGAAGGGGCACAAACGATGATCGTAGGAGTTGTCAAAGAGACCTTCCCGGGAGAGGCGCGCGTCGCTCTCGTGCCGGCGGGTGTCCAGCAGTTGACTCGGGCTGAGCTCGAGGTGATTGTCGAACCCGGCG
>Ga0164313_10000318_pt1 | contig 37063 bp, 24 predicted proteins | sample GuaBasSedimGuay4_FD_113735 | JGI IMG/M metagenome (GOLD analysis project Ga0164313, IMG submission 113735) | Subseafloor sediment microbial communities from Guaymas Basin, Gulf of California, Mexico - Guay4, Core 4569-4, 0-3 cm | ecosystem: Environmental > Aquatic > Marine > Hydrothermal vents...
AGGGTAAAATGGATAAACATATGCAGTACGGTTCCATCTCCGATCATCTTCTCCTCCATTTCCCTGCTTTCTACCCGTCCGCCTTTCAGTGAATAGGGTTGGGATTGATCCATTGCAGAACCCTCAATATCAGTGGCAAATGGTGTATTTGGCGGGATCAGGATTAGCCGGTGCGGTTCCAGGTAGATCGTTTTATTGTACACAACCTTTGCCTTGCCCGATCTGTTCCAGTAAAGTCTCCAGTACGGGAAGGACATCTGCTGACTTCTCCATTCGGCCATCCACCAGTATCTGCAGCAGAGAAGCCGGGGGAGCACCTCCTGGAATTCCTGTATCCTGCTGGAGGGATCTCCGTCGGGGGGTATATCCTGGAACCTGAACATTTGGGCTAATGTTTGTTTTGTACACAAATCTAAGAGATTATTCCATTTTACTGAAATGGTTTCCTCCATAAATTGCAATCGCATTCTAAATGCTACCTATGAGTTCACAACAGAAGAGGTTTTCGTGCATAGCAGTGGATATGGGTGCGGGTAGCATCCGGGTGATGCTTGGTGTGGTGGACGGGGAGGGGATCTCGTTTACCGAGGTGCACCGCATCAGTAATGAGATTGTGGAGCACGATGGACACGATCGCTGGGAAATTGAGAATATAGTCAGGGAGATCAGAGTGGGTATTTCAAAAGCAATTGATCTATCGGAGGATCCACCTGCAAGCATTGGAGTTGATTCCTGGGGTGTGGATTATGTTTTGTTGGACGAGCATGGTGAACTGGTTGAGACCCCGGTGGCATACCGGGACGGTCGGACGGAAGGGATGCAGGAAAAGTGGCGAACCCTGATGCCTGATATGGAGACTTTCCGGAAGACAGGCATTAATTTCTATATATTCAATACCCTTTTTCAGCTGCTTTCAAGCCGGGAATCTACAGCAATGAAACGTACCTCCAGAATCCTTTTTATTCCTGGCTATATAAATTTTCTTTTATCGGGTCGGGCATTTAATGAACTCACCATATCCTCCACCTCTCAATTGTTGGCTGTTAAGGGTAATCAGTGGGATCAGGAGATCCTTCAGAATTTGAATCTAAGTGAAGAACTCCTTGGGGAGGTAATCCCTCCCGGCACCCGCCTGGGACAGGTCAGCCTACCTGAATTTAAGGATAGCAGGATGGAGAGTATTGCAGTTTGTGGGCACGATACGGCATGTGTGGTGGCAGCGATCCCGGTTGAGAACCCCAACTATGCTTTTATATCGGCAGGCACCTGGTGTTTAGTGGGGGTAGAGTCAGATCAACCCCTCCTGAGTGAGGAGGCATTAAGTCTGGGTCTGACCAACGAAAGGGGATATAACAATACCTACAGAGTCCTGAAGAATATTGTTGGACTCTGGTTATTGCAGGGACTGAAGAAGCATTTTTCGGAAGATATTACCTATTCGATGATGGAGAAGATGACCCAACAGGGGGGCTCTGTTGCCCAGGTAATTGATCCGGATGATCCGGGTTTCTATAATCCGGGGGATATGAAGGAAGCCTTTGATCACTATTTTGTGAAGACCGGTCAGCCCCTGCCCGATAAGTTTAGTGCCTATCTGATTTGTGCTTACGACAGCCTCTGCTTCTCTTTCAGGTACCACATTGAAAAACTGGAATCGCTTTGGGGTAGAAGCATCGAAGTACTTCATCTGGTGGGAGGGGGGAGTCAGTCCGACTACCTGAACCAGCGAGTTGCCACCATATGTGGACGGAAGGTGATTTCAGGTCCGGTGGAAGGTGCTGCGCTGGGAAATATCATGATACAGGCCATTTCGATGGGTAGGATCGATTCTCTCCAGGAGGGTCGTGGGCTTGTGAAGAAATCGCATTCTGGAAAAACTTACTATCCTGAGAAAGAGCCGGATGGGGCTAAAAAGAGGTATGAGCAGTTTTTGAAATTTAAAGAAATTACAACTTAATAAAACAACATGACTACAAAAAGAGTAATCGGACAGGCCCCTAAAGTGGGAATCAGACCCACCATTGACGGCAGACTGGGAGGGGTAAGAGAATCACTGGAAGAGCAGACCATGAATATGGCACGCAATGCGGCTGCATTAATTGAATCGAACCTGAAGCATGCAGATGGTTCCCGGGTGGAGTGTGTAATTGCCGACAGCTGCATTGGAGGTGTGGCTGAAGCTGCAGCAGCGGCAGATAAATTTTCAAGGGAAGGGGTGGGGGTAAGTCTGACCGTAACACCCTGCTGGTGCTATGGCAGTGAGACCATTGATATGGACTCCCGGCTTCCAAAAGCCATCTGGGGATTTAACGGCACCGAGCGCCCTGGTGCAGTTTACCTGGCTGCAGCTTTGGCCGGCCATAACCAGAAAGGATTGCCGGCATTTGGAATATATGGAAAGGATGTACAGGATTCGGATGATACCGAAATCCCTGAAGATGTGAAGGAGAAGATCCTCACATTTGTAAAGGCTGGACTGGCCGTAGCCACTATGAAAGGAAAATCTTATCTCTCTATGGGCAGCGTATCCATGGGAATAGCCGGCTCCATCGTGGATGCCAGCTTTTTTGAGGAGTACCTGGGGATGAGGTGTGAGTATGTGGATATGTCCGAATTTACACGTCGGATTGAGGAAGGAATTTTCGATCCTGAAGAGCTCTCTGTGGCCCTTGAGTGGATTAAGGATCATTGTAAGGAGGGCACAGATGTAAATCCGCCTGAGATTCAGAAGCCGGCCGAAAAGAAGCAGGAAGAGTGGGAGTTTGTAGCAAAGATGGCCCTCATCGGGCGCGACCTGATGGTGGGGAATTCAAAATTGAAAGCACTTGGTTATGGGGAAGAAGCCCTTGGACACAATGCCATAGCAGCCGGATTCCAGGGACAGCGTCAGTGGACCGATCACTTTCCCAATGGTGATTTTATGGAGGCGGTACTCTGCTCCTCCTTTGACTGGAACGGCATTCGTCAGCCCTATATGCTGGCCACCGAGAACGATAGTCTGAATGGTGTCTCCATGTTGTTTGGCCACTTGCTCACAGGGGCCGCACAGGTATTTAGCGATGTGCGAACCTACTGGAGTCCGGAGGCTGTAAAACGAGTCACCGGATTTGATCTGACAGGAGATGCTAAGGATGGATTTATTCACCTGATCAATTCCGGCCCTTCTGCCCTGGACGGAACCGGAGAACAGTCCATTGACGGACAACCGGCCATGAAACCCTGGTATGAGATCACGCAGGGGGAGGCGCAGCAATGCCTGGATAAAACCACATGGGGAGCTGCAGACCTCGGTTATTTTCGTGGAGGTGGGTTTTCATCCACTTTTAATACTAAGGGAGGTATGCCCATTACCATGAGCCGCATCAATATCATTAAGGGACTTGGTCCGGTATTGCAGATTGCAGAGGGCCATACCATTGACCTGCCCGAAGATGTACACCACACATTGACAGAGCGCACCAGCCCCAGCTGGCCCACCACCTGGTTTGTACCCCGGTTAACAGGCGATGGCAATTTCAAGGATGTATACTCGGTGATGGCCAATTGGGGTGCCAATCATGGAGCTTTCTCCTATGGCCATATTGGATCACAGTTGATGGCAATGGCCTCCATGCTGCGGATTCCGGTTTGTATGCACAATGTGGCTGAAGAGCAGATCTTCAGACCCAGTTCATGGTCAGCCTTTGGAATGGATAAAGAGGGTGCTGACTATCGGGCATGCGAAGCCTACGGGCCATTGTATAAATAACTACTTCTCAATATATATGTAGTAGGCAGGGTGTACCCTGTTGTGGGTATCGATCAGCTGGGCTTCCATATCATATTTTCCGGCTGACACATTAACTTTAAAGGTGACCTCATCCTGGCCCTCCTTGATTGGGGCCTTTTTCTGTACGTCAGCCACATAGAGATAGACCTCCTTGAAATCTGATTTGTCCCCTGCCGGCATCACATTATCAAATTCAATGGTTTTTTTAACGGCCGGAAATGTTTCATTGATTGCCAGCCCACTCTCCCTTGGAAACCTGCGCAGAGTGATGGAATAGGTGGCATCCTCCATAAACTCAATTTTCCATCTCCCGGTTCCCTGTTCAGCCCTGACCGCACCATACTGGTGCCAGGTCCCTCCATGTTTCCCGGTAAGCATATCGTGTGCGGAGATGCGCGTCGGATTCTCATATGGCGTTCCCACCTTGATGTAGGCATAGCGCTCATTGACCCCCTCGTCCATAAAGGACTGCCACCATTTTTCATACCCTTCTGCCAAACGGGCTGCTACTTCGGGATGCTGATCGATCACATTCAGGGTCTGGCTGCGATCGGCTGTCATATTGTACAGTTCGCTTCCGTTGACCAGGCGCCACTCTTTATCCATCACAGAATACTTTCTGTATTTGACCAGGTTTTGCAATCGCTGGGTATCCATATAGAGGATCCGGTTGGGCCACTTTTTACCCATGCCTGATAGCAGGGGCTCAAAACTTATTCCGTCCAGGGGCTTGACCGGGGTGAAATCAAGGCCCAGAAGGTCCACGAATGTGGGCAGTACATCGTAATGAGCTACCAGCTGATCAATGTCCTTCCCACCTGTGATTTCGCCTCCAGGCCACCGAATAAAAAAGGGCACCCGGTGCCCGCCCTCATATTCACTTCCTTTGCCTCCTCTTAATCCGGCATCAAAGACTTCATTTCCTCCTGCAGTCCCATTGTCGGTCATAAATATAAGAATGGTGTTATCAGTCAATCTCAGCTCATCAAGTTTATTCTGTAGTGCCTTAAAGTTATCGTCAATGTTGGTGATCATCCCATAAAAGCGCTTAAGGCGTTCCCCGATACCCTCTACATCGTCGTACATCTCCAGGTATTGGGCTGGCAGATTCAGGGGTGTGTGGGGTGCGTTGGTGGCGATATAGCAGAAAAAGGGCCGATCCTTATTGTCTTCAATAAAACCAATTGCCTCGGAAAAGAATACATCTGTACAGTATCCCTTATAAGGTTCCGTATGACCATTGTGCCAGTAGGTATCATCAAAATAGTCATTGCCCCAGTAATCGGGCCCCTGGGTGATTCCTCCGCCTCCATGCCTCACCACTTCATGAAATCCACGGTCCTCAGCCCGGAATGGGTAATTGTCACCCAGGTGCCACTTACCAAACATCCCATTGGTATAGCCATTCCTGGCGAGGACCTGAGGCAGGGTAATCTCATCTTCAAAGAGCAGGGAACGACCCGATATGGTATGGAAAACATTGACCCGGTTGGTGTGCCGTCCTGTCATCAGCGCTCCCCGGGTGGGAGCACATGTGGTGGACACATGAAAGTTGGTGAACCGCACCGATTCATTGAAAAAATCATCGATATGGGGTGTCTTTATGTATGGATTTCCCATGCATCCAAGGTCTCCCATGCCTTGATCATCCGTAATAACAATCACCACATTGGGTTTTCTTTTTCCATTGTTTTCCTTTGCGAATGTGTGTAAAGGTGCCAGACTAAACAGTAAGAAGAGAAATGTCAAGGCTACATTCTGGAGTCCGTTTTTCATATTCAGGATGGGTTAAGTTTTAAAGAGATTAACTGTTGTAAAGGCAACTCCTGGCCTCATCGGCAAATGCTTCTATAAGATTCAGGTCGGCTTCAAAAAAGTGATCAGAAGGGGAGAGGATATACCCCCCTCCCTGGCCGGCTTCATCAAAACAGCGCCTGACTTCTTTCCGGGTATCTTCAGGGGTACAGCCTGTGAAGAAATGAAACTGGTCAAACCCCCCGATCATACATACCTTTTCACCTATGCGTTGTTTGGCTTCCTTGAGTTGGGTATCCCCACCCATTCCAGAAGGAGTAAAGGTCTCCATGGCATCGGGATTCATGGAAGCAATATCTTCCAGGATGGGCATCATGCCTCCACAGGTATGGTAAGCAACCCGTTGGCCCACTTTATGGGCTGTTGCAATCAGATCTGAGTCATAGGGTGCCACAAACTCATTAAATATGTCGGGAGAGATTACCGTGGTGGATGCATCTCCGCCACCCAGTTCAAGAAGATCGTATGGGGCTCCTTTAAGAGATTCGATGTAGGTTTTTTTTCTACCACATAACACCTCAAGAAAGGTACGAACCCACATGGGATCTTCCAGTGCGGCGATGATCAGCTTTTCGGATCCAAAGAGGCATGAGAAATCCTGCCAGCACCCTGGTTGTCCGAATCCATCGAAACAGGCAATATGGCCCCTGACCAATCCACGATCCCCAAACGAATCAGCAGCTTCTTTGATAGCTGATACATCGCATTTTGGATGGGTCAGGTACCTGGCGATGATATCGATCTCTTTTTTTTCTTTAATAAGGTGCTCGGCCACCCAGGTGGTATGTGCATCAGATTGAAGGACCATGGAGAGTGTCTTTGTAGGTGTGATGATACTGAACCGCTGGGTATCATAGGATTGGTTATCCAGCTTTTCTACTTTGAATCGCCAGTTATCACTACAAATCCGACGAGCTTCAAGAAATCCAAGCTCTGTATGTCCGGGATCAAAATATTCCCCTGAAGATTCTTCGGCGTGGTATGCAATGACCCATTTAATGGGATCTAATCCAAAACGATCAAAAAAATCCTGTTCGGAAGCTCCATCCAGGTGGGAATCTAAGAAAGAGGGCATTACATGGTGGGTGGTTACAGGTAACCTGTCAGGGATTTCCCCTTTCAGTGCCTTTAAAAATCGCTCTTTGGCATTCATTTTCATACTTAATAAGCTTGATAGTTTGATATTCAAGTTTAATGTTTTTTATCCAATTATTAATTCTAATGAAGATTTCACTATTTTTGATACCGACCCACTAAAAACCACCATACAATGAAAAGTCAACTGGCAAAAGCCCTCACCTTTCTTGCATTTACCGGATTCTTAACCATAAATGTCCTGGCCCAGGAAGGATATGTTCCCTCCCAGGAAAACCTGGAGAACAGGGAGTGGTTCCAGGACAATAAATATGGACTCTTTGTACACTGGGGTGTATACTCCATCATGGGAGGTGGTGGTGAGCAGGGAATTGCGGAATGGATCATGGAGCGAAAGAATATTCCGGTGGCCCAGTATGAAAAACTTCCAGGCTTCTTTAATCCGGTGGATTTTGACCCGGCCGAATGGGTCTCCATGGTCAAAAAAGCGGGAATGAAGTACATCACCATCACCAGCAAGCACCACGATGGATTTGCCATGTACGATTCCAAGGTGAGTGATTATAACATTGTGGATGCTACTCCCTATGGAAAAGATGTCCTGGGAATGCTAAAAAAGGAGTGTGACAAGCAGGGAGTTAAACTGTTTTTCTATCACTCACAGCTTGACTGGCACCATCCCGACTATTATCCCATTGGAAGGACCGGGAAAGAGATTGAAGGAAGGACTCAATCGGGTGACTGGGACAGCTATATCGATTATATGAATACCCAGCTAAGTGAATTGCTTACACAGTATGGGGATATTGGGGGAATCTGGTTCGATGGGATGTGGGACAAGCCCGATGCAGATTGGAAGCTCTCCGAGACCTACGCCCTGATTCATAAGTTGCAACCGGGGGCCCTTATTGGAAGTAACCACCACAAGATGCCCTATCCGGGAGAGGATTTTATGATGTTTGAGAGGGATCTTCCTGGGGAAAATTCCATGGGATTTAACAATGCTGGTATCTCTGATCAGGTGCCTCTTGAGATGTGTGAGACCATGAATGGTTCCTGGGGATTTAATATTATCGATCAGAACTACAAGTCGGTCAAGAGACTGGTCCAGACAATGGTTAGGTCTGCAGGGTATGGAGCCAACTTTCTTTTGAATACCGGCCCCATGCCCAATGGAAAGATTCAGCCCGAGAATGTGGATACCCTCATGGCCATAGGACAATGGCTGGAGCTGCATGGCGAGTCCATCTATGGAACCCGGAGCGGACCTGTAAGACCTCAGGAGTGGGGGGCAACCACCCAGAAAGGCAACATGGTCTATATACATATACTTGACCATCCTGGAGGTACACTTGAAATAACCGGATTTACGCCAAAAATAAGATCAGCTCATTTTTTCGATGACGGATCGGAAGCGAAAGTAAAAAAAACCAAAGAGGGTCTCATTCTGACCATCCCCAAAGAAAAACTACAGGATATCGATACGGTAGTCGTCCTGGAATTAAAATAGGGATCAGTACTTGTTATAGTGCATCACACCTCCAGTAAACCTGTATTTGGTCATTCGCTTGTCGCCTCGTTTCTCAACAACTCCTTTATCTGCAGCAAATTTTAAGTCTCTGCTAGCCGTTGCTGGTGAGATATTTTTAAAGAAGCGCATATAGTCCTGTCTGTTGAAAGATGCTAAACCAATGTTGTTTTTAAAATGCATGATCCTCTCCGATATTGTTAAAGTGACATTCTGAACTTTTAGCAAATCTTCAAGAGCAATATTTATTATATCTAGCATAAATTCAATAAAAGCCGTTGATGTACCTTCCTTATCCGATTTTCCTAAAACATGATAGTACTCTTGTTGACGCTCTTTTACCAATGCCTCAATGGGTAAAAATTCAAAAACAGATGAATATTCCAATAAAATTATTGTCTGCCAGAGCCTCCCCATTCTTCCATTCCCATCTACGAAGGGATGTATAAACTCAAATTCGTAATGAAAAACACAGCTTTTAATCAGTATCAGATCATCATCGTTTTTAAGGTAATCAAAAAGATTACTCATCAGAGCAAATACCAATTCTCCAGGAGGAGCAATATGTTCAATGTTACTTCCTTTTGCAATTCCGACTGCTGAAGTTCTTAATTTTCCCGGATGCTCGATTAAATTATTCATTAAGATCCTATGTGCATTGCACATCGACTTTAATTCATATGTATAGAATTTTGACAGATCTTGATAAACCTTGATTGCATTTTGCACCTCAAGAATGTCCTTACCGGGAGCAAGAATTCTTTTATTGTCAAGAATGTCAGTGACTTGAGAGATGGTCAAGGTATTTCCTTCAATCTCAAGTGACGATTGAATGCTTTTTATCCTGTTTTTTCTCCTTAATTCGGTGGGTGGTTTGTTGAGATGGGCAGCATTAACCTCACCAATTCTCTCAGAGATTGAAGAAATAGAAGCTATGATATTATTTGTAATCTCGTAAGGTGGTTTCATACACAGATGTGAATGATAGTATCATATGATGCTATCAAAAATAATCTTTTTTTTTAGTTTGATAACTATTGGGACCGTCTTTCAGGCTGTATGCTCTCCAAAATTAATTGTTTACCAGCATACTTTTCCATATCTATATCTTTCCCGGTGCGGAGAAAAATCCAGAGGAATAAAGGATGCTTCATCCCCAAAGAAAAACTACAGGATATCGATACGGTGGTTGTCCTGGAATTAAAATAGGGATCAGTACTTGTTATAGTGCATCACACCTCCCGGAGATAACTCTATTTCCTGGAAGTTTACCTCTCTATGGATGAAGTTCAGTGGAATGGACATGAAATAGCGCACAGGGACTCTGTCCAGTATGGCTGGTGTCCAGTATCCGGGTAGTTCGGCAATGGTCTTCACCAGAAACTCATTCAGTTGCCTCGCCTTCCCCATAAGGGCGATAGGGCCGGCAAGCTCGCCACTCTCCATAACAACCCAACCTATAACCACCTGGTCTGCAATCTGGGACAGATCGATTTCTGATTTTTCAAGACTTTTTAATAAATAACTCTTAAAAAAGTCATCTCCCATCTGGTATTCAGGTTCCTGATCCGCAGAGTAGAATATTGAATCGATATATTTTGATCCGTCGGATAACCAATTTTCATTGGATACCAGCTGGTTGTTGCGATATACCGACCTCGATTTCAGCTCTCTGTTGGGGTGGTATTCAACCACATTCCCCTCCAGTTGAAGGGGGAGAAAAGCAGTTGAGAATCCATTTCTAATCTCACCGTTAAGTGTTGATTCTTTAAATAGATACTCGCCAGAACCTACCTTTACCATGGAGCGGTAAAATTTTTTGGAAAAAATAGTATTATCGTTGTAATGGATGGTTTGATTACCATCCCCATGTATCTTTATTTTCTCCTTCCTGACCTTTTGCCAGTTGCCCTCTTTTTTCTGATGCGTCTGTATCACATATTTGTTCTCAGATTTTTTCTTCACCTCTTTATAGGATATGGCATCGGCCAAATGTGATACGGGTTTTGAATTGGCCCCATAGTAGTAGACACCTTCCTGTCCCAAGGACTCCTGCGACATCGCCAGAACAACAAGGATCACCAAGATTACATATCTCATTTACAGCTCTTTAATTCTTATGTTTCGAAACCAGACCAGTGAACCATGCCCCAGGAATCCAAGGTGCCCACTGTTTCGTTGTAATCCGGGATGCTTCTTACCATCAGCTGTTCCGTTCTTAGTAACCTCCTTGAGGTTTCCCTCCACAATTACAGTTCCGTTCAATGTAATCCTGATATCTTCGCCCTTCAACATCACCTCCTGACTGTTCCACTCTCCAACTGGCTTAAGGTACCCTCTTTTAGCCGGAAGTATGCCATAAACCGATCCATGGTATTGATAAGGTTGCAGGTTCTCATAGACCGCAGCCGTATTATCGAGGATTTGCAGTTCATAGCCCTCATAGGCTGCATCACCTTTCAGAGGTGTTCTGATACCCAGTCCATTGTTCGCCCCGGGTGTAAGTTTGAATTCGAACCGGAAAATGAAATCGGAATACTCTTTTTCAGTGTATAGATTACCTCCTCCTTCTGTGGGGCGAATGACAATGGTTCCCTCTTCCACCAGGTAACTGTGGTTTTCTCCTATCCAATTTGTAAAATCATATCCATTAAAAAGAGGGATAAACCCCTTTGAGATCTCATCCTGAGTGATTGTGGCAGCTACAGGATCAAGCTCCCTGATATAAATGTCCCTGAACGCCAGGTCTGTGCCATGGGCCTGTAACTCTATGGAACCTGCAGGGAAGATAGGGATGCTTCGGTCCCAGTAGTTTTCCATCACCACATTGTCCACCACCAGTTGTCCGTTCAGGTAGACCGTGACCCTTTCATCAATCATCCTGATTCGAAATGTATTCCAATCCCCCACAGGATTGTCGGCCACCAGTAGGGGGGCGCTTTCATGAACCTTATTGTTATACAATCCTCCTGAGCCTACCTGGGCGCCAGCCTCTACGCGTGAGGTATCCCAGATCTGTACCTGGGGAGAACCTCTCAGGTAGAGCCCTGAATCCCCTTTTTTGGTAATTCGCCAGTCCACAATCATTTCAAATGAACCATAGGATTTGATGCTGCATAGGTTTGAGCCCTCACCATTAAAAACGATGCAATTGTCTTTTACGCTCCAGTTTTCCTTTAATTTTTCATCAGTTTCCTTCTGCAGCTTCTTCAACTCATCAGAGGAGAGTGTGGCCTTTATCACAGGATCAGCAGCCAACCCCTGCCATCCGGAGAGGTCTTTTTCATTGAACATGGAGAGATACCCCGGATGTAACGGCATCTTTTCCAGGTAGGTTTCAATGTCAATCCGGGTATACTCACTCTCGGGTCCACTCAGGATTTTGCTGGCCTTAAGGAGCCCCTCCCTGACCAGCTCTCCCTCGAGTCCATTGTCCTGTCCCTGGCTGGGTAATGCCACCCTGATCATGGCATTGGCAGCTTCGGTCCGCAGTGCTTCATCCTCCATGTATCTGCTCAGGGTGACGAAGCTGAGAAAGGTTTTTATACTTCCCATGGCCTTAATCAACAGCATGGTTGAGGTGGGACTTGGAGCCAGGGGTTCTATTTTTCTCAGTAAAAGCAACTTCTGGTCATCAGTAAGATCTGAGGTGTATACAACCCTGGCAAAGCTGTCAAATGCTTTGACCTTCTCAGAAGAATCTGAGCTCCTGCTACATATTTCAAAAAGCGGTTTGAGTGCAAAGACATCACTTGATCTGACCAGGGCATCGAAGGCTTCCTCTTTCACCGGATCTTCGCTGCTGCTGTATACTGAATAGACTGCGATCATGGCCTCTTCACCTCCCACAGCAGCAAGCACATCCATATATTTTGGAAGGGACGAATGACTGGTTGCATGATTAATCACCTGTGTAATTGCCTGCTCCCTATCCTGACTGGTATTGATGGATACAACCAATGCTTTCCCGGTATGAATGATTTCATCTTTCTCCTCCAGCCCGTCAAACAAAGACAACAGATCACTCAGGTGTTCACCTGATGTGACCAGGTAGAGGTTTTCTATGGAAGCGTCCCTTACCGGTCCGGCCTGGGTGATCTGATCAAATAGAATATCAAAGTTTGCAGGGTCCTCCCTGGAGGCAATCACCTCTGTGAAAATAACTTTGGCTCCTTCCGGAGCTTCACCAACCTTTTCCTCCAGCATAGACAATGAGCCAATATCCACAGTCTGAAGAAGTGCATTACTGGCCACGTCTGTATCGGGCGGTTCGGGAAATGACATTGTGTATCTGATCAGATAAGGTATGGCCTCCTCCTTCAGTATCAGGGCCATGGACTCCGCAGCCTGTTTTCTTACGACGCTGTCCGGATCAGACATGCAGACCCATACTGCAGGGGCAGTCTCAGCATGACCTAACCGCCCCAGTAAGTATAAAATTTCGGTCTTGACCTCACTCTTTTTAGTGCGGTTCAATTCATTGACCCATGGAGAAGTGGGACTATCGTTTTCGGCTGCATATCTGATGGCTGCCATGCGAAACTGTTTGTTTTGGTTCTTCATGGCTTTCACAAGAAGTGTGACAGACTCATTAATGGGACCGTTACCGGCTGCGATAATCAATGCGCCCGATCTGAAATGAATCTGATCCGGTTCGAAGCACTTTTTATCAATGGTTTTGCAGATCTTCAGACTGAGTTTATGTTTGCCATTTGAAGAGAGTGTTTGGGCATACTCTAACAAACTGGATGTTGCATGGGTGGGTTCATGTCTGTAATCTGCTGTTTTTGCCGCACGCATCAACAGATCGTATGAATCGGGATGACCCAGGTTGGCCAGGCAGGCCAAAACGCTTTTTTGTAAAGCTTGTTCATTACTCCCGGCCAATACAGATACAGCAGGGGCGTGCTTAGAGATCCCCATATTTCCTATGGCATTTATAAGAGCCACCTGCTGAATGATATTGGTTTTATTAAGGTAGTTTGCAAATGTTTCAGAAGCCTCTTCCGGATCAGCATCTTTCATGGCCCTGATGGCCGGGTCATACAAAATTGGATCTGTAAGAAATGGGGCGAGTTTTTCAATGGTAGCCCGGCTGCTAATATAGTTAAGCTGACGGATCAGAAAGCTCTTGATAAACAGGTTTTCCCGGGTATCGATCTCCATAAGAAGCATGGACTCCCACATGGTTCTTTCCTGTTCCATCCCTTGCTGACTGAGATAGCGGGAGAGACTCTCCACTGCCATTCTGGGTTTGGTGTCGTCACCTGTCCCTGGACAGATTACCTGATCAAGTACCTTTTGCAATCCGGTCTCCTGCAGTTCAAGCAGAGATCTCATCTGGTGATTCAGCTGCTCTTCATTCTCGGCCGGTACCTGAACCAGAAGGTCGGCAATTTTGGTGTCGAGGGTTCTGTTGTCCTGAGCATGGATTTGACTGATGGTTAGTGCCAGAACAAATAGGGTGATGTATATGTGTTTGATGGTTTTCATTTTGAGGTCTTTTGTAGTGTCGGAATCCGTTTGGTTAAATACTCCATGGGGCTCTCATCTCGGGATAGATGAGCCGGTTTGCTCCTTCATCGTTAATGAACTCCTGTTTCACAGGATCGAAGTGCAGCGTGCGCCCAAGTCTAAGGGCTGCCACACCCATATTCACCATGGTACAGGATCGGTGTCCATTCAATTCATTTAATGCAAACTTCTCACGGGTTCTTATGGATTCATGAAATGAGGTGATCTGAGGTTCCGGATCCGAAAGGCTGGCAGCCAGCTTTTGAATATCAGGTATGTTTGAACGGAATCCCCGGTATATTTTCCCTTTGGGACCTTCAATGTAGGCGGCATCTTTATCCCTGTTTTCGCCATCCAGGATGATCTGGCATCCATCTTCATAGGTATAGGTAATTCTTCTCCACGATCCCACCGCATCGGGGTGTTGTTGAGGTGCATCCACTTCCACTTTGATGGGGCTAGTATGGTCTTTGTTTAGCATATACTGAACAGGATCCAGGTAGTGCTGTCCCATATCACCCAATCCACCGCCGTCATAATCCCAGAATCCGCGGAATTTAGCATGTACCCTCAGGGCATTGTAAGGCTTATAGGGAGCAGGCCCCAACCACATGTTGTAATCCAGGTGCTCTGGTACTGGTTCAGGGGTCAGATTTGTATCTCCGCTCCAGTAGAATTTCCAGTCGTACCCTGTGATGCCACTTACGGTGACCTTAAGGGGCCATCCCAGAACTCCACTATCCACGATTTTCTTAAGTGGTTTCACCTCTGTGCCCAATCCATAAAAGTCTCCTCGGAAGCGGAACCAGGTATTTAGCCTGAACATTCTTCCATTTCTCCTGACTGCTTCAATAACCTTTTTCCCTTCCCCAATGGTCCGGGTCATGGGTTTTTCACACCAGATATCTTTACCTGCCTCTGCAGCCATTACTGACATGGTTCCATGCCAGTGGGGAGGGGTGGCAATATGTACCACATCAATATCTTTTTGCAGTAACAGTTCACGGAAGTCGGAATAGCCTTTAATCCCATCTCCGGCCCTTGTCATGGCCCTTTGAAGGTGCAGTTTATCCACATCACAGACTGCAACCAATCGTCCTTCGCGACTAAAATGATGGTTATAGCCAATTCCTCCAACCCCGATGATGGCCTTTGTGATCTGGTCGCTGGGTGCAATGAATCCGGGTCCGCCAAGCACATGTCGGGGTATAATTGTGAATGCGGCTGTACCAAGTATACTTTTCTTAAGAAAATCTCTTCTTTCCATGTGGGTTGCTTTAGATGTGGTAGTCTCTCAACAAATGTATTGATTCAAGTTTAAAATTGTGTATGATAATACCTAAATTGCGTTTTTGTTATTTTTTATTCTGAGACACAAATATCTGATGAATTCAAAAGAAAACCTTCTTAAAACTCTGAACCACGAGCAACCCGACCGCGTGGTTGTTGATTTTGGTGCTACACCGGTTACCGGCATACATGTGCTCATGGTTGAGCAACTTCGGTCCCATTATGGGTTGGAGCAAAGACCAGTGAAGGTAACAGAACCTTTTCAGATGCTGGGGGAGGTAGATGAAGAGCTGATTGAACTTATGGGTGTGGATGTGATTGGGCTGTCACCTGCTTCAGATATGTTTGGAAATCGTTTTACCAACTGGAAGGAGTACAAAACTCCCTGGGGACAGGAAGTACTTGTACCAGGTTCATTTACCACCAGGATTGATGAAAATGGGGATACAGTATTGTATCCGCAGGGTGACGATTCTGTGCCACCCAGCGTAAAAATGCCCAAAGCAGCCTACTTCTTTGATGCAATTAATCGACAGGAACCTCTGGATGAAGCCAAGTTGAATCCGGAAGATAATGTAGAAGAGTTTACCTTAATGACTGCAGAGGATTTGGATTACTGGAGCACTGCCATCAAGAACTCAGCCAGTAGTGGGAAAGGATTGGTAGCCAACTTTGGAGGTACCGGCATTGGTGACATTGCACTGGTACCGGGATTAAATCTGAAGGCTCCCAAAGGGATCCGGGATGTGGCCGATTGGTATATGTCCACCCTTATGAGGCCCGATTATATGCACTTTGTATTTGAAAAACAAACTGATATTGCCCTTGAGAATCTCAAGATGGCTAAGGAAGCAGCGGGTGACCTGGTGGATGTGGCCTTTATCTGCGGAACAGATTTTGGTACACAGGACTCTTCTTTCTGTTCTACCGAGGCTTTTGATGAACTTTATGCACCTTATTATAAGAAGATCAATAACTGGATCCACGAGAATACCAGCTGGAAGACTTTTAAGCACAGTTGTGGGGCTGTTGAACCCTTCATGGAGCATTTTATCGAAGCCGGGTTTGATATCATTAACCCGGTTCAGGTGAATGCAGCGGGAATGGACCCGGTACTGTTGAAGAAGAAGTATGGCAGTAGACTGGTGTTCTGGGGTGGGGGAATAGACACCCAGAAGGTATTGCCCTTTGGAACACCTGAAGAGGTGAAAGCACATGTTTTAAAAGAGTGCGAAATCCTCGCACCCGGTGGCGGATTTGTCTTCAATACGGTTCATAACATCCAGGCAAATGTACCCACCGAGAATGTGGTGGCCATGTTAGACGCTATCAAGCAGTTCGGGTAGATTTCCCCACTCTTATTTAACCCTAATTTAGAACAGTTTTATTATTAATTTAGGTACCTTTGTGTCTTTAAAAATCAAGGGTTTTTACCATAAATAACTCATTATTAATAACTAAAAGCAATTTTCCAATGTCAGATTTAAAACGCGTTTATACTTTTGGTGACAGAAAAGCCGAAGGTAAAGCCGATATGAAAAACTTATTAGGTGGAAAAGGTGCCAATCTTGCAGAAATGAACCTGATTGGTGTACCCGTTCCTCCTGGATTTACAATTACCACTGAAGTTTGTACCGAATATAATGCCCTGGGTCAGGACAAAGCTGTTGAGCTGATCAAAGCGGAAGTGGAAGCCGCTGTTAAGAACATTGAAGATATCATGGGAACCAAATTCGGTAGCAATGAGAATCCCTGCCTGGTTTCTGTGCGTTCAGGAGCAAGGGTATCCATGCCTGGTATGATGGACACTGTGTTGAACCTGGGAATGAACGAAAATGCGGTTGAAGGACTGATTGCCAAAACAGGAAATGAGAAATTTGCATGGGACAGCTATCGCCGTTTTGTACAGATGTATGGTGATGTTGTTCTTGGATTAAAACCCGAATCAAAAGAAGATATTGATCCTTTCGAGGCGATTCTGGAAGAAGTGAAGGAAGCCCGCGGTGTTGAGAATGACAACGAACTTACTGTTGATGACCTGAAAGATCTGGTTGAAAAATTCAAGACTGCTGTAAAGAAGCAAACCGGACACGATTTCCCGGTAGATCCGTGGGAGCAGCTCTGGGGAGCAGTGATGGCTGTATTTGATAGCTGGGAAACTCCAAGGGCCATTTACTACCGCAACATGAATCAGATCCCCGGTGATTGGGGTACTGCAGTGAATGTTCAGGCAATGGTTTATGGAAACATGGGTGAAACTTCCGGTACAGGAGTAGCATTTACCCGCGATGCAGGAACAGGAGAAGATATTTTCAACGGAGAATACCTGATCGATGCACAGGGAGAAGATGTGGTGGCAGGTGTTCGTACTCCCCGTCAGATTACCAAAGAGGGTTCATTAAGGTGGGCCAAACTGGCCAAAGTTTCTGAAGAGGATCGTGTAGCTGATTATCCCTCACTTGAGGAGGTAATGCCAGAGGTTTATGCCGAGTTGGATGATACCCAGCAAAAGCTGGAAGATTATTTCACAGACATGCAGGACCTGGAATTTACCATTCAGGATGGCAAACTGTGGTTACTCCAAACCCGTAACGGTAAACGTACGGGCGCGGCCATGGTAAAAATTGCCATAGATATGCTGGCAGAAGGAAAATTGGATGAGAAAACTGCACTGCTTCGTCAGGAGCCTGCAAAATTGGATGAACTACTTCACCCCGTATTTGAAAAAGGTGCTTTAGCCGCTGCCACTGTACTGGCACAGGGACTTCCTGCTTCTCCCGGAGCAGCCACCGGCCAGATTGTTTTCTTTGCTGATGAAGCCAATAAGTATCCTGAAGCCATTCTGGTAAGAATTGAGACTTCACCAGAAGACCTGGAAGGTATGAATATTGCCAGGGGTATTCTGACCGCTCGTGGCGGGATGACTTCCCACGCTGCTGTTGTGGCACGCGGAATGGGTAAATGTTGTGTATCCGGAGCTGGTGGAGTGAAGATCAACTATAAAGACCGCACCATGACTGCTGCCGGCAAAGTATTTAAAGAAGGTGCATGGATCTCTCTGAATGGTTCAACAGGTAATGTACTTGAAGGACAGGTTGCCACCATCGATCCCGAAGTGAGTGGAGATTTCGGTGCCATCCTTGAGCTTGCTGAAAAGCACACAAAGATGGATGTTCGTACCAATGCAGACACTCCGCATGATGCCCAGGTAGCACGTGACTTTGGAGCCAAGGGTATTGGTCTGACCCGTACCGAACATATGTTTTTCGAAGGAGAACGTATCAAAGTGATGAGGGAGATGATCCTTGCTACCACTGAAGAAGAGCGTCGCAAGGCACTTGATAAATTACTTCCCTACCAGCGTGAGGACTTTGAGGGTATCCTGGAAACCATGGCAGGTTTTGGTGTAACCATACGTTTACTGGATCCGCCACTGCATGAATTTGTTCCCCACGATGAGGCCAACCAGAAGGTAATGGCCGACGAAATGGGCATTACTGTTGCCGATATACAGGCATTGGTTGAGGACCTTCACGAATTCAATCCCATGCTTGGACACCGTGGTTGCCGTTTAGGAAATACCTATCCTGAGATTACGGAGATGCAGGCCAGGGCCATTATGGAGGCTGCTGTTAATCTCACTCAAAAGGGTGTGGATGTTCGTCCGGAGATTATGGTTCCGCTGATCGGTACCTGGCAGGAGTTCAAGATGCAGGAGGAGATCATTCGTTCCACTGCTGAGAAGGTTTTCGAAGAGAAAGGTGCAAAATGTGACTATCTTGTAGGGACCATGATTGAGATTCCAAGGGCAGCAATGACTGCTAATTTGATTGCTGAACATGCTGAGTTTTTCTCATTTGGAACCAACGACCTGACCCAGATGGCATTTGGCTATTCCAGGGATGATGCTGGAAAATTCCTCCCCATCTATATTGAGAAGGGTTTGTTGAAGAGTGATCCATTCCAGACTCTGGACCAGGAAGGTGTTGGCCAGCTGGTGGAAATGGGAACGGCCAAAGGACGCTCTGTGAAGCCAGATCTTAAAGTTGGGATCTGTGGTGAGCACGGTGGAGATCCTGAGTCTGTTGAGTTCTGTCACCGCGTTGGAATGAACTACGTCAGTTGTTCACCTTTCCGCGTACCTATAGCCCGGCTTGCAGCTGCTCAAGCAGCTCTGCGATAGGGCATAAAGAAAAGTATGTTTTAACATAGTATTTAAGCGGTAAAACTTGATTTTACCGCTTTTTTTTTAGATATTTGCGCTGCTTTTTTTATCAGCTATACCCTCTTTTAACTATTAATTTGAATAACATATACACCGTTAGCTTAAAATCAGGAATATTATGAGTGAAATTTTAAAAAAATTGAAACTAAGCCAGTATGGCATCAACGATGTAGAAGAAGTGGTTTACAATCCTTCTTACGAACAACTTTATAAAGAGGAGATGGATCCTTCACTTGAGGGATTTGAGGTTGGAGTAGAAAGTGAATACGGAGCGGTAAGCGTGGACACCGGGGTTTTCACTGGCCGTTCTCCCAAGGATAAATACGTAGTAAGGGATGATACCTCCGAGAATACCATATGGTGGAAATCGAAAACCGCAAAGACTTCAGATAACAAACCCATCTCAACAGAGGTGTGGGATCATGGCTATGATCTGGCCTCTAAACAACTCACAGGGAAACGTTTATTTGTGGTGGATTGTTATTGTGGTGCCAATGAAGATAGCAGGCTCAAGGTTAGATTTATCATGGAGGTCGCCTGGCAGGCACATTTTGTAAAGAATATGTTTATCAGGCCTTCAGAGGAGAAACTGGCTGATTTTGAACCCGATTTTGTGGTATTGAATGCTTCTAAAACCACCAATCCAAAATGGGAAGAGCAAGGACTTAACTCGGATGTGTTTGTATTTTTCAACCTTACCGAGAGAATGGCAGTAGTTGGTGGTTCCTGGTATGGGGGAGAGATGAAAAAGGGTATCTTTTCCATTATGAACTACTATCTCCCGCTGAAAGGAATAGCAGCTATGCACTGTTCAGCCAATGTGGGTGATGATGGCGAAACCGCTATTTTCTTCGGTCTTTCAGGAACCGGCAAGACCACCCTTTCCACCGATCCGAAACGTGCGCTAGTTGGTGATGATGAGCATGGATGGGATGATGATGGGATCTTTAATTTTGAAGGGGGATGCTATGCCAAGACCATTAACCTGAGTCAGGAAAGTGAGCCTGATATTTTCAAAGCCATCAAGAGAGATGCATTGCTGGAAAATGTGGTTGTTACTGCAGATGGAAAAGTGGATTTTGAAGATGGATCAAAAACCCAGAATACAAGGGTATCTTATCCTATCTATCACATTGATAATATAGTGAAACCTGTTTCAAAGGCTGGTCACGCCACCAAGGTAATCTTCTTAACTGCAGATGCATTTGGTGTGATGCCACCGGTTTCGAAGCTAACTCATGATCAGACCCAGTATCATTTCCTGTCAGGTTTCACGGCCAAATTAGCTGGAACAGAGAGGGGAGTTACTGAGCCTGTTCCTACATTCTCAGCCTGTTTTGGTGCTGCTTTTCTTACCCTTCATCCCACCCAATATGGGCATGAGCTGGTGAAAAGAATGGATGCAACGGGGTCTAGTGCCTATTTGGTGAATACAGGCTGGAATGGTACTGGAAAGCGTATCTCAATAAAGGATACCAGGAAAATCATAGATGCCATACTGGATGGATCCATTGATCAAGCGCCAACCAAGCAAATTCCCTATTTTAACCTGGAAGTTCCAACTGAACTTCACGATGTGGATAGCGGAATTTTGGATCCTCGAGATACATACAGCGATGCAGGTGAGTGGGATGCGAAAGCCAAAGATCTGGCCCAGCGCTTTATCACTAACTTCGAACAGTTTACTGATAACGAAGAAGGTAAAGCCCTGGTAGCTGCCGGGCCTCAACTGTAAGATTTTGATCCTAATCTCAGGTCGTAACGTGCTTATTTGGCTTCGCCAAAAAATGCCAGGTTACTCCCTCGAGATAAGAATCAACAGAAATAATTTTAATCCCGGTTCTGAGAATGGATCGGGATAACTTTTTATATTAGCCCATATGTTAATGATCGCAACAATCCTCCTGTTGGCCTATCTGCTGGGTTCTATACCCACATCGGTATCGCTGGGAAAAGCTTTGAAGGGGACGGACCTGAGGAAGCACGGAAGCGGGAATGCCGGGACCACAAATGCATTTCGGGTGCTGGGAAAACCCATTGGAATCGTGGTTCTGATTGCAGATATGGGGAAGGGGTTACTGGCAGTGAGCCTTTCTCATCTTCAGATTGAAATTACCACTGGTACAGAATCCTTGATGATTCTGCGCATTGGATTGGGTCTGCTGGCTGTGATCGGGCATATATTTCCAGTATTTGCAGGTTTTAAAGGAGGTAAGGGCGTGGCTACCATGGCAGGGGTGGGGCTCGCACTACATCCCTTAGTTGCCCTGGCAGCCATTGGAGTATACCTTCTGATTTTCCTGTTTACCAGGGTTTCTGCACTGGGATCTTTATCAGCGGTCATTTCCTACCCGGGATGGATGATTTTTGTATTCCAGACTGATTATTGGTCACTTCAGATATTCTCAATCTTTGTACCGATATTGGTGATCATTACCCATCGATCCAACATATCCCGGTTGCTTAAGGGAAACGAGAACAGAATACTTAAAAAAAAGGAGATGAGCTGATGCTTACCCGAAATCTTCTTCTAGTTTCTGCCTAAGCACTTTAGGGGAGATGTTCATTTGTAGTATTCCATTTTCTGACAGAGAGATTTGACCTGTTTCTTCTGAAACTATCACCACCAGGGAGTCGGTTACCTCTGAGATTCCTAAACCGGCACGATGCCGCAAACCATATTCCGGAGGAAGGTCCTGCTGGTCTGTTACCGGAAGGATAACCCTGGCTGCCTTTACTTTATCATTTTCCACGATAACTGCCCCGTCATGAAGTGGACTGGTTTTATTGAAAATGCTGGAAAAGAGCCTGCTGGATGTTTCTGCATTCAGTACATCGCCGGTCTCGGCGTACATATCCAGATTGGATTTTTTTCTGATTACAATTAGAGCACCTGTCTTTTCCTGGGAGAATTGCATAACCGCCTTTAGTATAGAACGGATTTTTACCTGTGATTTGGTTTCAAAACGCAGATTAAGAATCTTCTCAATACTAATCCGGTTCCCATCCATATACCTGGACCCAAGAAAGATAAGAAACCGTCTGATCTCCTGTTGAAATACGATAATCAATGCGATAACTCCAACACCGAGGAAGGAACCCAGGATGCTGCTTAGCAACTCCATTTTCAAGGCCCTGACTGCCCACCAGAAGATATAAATGATGCCAATCCCCATGGTAATGCTGTATGCTACAGTCCCTCTTATAAGCATATAGAGCTGGTAGAGAAGAATAGCTACCAGGATGATGTCGATCGCGTCGAGCAGGCGGATATGTATAAATGCAGTATGCATAAGTGAGATCTGTTGCCAAATTTAGTAAAAGAAGTCACACCTTATTTGAGCGGCTTTCCACAATCTGTTGAAAGATCTTCACTGTTTCCACGGCCTCCTTCACATCATGAACCCTCAGGAGAGAGGCGCCTTTTAAAAGAGCTGCCATATGAGAGGCGGTAGTTCCGTTCAGAGCTTCGCCTGGTTCCAGGTCAAGCGTCTTGTATATCATTGATTTACGGGAAATTCCAACCATCAGGGGCAGTTCCATCATTTGAAAAGAATCCAGATAATGGAGCAGTCTGTAATTCTGCTCAATGGTTTTCCCAAAGCCGAATCCCGGATCTATAATAATGTCATTTACTCCACGTTTACGAAGCATATGCACCCTTTCTCCGAAAAATTGCAAAAGCTCGTCGATGACATTTTCATAATCAGGGGAGTCCTGCATGTTTTCCGGTGTTCCCTGCATATGCATCATTACATAGGGTATCCCCAGTTCCGATATGGTTGAAAACATTTTTGAGTCAAACCTGCCTGCCGAAATATCATTGATCATACATACTCTAAATTGCTGGTGTACAGCTCTGGCTACCTCTGACCTCCAGGTATCCACCGATAGGGGGAAATCGGGAAATTCATTTCTCAATGCTTCAAGGACAGGCGATAATCTGTTTAATTCTTCCTCCTGTGAGACCTCTTCTGCTCCGGGTCTTGAAGAGACGGCCCCAATGTCCAGAATGGCTGCGCCACTGTTTATCATTTCTCTTGCAGTTTCCACTGCCCTGGCAGGTTCGGGGATCTGGCTCCCTTGGTAAAACGAATCTGGAGTGGTATTGATAATGCCCATGACCCGCGGAACGGAAAGGTCCATAATCTGGCCATTGATATTAATAGATAAGTTCCTTGAAAAGAGTGGTCGGGATGTGAAGAAGTTCTTCATCTATTTTCAATAGGTTGAATTGATATTTTGTAAGTTTGGAAACTGAATCAAAAATACATTAAATAATCCAAAACAGTTTCATGGGCTTCTTTGTCATTGAGGGATTGGATGGTTCGGGTAAGTCTACCCAACTGAATCTTTTGAGGGAATACCTGCAAAAAAAAGCCATACCCTTCAAATATCTGCACTTTCCACGATTGGAAGAGGGAATTTATGGAAGATTGATCGCCAGGTTCCTAAGGGGAGAGATGGGATCCAATGACCAGGTGGATCCATACCTGGTGGCACTTATCTTTGCAGGAGACAGGACCGATGCTGCTTCCCAGATCAGAGGGTGGATGGATGACGGATACCTGGTGATTGTAGACCGTTATGTATATTCCAATATTGCTTTTCAATGTGCCAAGCTTAACATCACCAATGAGAGAGAAGAACTAAGGGACTGGATCCTTCAGTTTGAGTTTGAGCACAATCATCTTCCCAGGCCTGATATAAACCTCTATTTAAATGTACCCTTTGAGTTCACTATGAAACAATTAAATAAAGAGCGTGACGGAGATGACCGGGCTTACCTTAAAGGAGAGCGTGATATTCATGAAGAGAACATGGATTTTCAGGAAAAGGTCAGACAAGTCTATCTGAACCTTCACATGCATGTAAATGACCTTGAGTTGATTGACTGTATGGATAGCCACGGACAGATGCTCTCCCCCAATGCCATTTCTAAGCAGATCATAAAATATGTTGAACTAGAAAGATGAAGTATATCAGACTTTTAAGTCGGATGATCCTTGGGATTGTTTTCATTTTCAGTGGATTTGTTAAAATAGTGGATCCCCTTGGATCGGCCTATAAACTTGGAGACTATTTCTATGCATTCAAGCTTGGATTCCTGGAATTTACTGCCCTGCCGTTGGGAATATTTCTTGCGGCATTTGAACTGGTTCTTGGAATCGTTCTGATTTTAGGTTACCGCAGAAGGGTTGTTTTCCTGGTTTTGATGTGGTTCATGTCTTTCTTCACCCTTCTCACATTTATTCTGGCCATTTTTAATCCGGTTTCAGATTGTGGCTGTTTTGGGGATGCGCTGATTCTGACCAACTGGCAAACCTTCTTTAAAAATATGGTGCTGATGGTGTTTGTACTGCTACTCTATTTTCAGAGGAAAGCGGAGGATGAATCGGACCACAGGGTCGGAGAGTGGATTGTTATTGCTGGATTGTTTCTGATGGCTTCCAGCTTCTCCCTGTGGAATTACAGGCATATCCCATTGATCGATTTCAGACCTTATGATGTGGGAACGGTTATTGCCGAGGAGATGGTGGTCCCGGAGGGGGCGCCTCAGGATGAATATGAAACCACCCTGGTCTATAAAAATAAGAAGACCGGGAAATCTGAGTCCTTTACCATGGAGAATTACCCCAAGGATACCCTTATGTGGGAGTTTGAAAGTAGTGATTCAAAGCTGATTAAAAAAGGTTTTGAGGCTCCCATTCACGATTTTGCCGTCATGGATGCGGATGGTACCAACCTGGCAGATGAGATTCTGGCGGATAAGAATTACAGCCTGATGATGATCAGTTATAACCTTTCCAAATCAGATCACTCTGCACTTCAGATTGCAAGGGGCTGGTCGCAGCTTGAAATCCTGGCCGATGACTTTACATTTTACGCGGTAACGGCCACTCCTTCGGCAGAGGTGGAATCCATCTCCTCAGCTCTTAATCTTGGATATGGTTTTTATGCAGCAGATGAGATCATGCTTAAAACCGTTGTTCGCTCCAACCCGGGTTTTCTACTCCTTAAAAATGGGATTATTCTCGGAAAATGGGGAAACAGCGATTTCCCGGCCATTGAGGATCTTGATCCGGAGTGGTCGGAATTGGTCGGTAATGCATCGGCACCGGTGGATGAAGAAGCTCAGCTGCTTATGGAAGCAGGAGTTTATGAGGAGTTTTCTTTTGATGTGGTGGATTTTGACCGGTTCCTGCCTGAACTACTATTTAAGCAGGGTGCGAAGGCAGGGGAGCGAAGAGCTACCATTGCCTTTATTATGGGAATGCTAATCCTGCTCCTTCTGACCCAATATGTTTCACCTGCAAAAGTATAGATTGACCATTGTATACCCCACAGATAAATTACTATTTTTAATTACTATAATAAATAATCAAGATTAAAATGAGAAAGAAAATTGTTGCCGGGAACTGGAAAATGAATACCACCCTAAAAGACGGAATGGAGCTGGCTCAGGCCGTTGAAAAACTTGAAAAAGAGAAAACAAGTGATGCTTTGGTAATCATCGCTCCTCCTTATACTCACCTGAGTAAAGTAAATGAACTGATAGACGATGTTAAACTTAGTGCTCAGAACTGTGCTTCAGAGGCCTTAGGAGCATTTACCGGAGATATTTCACCTGAAATGCTTCTTTCGACCGGCGCTGAGTATGTAATTATTGGTCATTCAGAGCGTCGCTCCATATATAATGAGGACAATGAGCTGCTAAATAAGAAGATGAAGCTTGCCCTGTCGACCGGTTTGAAACCCATTTTCTGCTGTGGTGAGTTACTGGAAGAACGTGAAGCAGGTAAACTGTTTGATGTGATAAGGGAGCAGCTCGCAGTTGGGCTTAAAGATATTACAATTGATGAGATGGGCAAGGTAGTGATTGCATATGAGCCAGTTTGGGCCATTGGAACGGGTGTGGTAGCCTCCCCTGATCAGGCTCAGGAGATGCATAAATTCATTAGAGATCTGCTCATCGACCTGTTTAGTGAACAGGTTGCAGAGGATATGACCATCCTTTATGGAGGGAGTTGCAAACCTTCCAATGCTGATGAATTATTTGCCAACCCTGATGTGGACGGCGGCCTTATTGGTGGTGCAGCACTAAAAGCTGAAGATTTTCTGGCTATTGTAAATGCTTATTAGGCTTAAAAGCCGATTTTATGGCATACCATGGAGGATTCCAATTGGATCTCTCTCGTTTGTTAAATAGTAGGTTGATGCTTCAGGAGAAATGAGACAAACATTTTTAACCCTGGTAATCTTGATTGTTCTGACAGTTTCTGTCCGGAGCCAGACCATTCGAGAGTTTTCAAGAGATACAGGGTTGTATGTTTCAGAACTCATCACATTTACAGGAACATCGCTCGAGACTTCTGAAGTGCCTGATTTTGAAAGATTTATTCATTTATATGATTCTCTTTCATTTGACAAAAGGATGGAAATTATTGATATATCTAACCTGTTACTTGCCCGCAAGTGCAGGCCTCGTCCTCATTTTATCACCTTTCAGCGGGTACTGATGGAGTTCTTTCTTGAAGATAAAATATCCCATGGCTACGAGGAGTGGCTTAAAGGACTTAATCTCTTGCTAAATGGCCATAATGCTTTACTTAAAACCATAAATCAGTGGCTCTCCTTATCCCTTTCATTGCTTGAGGATAACATCTTCTACACCTCAAGTTCTGTCACATGGAAAGTATCCACCCCATCCTTTCGGTTTTTTACCGACGAAACCATGATGATTCTTTTCGAAGATGTGACTGTGGCCTGTTATTCGGGGAGGGATTTTATTCAAATTATGAATGCCACTGGTTACATTGATCCATTCGCTCTGGAATGGCATGGGATCCAGGGAAAAGTTACATGGGAGAGGGCAGGTATGCCTGAAACTGAAATGTATGCATTATTAAACCAGTTTCGCATCAACCTTAAAACGCCAGGCTATTCAGCAGATTCTGTGAAATTATACTATCCGGCCCTTTTTGAGGGTATCGCAATGGGGAAACTGGAGGATAAGGTGACATTGATAAAGGACCTGGCGTCCATTAAATATCCGCAATTTGTCTCCTATAAGAATTCATACGAAATAGATGATTTCATACCAGGTATTGATTTCAGGGGCGGGCTCTCAATTGAGGGAGCCAATCTTATGGGCTCCGGGGTAGGAGGTGAGCCTGCTGAACTTAAGATCTATAGCAATGATACTCTGCGTGTAAGGGCTGAGACGCAGAGGATCTCTATGAATGCGAGGTTCATCCGTTCACCCAATGCCGCCGTGTCCATTTTTTTTGGAGGAGACTCCATCTTTCATCCCGACCTGGTACTTACATTTGATGTGGGCAAGGACCAGTTAAGGCTGAATAAATCGGAAGACTATAAATCCAAGGGTCCCTATTCCAACTCCTACCACAACATCGATATGAATTTCGATGAGCTGTTGTGGAACAGAGGGGAATCATTTATGGATTTCCAGGCTTTACAGGGTACATCTGTGGGACGTGCAACCTTTGAGTCCAATACCTATTTTGATTACAATTTTTACATGGAGTTACAGGGGATGGACTACGTACATCCGCTTGCTCAGCTCTATACCTACTCAAATATGCTTGGAGGAAGAACCTTTGCCGTTCCTAACTATGCCTCTTATATTGGTTATTCGGATTATCAGGTGCGCCATTTACTGATGGGATTGTCGAAATTGGGATTTGTCTTCTACGATGATGAAAAAGATCTGGTTACCCTCCGTCAGAAGTTGTTTGACTACATTACAGCATCAATGAAGCAAAGGGATTATGATGTAATCAGGTTTACATCCCGGATCGAGGGGGCTTCTAATGCCAGGCTGGATCTGCGAACCCAGGATTTAACCATTTCAGGGATTCCTGTAATTTTTCTCAGTGATTCGCAGAACGTGCGACTGGTGCCACGGGAGAACACCATTGTGATGAAGCGAAACAGAAGTTTCCAGTTCGATGGTATTGTTGATGCAGGTTTGTTTCGATTTACCGGGCATAATTTCTTTTTCGACTATGACAATTTCAAGATAGGCCTTCAGAATATAGATTCACTGCAGTTATCCATCTACACCGGGGAGTATAATCAGTACGGAGAGCCCATGTTGGCTCGAATCGATAATGTCATTGAAGATATGACAGGTGAGCTTCTTATCGATGATCCACAGAATAAGTCCGGGCTTGAGAATTATCCCCAGTATCCCACATTTACAAGTAAGAAGGGTTCATATATCTTTTTCGACAGCAAATACATCCAGGGAGGTGTATATAAGCGTGATAATTTCTATTTTGAACTGGAACCTTTTGTTATTGACAGCCTGGATAACTTCAGCCCATCCTCAATCTCACCGGATGGAATCTTTATTTCAGCCGGAATTCTACCTCCACTGCAGATGCAGATGACACTTAGGAAGGATAATTCACTTGGATTCTATATGCAGACACCCGAGGAGGGACTCCCTCTGTATGGTGGATTGGGAACCTTTTATAATGACATTGAAATGAGCAGTTTAGGGCTGCAGGGTTTTGGAACATTCAATTACCTAACTTCAACCGCATGGTCGGATGGTTTTATGATGCATCCCGATTCTCTAATGGCCATCACACAGCGCTACCTGATCAGGGAGAAGGAAGAGGAAACAAGTTACCCATTTGTAGAGAATGAGGTTGCTGAAATAAAACTGATACCCGACATGGGAGTGATGCGACTGGCCAGGATTGACGCAAGCTTCAGGATCTTCAATGACAGTACCTTCCATGGGGGTAACCTGGCGCTCAGACCCACCGGGCTTTCAGGTGAGGGCGTGATGGCACTTCCTGAAGCCCGTCTGGAATCTGATTCATTCAGATATAGGCATATGGCAATTCTTGCAGATTCTGCCGGTGTACAATTGAAGGGTAAATCCATGCAGGAATTCCCATTCCTGACCAACGATGTGAATATTCAGATTGATCTGGAAGAAAGGCGAGGAGAATTCAGGGCCAATGGGGATGCCACATTGATCGAATTGCCTTACAACCTCTATGAGACCAGGCTGGATCAAATAACCTGGTTTATGGACAGCGCACAGGTGACCCTGTCTCAGAATAAGATGCTCCCTGAGAATAGTGTGGATATTGGTATCGATTCACTAAAAACCAACGGTCCTGTATACATTTCAAAACATCCAAAACAGGATAGCCTAACATTTGTGGCTCCTGTGGCTACCTATAATTATAATACCAGACTGTTAGAGGCAAGTCAGGTCCCATTTATAGAAGTCGCCGATGCCTTTGTCTTCCCATTTGAGGGGGAGGTGGTCATTGGTGCACAGGCAAGAATGGATGTTTTAGAGAATGCCAAAGTGCTTGCCAACCAGGAGAACAGGCAGCACCTCATATTTGATGCATCTGTTGAAGTGGAAGGAGCCATGAGTTATACCGGGTCAGGTGATTACTACTATGCCGATGCGTTTGGCAATGCCTATAAAATTCACTTTAATCACATCTGGGTAGATACAACTACCCAGAGTCAATCAAAAGGTGAGATAGCTGAAGATGATGTGTTTATGTTAAGTCCTTTCTTTGATTTTCAGGGTGATGTATCACTTGCCGCATCAAATCCATATCTGCTTTTTGACGGAGGAACGCGGATTGTGCATGACTGTAACATAGGAAAAGAGTGGTTGAGGTTTACTTCGTTCATTGATCCTGAAGTTATCCAAATTCCTGTTCCGGAAGCCATGCAGAATGTGGATTTGAATAAGGTGTTTGCTGGCTCAATGATCACCCGCGATTCTACACATATCTATTCTGCATTTCTCTCTGGCCGGAAGGACTATTTTGATAAACATATCACTGGTGCCACCGGTGTTTTAATATATGACCCTGATCAACAGAAATATATCATATCCAGTCCCGATAAGATCACAAATCCTACCTTGCCAGGCAATTACCTTTCTCTGGAAACCTCTACTTGCGAGGTATATGGAGAGGGGCTTATCGATCTTACGGTGGAATATGGACAGGTTAGGATCACTTCAACCGGAAATGCACTGCACAAAGTTGGCGAAGATAAATTTGCCACGCATCTGATTCTGGGCCTTGATTTTCCATTTTCAGAGGATGCATTGCAGGTAATGGGCAGGGAAATTGATAGTCTGCCCGATCTGGAACCAGTTGACTTAACCAGTCCCCGGTACCAGCTGGCAATGAGGGATTTGCTAGGAAGAGAACAGGCCGGTACGCTGGAGCGGCAACTGGGTTTAACAGGATCCTATGCTGAAATTCCGGCTGCATTGAAGAATACAATTTTCTTTAATGATTTACCTCTGGAGTGGAATCAGGAAGCCCAGTCATTCAGGCTTAATGGTAAAATTGGCATTGGCAATATTGGAGATATCCAGGTTAATAAAAAGGTGGAGGCCTATATTGAGATGGTTGAGAGAGGTTCAGGTGATATATTTGATATCTATCTGAGGGTGGATGATAGAACATGGTATTATATTGGATATTCACCTGGTGGATTACAGGTTCTCTCCTCAAACCGGGAGTTTAACAATATTGTTTTTGATTTGAAAGAAAGTGATAGAAGGGTGAGAGGCAAAGTAGGACAGGCTCAGTATGTATATAGCCTAGCAGCGAGGCGAAGGGTTGATCTCTTTATTGAAAGGTTCCTTGAATATGAAGAGTAGCGGAATTCCGAACGCATAACCAAACCTATCCGCGGGAACGTTGTCCTAGCTCAATTACATCCACATTGTCTATTTTTCCATGATCAACCTCGAAACGTATCAATGTTCTGAACTTGTGCATCCCATTTCGTCCTGCAGATCCTGGATTCATGTGCAGAAACCCATTCTTTTTATCTGGCATCACTTTTAGGATATGCGAATGCCCTGTAATAAAAAGTCCGGGTGGATTACTGTATATGAGCGACTTAACCCGATAATCGTAGTTGCCAGGGTACCCCCCAATATGTGTCATCCAGATGTCTAATCCCTCCCTTATCAATCGCTGGTGACCCGGGTACCTTTTACGTATATCGGTACCATCTATGTTTCCGTACACTGCGGTAACCGGAGCGATCCTTGAGAGCATTTTTATCACTTCATAGTTCCCTATGTCTCCTGCATGCCATATCTCATCACACTCAGAGAAGTGTTCATTTATTCGCGGATCAAAAAATCCATGTGTATCGGAGAGAAGTCCGATTCTGATCATCCCATTGAGAATTGATGGTTAATTTAGGTTCTAGCTAGCTCAGGTTGGCTTTTACATGCCTGATCATCCAGTCAACGATCTTTTCATAATCATAATCTGGCAATCCGCCCTCCCACTGTTCCAGCGAATAGACCCCTTTGAAACCGCCTTCTTCCATGATCCTCACACAGCGGTCAAAATCAAAGCCGGTATGCTCATAGTTTTTATCGTAACCATGGGTCTTGGCTGACACCAGGCGGGTATATGGCGCAATCAGCTTCAATGCTTCATATTTGTCAGTGCTTTCCGGGTAGTTCCCAAAATCGGCCAGTAAGCCGAAATTCTTGCTGTTCACCTCTTTGGCCACTTGAGTGTGTTTCTCAGGTTCCGACATCAGGTCGAAATGATTCTCAGACAAGAAAGTTAACCCCTTGCTGGCGGCATAGTTCACCAGTTTTTTAGTGGATCTGATCCCCTCTTCCAGGGAATACCTCATAAAGCTGCCCCGGACCATCTTTGCTCCCAGGAAGGCTCCCACATCGATCCATTCCTTGATCTCCTCTACAGCAAGATGACTATGTCCCGGATCAGACATGTCCTTGCCAGGGGTGTCGGCCTGGATGTTGAGTAGGGTGCAGTGTGCTTTATCCAATGCTTCCTTAAGGCCCTTTAGGTAGGATGGCTCTCTCGATTCAAAATGCTCCGACCAGAATTCAGGCTGATAGATGCCAAATCGGTCCTGTAAGTATTGGGGGATCTTTTCAAGGGTAAGCAGATCGCCTGAAGCCTCCGGATTGGTGCTGACAAAGCGCTTCCGAAATACTACAGTTGTCAGCCCAATACGTGACATGGGATCTGATGATGAGCAAGCAGGTAAAAGGGAAGGAGCTGTTAAAAGGGCTCCTGTGGCGAGGCCTGTACGCTGAATAAATCTCCGTCTGTTCATCTTGTTTATTGTTTGAATTACGCTCGCTAATCCTGAAGTTCTACTTCGGGGTTAGCGAGCACAGATAAAATAATATATTAATCGATGATTCCCCGCAGCTTGCTGCGGGGAGAGTCAATGCTGCCTTTGTATATATAAACTGGAATATCTATTTGCTTAGTTTACAGTCTAAATATGAGGACTTAGTCTTGGTAATGAATAAAGTTACTATTTTTAAGTTCAAATCTTTACCATGAACCTCTTTTACAGCCCACATATTGAAGGGGATGTTTTTCTACTGGATGAGAAAGAGTCAAAACATGCCATTCGGGTACTCAGATTGCTTAAAGGTGATCCTGTGATCCTGATCGATGGGAGGGGGGGCTGGTACGAGGCTGTTATTGAGGATGACCATCCCAAGAGATGTCTTTTGCAGATTCAAAGGTTTACTCCTGATTACCAGCCTTTATCATATCACCTACACCTGGCCATATCTCCCACCAAAAATATGGATCGCTTTGAGTGGTTTCTTGAGAAGGCTACTGAGATCGGAATTACGGAAATTACCCCGCTTCTATGCCACAGAACCGAACGGAAACAGGTAAAAGAAGAACGGTTGGAACGGATCCTGGTATCGGCTATGAAACAGTCCCTGAAGGCTTACTTACCTATTCTTAATCCACCTGCAAAGATTGAAGATTTCCTGGCTGTTGAACGGGAGGGTGTGAAAGGGATCGCACATTGTTATCCCACTGATCGCAAAGGAATAGCAGACCTGGATCGGATAGGAAGCTACACCATCTTAATTGGACCTGAAGGCGATTTCACGGAGGCTGAAATTGAGTCAGCCATAGATGCAGGATTTACACCTTTTCATATGGGCCAATCAAGGCTGAGAACAGAGACAGCAGGAGTATATGTAACTGCGGCTGTTCAACTTCTTGCACATATGTAAAAGGCATATGACTCTATTCTACAAAAAAAGGGCCCGCAAAGGCCCTTTTTTCAAATCTTGTTTAAAACGGTTTGTACCAGTTTGTCGCCTGGATCGAAAAGCAATGGTTCCAGCACTTTGTGCAGGAAGTTGTCTTCTAAGTCTTGATCCAGAATGTCCGGGATATGGGATGTATGATTAATTTTATTAAATCCATCCACCCGGTGAAATAGGGTAGAAACTTTTACCATAGGCAATTTTAAATTAGGTTTTCTTCTATAGAACGCCTAACTGGATGGATTATTGTAAAAAAAAGTGAAAGATTCTTAATAAACCGTAAGTGAAAGGTCTTTTTCCTTAATAAACTTTCTAAGATTGATCAATGCGTATCGCATTCTTCCAAGGGCTGTATTGATGCTTACATCGGTCTGATCTGCAATCTCTTTAAAACTGAGCCCTCCGTAATGCCTGAGTAAAACCACTTCACGCTGATCATCAGGAAGCTCGTTGATCAAAGTCCGGATCTCAGCTTTAATCTGGCTGTTGACAATGATTTCCTCAATGTTGCTGTCAGATAATTTCTTGCTGTTAAACAGGTCAACTTCCGAATCATCATTGGAAACTGAATTCATCTGTTTCTCTTTCCTGAAATGATCTATAATCAGGTTATGGGCAATTCGTATCACCCAGGAGAGGAATCTTCCATTATCCCTGTATTTACCTCCTCGGAGTGACTGGATCACTTTAATAAAAGTCTCCTGGAAAAGATCTTCTGCCAGCTGCTGATTCTTAATGGTAAGCAATATGTAAGTATACACCTTGCTCCGATGTCGGTTAATTAAAATCTCAATGGCTGACTGGTCACCTTTGATATATGCTTGAACCAATTCTTGGTCGTTCACTAAATTCTCTTTCAAAATTGTCGTTCCTGTTGGTTAAGCGTAAAGGTTTTCCTATAGGCGGGTGGTTATTGTTAATACTAGTTAAACGAGTATAATTACTAAACGTTGCAATTAAGTAAAAATAATTGTTATTACAAAATATAGTACTTTTAGGCTCAATAATTATGCCAATCATTAACGATCAAGAAATACATATTAAAGGAGCGCGTGTTCACAACCTGAAAAACATTGAACTGCGCATTCCCAGGGATCAGATGGTGGTGATTACAGGACTGTCGGGCTCAGGTAAATCATCTCTTGCATTTGATACGCTCTATGCCGAAGGTCAGAGACGCTATGTGGAAAGTTTGTCAGCCTACGCCAGGCAATTTCTGGGCCGTATTAATAAGCCGGATGTGGACTTCATTCATGGAATCCCTCCGGCAGTGGCCCTTGAACAAAGGGTAAATTCGCGCAACCCCCGTTCAACGGTTGGGACTTCCACAGAAATATATGACTACATAAAGCTCCTGTTTGCCAGGATAGGCAAAACCTATTCACCCGTATCAGGAAAACTGGTCAAGCGACATACAGTTACCGATGTGGTGGATTATATCCTTGCACAGGATGAGGAGAGGCGCCTGGTTATCCTTTCAACCGTTTGTCTAAATGCAGAAAAGGAGCTGGATTATCAGCTGGATATCTTCATTCAGCAGGGCATGACCCGTGCCCTTGTGGGTAACGAGATTGTGGAGCTGGATACACTGAAGGGACATAGGGAGAACAAAGAGAATTTCCTGTTAAATCTTGTGGTTGACAGGGTGGTGGTACAGAGAGACAGTGAGTCAGTTAGCAGGTTCGGTGATTCTGTTCAGACAGCTTTGCAAATAGGCCATGGCCATTGTATAATATGGAATCCTGAAAATCTTGAATCGGAGGAGTTTTCCACCAGGTTTGAAGCAGACGGGATGGAATTTGACGAGCCCTCAGAGCACCTGTTCAGCTTTAATAATCCGTTGGGGGCATGCCCTGCCTGCGAAGGCTATGGTAAGGTGATGGGGATTGATGAGGACCTGGTTATTCCCGATAAGCGATTGTCGGTTTATGACGATGCCGTTGTTTGCTGGAAAGGGGAGAAGATGAAAAGGTGGAAGGAAAAGCTGGTGATGAAAGCAGATCAACTTGACTTTCCCATTCATACACCCTATTTCCAGTTGACCGAAGAAGATCGAAGTTTGCTCTGGAAAGGAAACAGGTATTTCAGGGGTATCAACCGCTTTTTTAAACACCTGGAAGAGAAAAAATATAAAATTCAGTACAGGGTCATGCTCTCCCGGTATCGCGGGAAGACCATCTGTCCGGAGTGCAATGGCAGTCGCCTTAGAAAGGAGGCCGGTTATGTGAAAGTGGGTGGCAAAATAATCAGCGAGCTGGTGAAGCTTCCAATCACTGATATGGAAACCTATTTCAGTGAACTTAAACTTCCAAAAAAGGATATTAAAGTCTCAGAGCGGTTGCTAAAGGAGATCAATAGCAGGATCAGTTTTTTAACCAATGTCGGACTTGGTTATTTAACCCTTAACAGACTCTCTTCAACCCTTTCCGGGGGCGAAAGTCAGAGAATTAACCTGGCCACTTCCCTGGGAAGCAGCCTCGTGGGCTCACTCTATATTCTGGATGAACCCAGTATTGGTCTTCATTCCCGTGATACAGAACAGTTGATAGGGGTGCTGAAGGAGTTGCAGGAACTGGGAAATACGGTGGTGATTGTTGAACATGATGAAGAGATCATCAAATCGGCCGATCATGTGATTGATATGGGGCCTATGGCTGGAAGACATGGAGGTGAAGTTGTTTTCCAGGGTGGGCATAAGGAACTTCTTAAGGAAGAAAATAGTCTGACAGCCAAGTACATGAATGGCATTGAGATGATTCAAGTACCTGCAAACAGGAGAAAATGGAACAACTACCTGGAACTGAAAGGGGCAAGAGAAAATAACCTGACTGGGATTAATGTGAAGTTCCCACTAAACATTTTCACAGTAGTAACAGGAGTAAGCGGATCGGGAAAATCGAGCCTGGTAAGATCTATTTTATACCCCGCGATGAATAAACGACTACATGGGGCAGGTGAGAAACCAGGTAAACACGATGTGCTGAACGGGGATCTTCACCTGATAGATCGGGTTGAATTTGTGGACCAGAATCCAATTGGGAAATCTTCCAGGTCGAATCCTGTTACCTACCTGAAAGCATTTGATGAGATCCGGAAACTCTATGCCAGTCAGCAGGCCTCCAAAATCAATGGATATAAGGCCTCCCATTTTTCATTCAATATCGATGGGGGAAGATGTGAGGAGTGCCAGGGTGAAGGAGAGATAAAAGTGGAAATGCAGTTCATGGCAGATGTCAGACTTATTTGCGACAACTGTCATGGCAAACGATACAAAGATGAGATACTGAATGTTACCTACAGGGAGAGGAGTATCTTTGATATATTGGAGATGACCATAAATGAAGCCATTGAGTTTTTTGGAGAGGAGCAAAATTCCTCGGAGAGAAGGATCGTAAAGAAGCTAACCCCTTTACAACGGGTTGGGCTGGGTTATGTGAAACTGGGGCAATCGTCAAGCACACTTAGTGGGGGTGAGAGCCAACGCATTAAACTGGCCTATTTTCTGAGCAAAGAGTCGGATGATGAGCGGGTTCTCTTTATTTTTGATGAACCCACCACCGGTCTGCATATGCACGATATTTCACTTTTGCTTTCCTCCCTGGAATCGTTGCTTGAGAAGGGACATACTGTCCTTGTGATAGAGCACAATCTGGAAGTGATCAAATATGCAGATTGGATCATAGATCTGGGTCCTGAAGGGGGCGACCAGGGAGGTCA
>Ga0164313_10000320_pt1 | contig 36936 bp, 29 predicted proteins | sample GuaBasSedimGuay4_FD_113735 | JGI IMG/M metagenome (GOLD analysis project Ga0164313, IMG submission 113735) | Subseafloor sediment microbial communities from Guaymas Basin, Gulf of California, Mexico - Guay4, Core 4569-4, 0-3 cm | ecosystem: Environmental > Aquatic > Marine > Hydrothermal vents...
ATCTACAGCACCTGGAACGGCGACAACGGCGACGGGCTGGATGTCTACGGCCTAGCCCTCAACGAGCAGCACGCCAAGGTCGCCGGCTCCGCGGGCAAGGTGGGCAAGCTCGACGTGTACACGGTCGGCGCGCGCGGCTGGATGAAGGCCGACGGGCTGGACGCGGAGGCGGAGTTTGCCCACCAATTCGGGCAGCGGGCGCGCGACTCCATCGACGCCAACATGATCACGCTGGCCACGGGCTACACCTGGGCCGAGGCCGACCTCAAGCCGCGCATCGGCATCGACTTCGACTGGGCCTCCGGCGACAGCAACCCCGGCAACTCCAGCTCCAAGACCTTCAACCAGCTCTTCCCGTTGGGTCACAAGTACCTGGGGCGCCTCGACCTCGTGGGCCGGCAGAACATCAAGGCCGTCTCGCCCAACGCGTCGGTGCAGCTGGACGATCGCACCAAGCTGTGGACCGCGTACCACGTCTTCAATCTCGACAAGGAGAAGGACTCGCTCTACAACGCCGGCGGCGCAGCGACGCTCACCGACGCGACGGGTTCGTCCGGCGACAAGGTCGGCGACGAGTGGGACATCACGGTGGCGCGCAACGTCGAGGACGAGCTCATCTTCTTCGACCACGTCGAGTTGGGCTTCTCGTACTTCTCGCCCGGCAGCTTCGTCACGAAGCAGACCAGCGGCGGTCACACGACGATGTTCTACTTCCAGCTCACGGCCAACTTCTGAGCTGAGCTGACCCGGCCCACTTCAGCGGCGGGTGGCGATGCAGACATCGACCGCCGCCGCACGGCCGGACGCGGCGCCCAACGATCGGGCGCCGCTCGGTCTCAGCGCCAGGTGGATCGACCCGCCGCGCGCAGCCGCTGGTTCAGGGCTGCCAGCGCGGCGGGCTCCAGTTTGAGCACGCGCACCAGGCGCGAGGTCGAGACCTGCAGGCGGCTCGCCGCCGCGGGCAGCTCATCGTCGACGCTGTCCAGCACATCCAGCGCCTCGGCCAGCAGCGCGGGCACGTCGTCGTGGCTCGAGCCCACGGCCAGCGTCGCGCCGCCCGTGCGCCGCCGCCACAGCTCCGAGGGCCCGGACGCCGGCTGCGTGCGATGACCCAGGGCCAGCGCCAGGCGCAGCCGGTACAGGGCCGCGCCGCGGTTGATCACCAGCGAGCGGCGCTCCCCGGCCAGGGCCGACACCCCCGTGGGCACATGCACCAGCCGCACCTGGGTCTGCACCTTGTTGCGCCGCTGCCCGCCCGGCCCCGTGCCGCGACTGCGCAGCTCCTCCACCTGGGCCAGCAGGGCCTCTCTCGGCAGGGCGGCGGGGTGGACGTCGGCAGGCATGGCGAGCTGCGGGAGGCGGGTCGGCGGGTCGGCGGGCAGGCGGGCAGGCGGGCAGGCGGGCAGGCGGGGAGCTGCGGGTGGCGGCGAGGGGTCAGGAACGAGGGGCAAGGGACGACAGGCAGCGGCCCATGGCACGCGGGCGCGACCCCGTACGCCCCCCCGTTGGGATCGGTGCAATACAGGCGGCGTACAGATTCATTATCATGCCTTGCTTGGCCGCCGGTCTGTCCGGAGCCGATCCTGGGCCCCCACGGGGCCTCCTTCACCCCTTTCATGCATCGAGAACCGGAGCCCGACCTATGACCCGCCTCTTCAAGACCCTCGCCGTCGCCAGCCTCGCCGTCATGCTCGTCACCGTCGCCTGCGCCACGGACGACGTGTCCGCGTCCGCCGAGGGCGAAGGCACGCTCAGCACCGAGGCCGAGCTGACCTGCTGCCAGGAGTCCGCCATGGCCGGCGAGACCGAGTGCTGCGGTGAGAGCATCGAGGGCCAGTACTGCCCCGTCACCGGCACGAAGCTCGAGGACTGATCGTCCTCTGGCGAGCGCCCGCAGCGCGGACGCCCGCCGATCGATCTGCAGTGCCATCGGGGCGCGCGGTCTCCTTCGTGGGGCCGCGCGCCCCGTGCATTCGCTGCTGCCCCACGCCGCGCGCCAGCGCGACAGGCGAGCACAGCGCGACGCGCCGTACCCGGCCCGGAACACCCCATGACCGACACGCCCACCCTGCTCGTGCGTCACGGTGAGGTCGACGCCGCGCACAAGGGCACCTTCTACGGCGGCGCCGAGGTCCCGCTCTCAGCCGAGGGCGCCCGCGCCAGCCTGATCCTGGCCGAGCAGCTCGCCGCGCGCCGGCCCGCGCCGCAGGTGGTGGTCAGCAGCCCGCTCTCCCGCGCCCGCGCCGTGGGCGAGCCCCTGGCCCTCGCCCTGGGTCTCGAACTCTGGATCGAGCCCGGGCTGATCGAGCTCGACCGGGGCCGCTGGACGCACCTGCACCACGATCAGGTGGAGGCCGCAGAGCCCGGCGCCATCGCCCGCTACCTGGCCGACCCCGACGCGGGCGCGGCCCCCGGCGGCGAGACCGAGAGCGTCTTCTGCGCGCGCGTCTGGACCGCGCTCGACGCCGTGATCGCGCGCGCGGCCGGGCGCCCCACCGTGATCGTGAGCCACGGGCATGTGATCCGCGCGACCCTGCGCCGTCTCAGAGCCTGGGACGCCGTGCGCTCGCTGCAGGAGTTCGTGCCCTACCACGCCGTGGTGCAGACCACCCTGCGCCCCGACGGCAGCGGCCAGCTGCACGGGCAGCCCGAGTCGATCCTGCCCGAGGCCCTGCGCCGGGCCCGCTGAGGCCCCACCCGCAGCCTCAGCCGGTCCGAGTATGCTGGTCCCTCGCCGCCACCGGACGCCATGAGCACCACCGCAGGAGCGCCAGACCTCTGCACCCGCCAACAGGTCGAGCAGCTCGAGCTCGAGCTGCTGCGGCCCGGCGCCGCGTTGTCCAGCGTCTCCTGGGCGCGGCCCCAGACCGAGGCGCCCGACGCCTTCCGCATCTGCTTCGTGCGCGACCGCGACCGCGTGCTGCACTGCGGCGCCTTCCGGCGGCTCAAGCACAAGACGCAGGTGTTCGTCGCCAACCGGGACGACTTCTACCGCACGCGCCTGACCCACACGCTCGAGGTCGCGCAGCTCGCTCGCTACGCCGCCCGGGCGCTGCGCCTCAACGAGGCCCTGGTGGAGGTGCTGGCGCTGGTGCACGACATCGGGCACCCGCCCTTTGGCCACGAGGGCGAGCGCATCCTGGACGAGATCACGGGGGTCCCCTTCGATCACAACCGTCAGGCCCTGCACATCGTGGACGTGCTGGAGTCGCCCTACCCCGACCGGCGCGGCCTCAACCTGACCCAGCTCGTGCGGCGCATGATCCTCAAGCACGGCGGTGACGCCGGCTGGGGCGCGCCCCCTACCGAGGGCCACGTGCTGGAGGCGCAGCTCAGCGACATCTCCGACTCGCTGGCCTATCAGCACCACGACCTGGAGGACGGCCTGCGCGCCGGCGTGCTGCACGAGGCCGAGCTGGCCGAGCTGTCGATCTGGAGTCAGGCCATGGACGAGGCGGGCGACGTGCCCGACGGCGCGTGCGGGCGCAAGGCGCGCCTGAACCGCATGCTCAAGGCCAGCCTCGCTGACCTGCTGGAGCACAGCGCCGCGCAGCTGGCATCGCTGCCCGTGCGCGGTCTCGACGCGGAACAGATCGCGGCCGGCGGCCAGCGCCTGGTGGGCTTCTCACCGGCGCGCAGCAGCCAGCACGCCGAGCTCATGCGCTTTCTCTACGAGCGCTTCTACCGCAGCCCCCAGGTGCTGAGCAGCCGCGCCGTGGCGCAGGACGCCCTCGGCACCATCGTGGAGCATTATCGCACCCAGCCCGACGCGCTCCCGGAGGCCTACCGTCAGCGCCTGGACGAGCACGGCCTGGAGCGCACGGTGTGTGACTACGCGGCCGGCATGACCGACCGCTTCGCGCTGGAGGAGTGGCAGCGGCTGAGCCCGGGCGGGGGCCACGGGAGCGGGGTCGATCGCGGCAGAAGCAGTCGCAGTAGCGGCAGCGGCGGCAGCGGCAGCGGCAGCGGCGGCGGCAGCGGCGGCAGAAGCAGCAGCAGTGGCAGCAGTGGCACCAGCCTCGGCCCCGGGGCTGAGGCTGAGGCCATGGCCGCCGCCGTCACGCGGCTGGGCCAGCGCATTGGACACCGCTTCGCCGACCGCTCGCTGGCCGCCATGGCGCTGACCCACTCGTCGGCGCGCAGCACTTCGCGGCCGCCCAACGAGCGGCTGGAGTTCCTGGGGGACGCGGTGCTCGGCATGGTCGTCGCGCAGCGCTGCTACGAGCAGTTCCCCGAGCAGCCGGAGGGCGAGCTCTCACGCATCAAGGCCACCACCGTCAACCGCCACGCGCTGGCGGACGTGGCCGACGCCTGGAGCCTGCGCCCCATGCTGCGGGTGGGCGCCGGCTTCAAGCAGGCCTCGGACGTGCCGGTCTCGATCGTGGCCGACGCCGTCGAGGCGGTGCTGGGCGCCGTGCTGCTGGACGGCGGCTTCGCGGCGGCCGAACCCTTGATCGTGGCCACCTTCGGCCCACGCATCGAGCGCGCCGCCGAAGGGCGGCGCTCGCGCAACGCCAAGTCCGACCTGCAGACGTTCACCCAGGGCCGCCTGAGCCTCACGCCCAACTACCGCCTGCTCTCGGAGACCGGCCCCGACCACGCCAAGGAGTTCCGCGTGGCCGCCGTGGTGGGCGAGCGCGAGGTGGCCGTGGCCGCCGGACGCAACAAGCGTCAGGCCGAGCAGCGCGCGGCTCAGCAGGCCCTGCGCACCCTGCGCGAGGAGGCCGGCGAGACACCGGACGTCCCGCACGCCGAGCCAGACTCCCCGAGCGACCCACCCGAGCCCGGTGGAGACACGCCCACGTCCCGTCGCCGCACGACCAAGCCCCGGCGCGACACGCCCGATACCGGAGCGCAGTCAGCGTGAGCGCAGGGGCGCCGGCCTGTCGCTCGCTGCTCGACGCCCTGGCCCGCAGCGGGCCGGTGGCGCAGCTGAGCGCGTGCGTCGCCGGCGGCGGCCGGGTCGAGCTGGGCGGCGCGGCCCGGGCCGGCGCCGCGGCGGTGGCCGGGCTCGCCGCGCACCCAACGCAGCGCACGGTGGTGGTGGCCGCCAGCGCCGAGAGCGCCGAGAGCGCCGCCCTCGACCTGGGCTTCTTGTTCCCGGACCTGGCCGTGGCGCTGCTGCCCGCCGCCGAGTCCGAGCTCGACGACGGCCCCACCGCGCGCGCCCTGCGCTCCGAGCGCCTGGTGGCCCTGGGCAGCCTGGGCGAGCCCGGCCCCGGCCTGCTGGTGGTGAGCGCCCCCGTGTTCCTGGAGGACTTGCCCGCCACCGACGGCCCGGTGGCGCTGATCGAGCGCGGCGGCCGGCTGCAGCGCGAACTGCTGCTGCGGCAGCTCTCCGACCAGGGCTTCTCCAAGGTGGCCATGGTGGCCGCCCCGGGCGAGGTCTCGGTGCGCGGCGACATCCTCGACATCTACCCCTGGGCCGCCACCCACCCCGTACGCGTCGAGCTGTTCGACGACGACGTCGAGGACCTGCGCCGCTTCGAGGTCGACACCCAGCGCTCGGTCGAGACGCTCGACTCCATCAGCCTGCGCCTGGGCTCGGGGCAGGGCCAGCAGCGCTCGTTCACGGAGCTGCTGCTGGACGACACCGCGCTGATCGTGCTCGACCCGCCGGGCGTGCGCGACCGCCTGGTGGAGGTGGCCTTCGAGGCCGGCAGCGCACCGCGGGAGATCGACGCCGTGCTGGCCGCCATCGCGCGACAGCCCGGCGGCGAGGTCTTCCCGCTGGACGTGGGCGAACCCGCGCGCGACCTCTCGCTGCACGCCGTCAGCCGCGACGCGCGCCCGCTGGCGGAGGTTCTGCGCGCCTGGCTCGACGCCGGCCGCGAGGTCACGCTGCTGTGCGACGGCGTCGGCGAGCGCGACCGCCTGGCCCACGCGCTGAGCGCAGACGGCCTGCCCGAGCACCCCGCCCTGAAGCTGGCCGTGGGCCGCGTCACCGCCGGCTTCAGCCTGCCCGCGACAGGCCCGCTGCTGGTGCACCATCACGAGCTCATCGGCCGCCGCGCCGTGCGCCGCAGCCGCCCCACGCGGGTGGTGGCCAGCCGCGCCCTCGACTCCGTGGCCGAGCTGGCCGCGGGCGACTACGTGGTGCACCTGCTGCACGGCGTGGGCCGCTACCAGGGCATGCAGCGCCTGCAGCGCGAGCAGGGCGAAGAAGACTTCCTGGTGCTGGAGTTCGCTGAGGGCACCACCATGTACGTGCCCGCCAGCCGCATCGACCTGGTGGAGCGCTTCATCGGCGGCGACGCCGTGTCGCCCAAGCTGGATCGCCTGGGCGGCCGCACCTGGCGCCGCAAGAAGGAGAAGGTGGCCCAGGCCTGCCGCGACCTGGCCAGCGAGCTGCTGGAGCTACAGGCCCAGCGCGCCAGCAACAAGGGCTTCAGCCACCCGCCGGGCGACACCGCCGAGGCCGACTTCGAGGCCACCTTTGCGTACGAGGACACGCCCGACCAGCGCAAGGCCTGGGACGACGTGCGCCACGACATGGAGTCGCCGCGCGTCACCGACCGCCTGGTGGTGGGCGACGTGGGCTTCGGCAAGACCGAGGTGGCCGTGCGCGCCGCCTACAAGACGGTGCTGGCCGGGCGCCAGTGCGCCGTGCTGGTGCCCACCACCATCCTGGCCGAGCAGCACCACGAGACCTTCCGGCACCGCATGGCCGAGGAGCCCGTGCGCGTGGAGGCGCTCTCGCGCCTGAGCAGCGCGGCCGACGTCAAGTCCGTGCTGGCGGGCATCACCAGCGGCGCGGTCGACATCGTGATCGGCACGCACAAGCTGCTCTCCAAGAAGGTGCGCTTCGCCAACCTGGGCCTGGTGATCGTGGACGAGGAGCAGCGCTTCGGCGTGGTGCACAAGGAGCGCCTCAAGCAGCTGCGCGCCGAGGTCGACGTGGTCACGCTCTCGGCCACGCCCATCCCGCGCACGCTGCACATGGCCATGAGCGGCCTGCGCCAGATCTCGACCATCCACACGCCGCCGCCGGGGCGCCTGCCGGTGCTCACCAAGGTCACCTACGACAGCGATGACATGCTGGGCAAGGCGCTCAAGCACGAGCTCAACCGCGGCGGCCAGGTGTTCGTGCTGCACAACCGCGTGCAGTCCATCGACACCATGCTGACGCGCGTCAACGCGCTGGTGCCCCACGCGCGCGCGGCCATCGCCCACGGACAGATGTCCGCGCGCGAGCTGCAGCGCGTGGTGGACGAGTTCGCGTCGGGCGAGATCGACGTGCTGGTCTGCACCACCATCATCGAGTCGGGCATCGACATCCCACGCGCCAACACCATCGTGGTCACCGACGCCCAGCGCTTCGGCCTGGCCGACATGCACCAGCTGCGCGGGCGCGTGGGCCGCGAGAACCGCCAGGCCTACGCCTTCTTCCTGGTGCCCAAGGAGAAGCTGCCCGAGGGGGCCAACCGGCGGCTCAAGGCCATCGAGGAGTTCAGCTCGCTCGACTCCGGCCTGCCCATCGCCCTGCGCGACCTGGAGCTGCGCGGCGCGGGCAACCTGCTGGGCGCCGAGCAGTCGGGGCACATCCTGGCCGTGGGTTACGACACCTACTGCCGCCTGCTGCGCGCCGCCGTGTCCGCGGCCCGCGGCCGCACGGTGGAGGACGAGCCCGGCGAGATCGAGGTCGAGCTGGCGCTGACGGCCTTCCTGCCCGCGGAGTACGTGCCCGACGAGAGCCAGCGCATGGCCCTGCTGCGCCGGCTGGCGGGAGCCGGCAAGCGCAAGCTGCAGGCCCTGCGGCTCGAGCTGGTGGACCGCTTCGGCGAGCTGCCCGTCCCCGCCGCCGAGCTGCTGCAGCTGTTCGAGCTGCGGCGCCTGCTGCGCCTGGCGGGCGTGAGCTCGCTGCTGGCCGACGGCATGGGCGCCGCGCTGATCAACATCTCCGACGAGCAGGCCTTCACGCAGCGCCACCCCTTCCGGCCCGACGAGTTCTTCCTGCTCTCGCCCGATCGCATCCGCGTGCCGTGGCCCCGCTCGATCAGCTCGCCCTCGCAGCGCTTGGATTGGCTGGTCGAGCGCTTCGGCGCCGCCCGCGCCGCCGCGCCCAGCTGAGCGCGAGGTGACGCCCGCTCGCACATCCGGCGGCCCAGCGCCCACGCCCACGCCCACGCCCGGGCCCGCCACGGAGCCGTCGCTCGAGTCTGCGCCTGCGCCCGCCGGCCACGTGAACATGTCGCGCGTGCTGCGCCTGTGGTGGCCGCTCGCCACGAGCTGGTTGCTGATGGCGGTGGAGCTGCCGCTGCTGGCCGCCGTCGTGGGTCGCCTGCCCGACGAGCGCATCCACCTGGCGGCCTACGGCTCGATCGTGTTCCCGGTCTCGCTGGTGATCGAGGGGCCGGTGATCATGCTGCTGGCCGCGAGCACCGCCCTGTGCTCGCACTGGGACGCCTATCGCAAGGTGTTCCGCTTCATGATGGCCCTCTGCGGCGGGCTCACGCTGGTGCACGCGGCGGTGGCCTTCACGCCGCTGTTCGACTGGGTGGCGCGCGACATCATGGGCGCCCCGGAGGAGGTGCTGGAGCCGGCGCGCCTGGGCCTCGCCATCATGACGCCCTGGACCTGGGCCATCGGCTACCGGCGCTTTCAGCAGGGCATCCTGATCCGCAACGAGCAGGGCCGCGCGGTGACCATGGGCACGCTGACGCGCCTGGCCGCCAACAGCACCACGCTGCTGCTGCTGGCCGGCTTCACCGACGCGCCGGGCATCGTGGTGGGCTCGAGCGCCATCGCGGTGGGCGTCTGCACGGAGGCGCTCTATATCGGCTGGCGCGTGCGGCCCGTGATCGAGCAGCGCGTACGCCCGGCGCCCGCCAGCGGCGAACCCCTCCACCTGCGCTCGTTCCTGGCGTTCTACCTGCCGCTGGCGCTGACGCCGCTGATCACGCTGCTGATCCAGCCCATCGGCGCGGCGTCCATGGCGCGCATGCCGGCCAGCCTCACCTCGCTGGCCGCCTGGCCCGCGGTGCACGGGCTGGTGTTCATCACGCGCAGCCTGGGCATGGCCTACAACGAGGTGGTGGTGACGCTGCTGGGGCAGCCGGGGGCCGTCGCCGCCCTGCGCCGCTTCGGGCGCCTGCTGGGGGCGGCCACCGTGCTGGCGCTGGCGCTGCTGGCGGCCACGCCCCTGTCGGAGCTGTGGTTCGGACGGATCTCCGATCTGGACGACGAGCTGGTGGCGGCCTGTCGGCTGGCCATCGGCCTGGCCGTGCTCATGCCCGGCTACGCGGCGCTGCAGAGCTGGTTCCAGGGCAGCCTGGTCAAGGCGCGCAGCACGCGCCCGGTGACCGAGGCGGTGCTGCTCTACTTTGCCCTGAGCGCCGTGCTGCTCCAGGTGGGTGTTGCCCGGGCGCCGGCGGACGGCGGACGCTTCGTGATCGGCGGTGTGGCCCTGTCCGGCATCCACTGGGCCCTGTCCTCCTTCGTGATCGCCGGCGTGTGCCAGACCGCCTGGCTCTGGTGGCGCAGCCGGCCGGTGCTGCGACGCTTTGCCGAGGACGAGGTGTCGAGCTGATCCGCACGCCCGCTACCATGCGACGGACATGCGCCTGATCGCCCCACCGCCGCCGCTCGTCGCCCCCACGCCGGCGCGCATGCCCGCCCTCGCGACCGGGGAGGCCCCCCGCTGAGCGCCGACGCCGACGTCCCGCGGCAGGCTCCGCACGCGTTCGACGAGCAGGTGGCGTCCGACGCCGCGCTGGCCGAGGACTTCGCGCCTGACTCGCCCGTGCTGCTGGTGACCTTCGGCGGCCTCAAGGGCGCACCCATGGGCCTGCCCCCCTTCGAGTTCAAGGGCCTCTCGGCGGGGCTGGAGGTCAAGCGGCTGTTCGTGCGCGACCCCGCCCAGGCCTGGTATCAGCGCGGGCTGCCCGGCGTGGCCGCCGACGTGGACGGCGTGGCGCAGCACCTGACCCGGCGCATCGCCGCCTCGGGCGCCGAGCGCGTGGTCATGGTGGGCAACTCCATGGGCGGCTACGCGGCGCTGCTGTTCGGCGCGCGCCTCGACGTCCACGCGGTGCTGGCCTTCGCGCCCCAGACCTTCCTCGGACGGGTCCGGCGCTGGCTGCATCGAGACGGGCGCTGGACCCGGCAGCTGCGCGGCGCCTGGAGCTCGCCCAGCCTGCAGCGCGGCAACCTGGACCTGCGGCGGGCCATCCCCCGCGCCGGCCCGCGGCGTTGCCGGATCCAGATCCACTACGGACGCGACGAGCAGCTGGACGCCCTGCACGCCGAGCGCCTGGCGCGCCTGCCGCGCGTGGCGGTGCACGGCCACGCCACCGGCGGCCACGCGCTGGTACGCAGCCTGCGCGACAGCGGGCAGCTGGCGCAGATCCTGGGCGACGTCCTGGGCACGGCCCCCAGGGCTTGAGCGACGGCCGCGAGCGGCCAGCGGTCGGTGGCTGTTAGGCTGACGGGAGCTCGGCGGTCGTACCGGCCCCCGCCCGCCCCACCACAGGAACCCGTCATGCGCCTGCTCGCCCTGGCCCTGTCGCTCTCGGCGCTGCTGGCGCTGAACGTCGCAGCTCAGGATGCGCCCGAGCCGACGCCGGAACCGGACCCCGCGCCGGTTCCCACGCCCATGCCCACGCCCATGCCGTCCGCTCCGGCCACGGGCCCGGCCACCGGCCCAGCCACGGTCCCCAACCCGTCGCCCATGCCGGCCGCTCCGCCGACGAGCCGCCACGACACCCCCATCGACACCGGCCAGCGCGTGGTGGCCTCCGTCAACGGCGAGCCCATCACCGGCGCCGACATCTCGTTCCAGTCCTGGCTGCGGGCGGGCGTGCCGTCCTACCGGCTCGACGACGCCTCGCTCGACATCCTGCGTCGCCAGCTGGCCGAGCAGGTGCTCATGGCCACCGAGGCGGACCTGCTCGGCGTCACCATCACCGAGAGCTACATCGCCAACTTCTGGGGCAACTACCAGGGCGGCCCACCGGACTACGAGCAGCTCGCCGCCCAGGCCGGCGTGACCGACGCCCGCGCCCGCGCGCTGGTGAAGCGCTCGGTCATGGCGGACCTCTACCTCTATCACCGGGTGGGCATCTGGTCGGAGTTCGGGCACTTGATCAAGCCGGAGCCGATGTTCTCGCACCTGGTGGAGGTCACGCCCAAGGAGCTGCGCGACCTGTTCAAGAACGAGCGCGAGGTGTTCGACCTGCCCGACACGGTCACCTACGAGTTCTACCCCTGCCCGGACGAGCCGACGGCCCGGGGTGTGATCGAGGCCCTGAGCGTGGGGCTCACCCCGGGCGCAGTGCAGCCCGGCCACGAGACCGCACCGATGGACATGGTGCCCGAGGTCTTCGCATTCTCGGCCGAGCTGGTGACCTTCCTGCAAGAGGCCGAGGTGGGCGCCATCAGCCCGGCCTACGAGGCCGAGGCCGGCTGGGTGGTGTTCGAGCTGATGGAGCGGACAGAGGGTCGCCCGGCCGAGTTCTCCGAGGTCCAGGAGGAGCTGCGCCGCCGCATGCGCATGTCGCGGCTGGATGTGGCCCGCACCCAGCTGCTGCGGCAGCTCACGCGCCAGGCCGTCTTCTGGCCCAAGGACCTGTTTGACGACGACCCCCTGCCGCCGCCCAAGGTCAGCGGCCGAGGCGCGGCCTCCACGCTCAAGCAGGACAACTAAGCCGCCGCGCGGGCACGAGGATCCGCCCTGGGGCTTCCGATCAGCCCAGCCCCCCCCGGCGGCCGCCCTGAGCCCCGCCCTGGCCGGAGGCTGACCGCCCCGCGCGCCGACCCGCCCCCCAGGGGGAAGCCACCGCCCGGGAGCGGGGGAGCCTGTTGCCAGCACCTCACCGGCCGCTAGAATCGAGCACCCCGCTCCCCGTCCGCCCTTCGGTCGGACACATCGACCCTGGAGCGGCCCCGCAGGAGTGCGCCCGTGGCCCCACACGACCCGTTTCCAGAGCTCGTCAGCCAGAAGCAGCACGGCCCCGGCATCCACGAGGAGCACAGCTTCGAGGACACCCTGCGGGATCTGGTGCGCAACTCGCCGTACCTGGGCATCTCGCTGCTGATGCACCTGGTGGTGCTGGCCATCTTCATGAGCATGAAGAACCCGATCCCGGTCGAGGACGAGAAGAACAAGATCGTCGCGACCCAGGAGGTGATCGAGGAGCCGATCCCGCCGGAGCCGGAGGAGGAGCCCGAGATCGACGAGATCGACGAGATCATCGAGGAGCCCGTCATCTCCGAGGACGTGGTGACCGAGGTCAGCGAGATCATCGATCCCAACAATGTGGACGCGGCCTTCGAGTCCACCGGTGCCAACGACGTCATCGGCGTGGGCGGTGGCGGCGGCAGCTTCGGCGGCCGCGGCAAGGGGCGCTCGCGCGGCAAGGCGGCCGGCGCGCCGCACCAGAAGACCGTCGACGACGCGCTCATGTGGCTCAAGAACCACCAGAACCCCGACGGCTACTGGTCGGCCGAGGGCTTCGAGGAGGAGTGCGGCAAGCAGGGTGACGGCATCTGCAGCGGGCGCGGCAGCGTGCACCACGACATCGGCGTCACCGGCCTGGCGCTGCTGGCCTTCCTGGGCGCCGACAACACCGACAAGCGCGGCAAGTACAAGACGACCGTCAAGGCCGGCCTGCGCTACCTGCTCGAAGTGCAGGACCGCAGCGGCAGCTTCGCCACGAACGACATCTCCACCAACACGTACGACCACTTCCTGGCCACCCTGGCCGTGGTGGAGGCCTACGCGCTGACGGGGCAACACCGCTACAAGAAGGCCGCGCAGGACGCCATGGACTTCGCCTACGCCATGCGCAATCCGGCGGGCGCGTGGCGTTACAGCAACCCCTCCGACCCCGACATGATCACGCACCCGGACGACGTCTCCGTCACGGGCTGGGCCGTCATGGCCATGACCATGGGCAAGGACTACGACCTGGAGATCGACGACGTCGCGCTCGAGGACTCGCTGCTGTTCATCGACGAGATGACGGGCGCCGACGGTCGCACCGGCTACTACGAGCCGGGGGGTGGCTCCTCCCGCCCGCTGGGCCGCGAGGATGATTTCCCGTACGAAGAGACCGAGGCCATGACCGCGGTGGGCGTGCTGTGTCGCATCTTCGCCGACCCGAACATGGAGCGCACCGACATCCAGAACGAGCAGGACATCGAGAAGGGCGTGAAGCTGCTCCTCGACCTGCCCATCGTCTGGGACGAGGACGTGGCGCCCGGCAAGATCGACTTCTACTACTGGTACTACGCCACCTACGCGCTCTATCAGTGGGGTGGCAAGGACTGGCGCGCCTGGGAGTCGGGCATCCCGATGGTGGCCAAGATGCAGATCGGCGAGGGCGAGCCCAAGGGCTCCTGGGACCCACAGGTCGACGTCTGGGGCGGCGAGGGCGGCCGCGTGTACTCCACCGCCATCCTGGCCCTGATGATGGAGGTGTACTACCGCTACGACTCGGTGCTCGGCAGCCACTGAGTCCGAGCCTGGGGCCGAGCCTGGGGCCGAGCCTGGGACAGCGCGCCGGGCCCTCGCGGGCCTGGTGACGCACAGATCGAAGCGCCTCGACCGGGGGCGAGCGCCGCGAGCGCTCGCCCCCGGTCGCGTTCAGGACCAGCTCGATTCAGCCACGGGAGAGCGATGCCCGCCAAAGCGCGCGGGCGTGCCGTCGCGTGACACCGGCCTGTGGCGGCGCTAACTGAGCTGCACACCCCGGCCGTGCCCGTCCCACCGCTTGCGGACGGTCCAAGCAGGCACCCCATGGAGGGCAGCGCCGTGGTGTCCACCCGTCCGAGTCCGCCCACAGCGCGCCCCGACGCGCAGCTCATCAGCGCGCCGCGCGAGCCCGCGCCCAGCTTCGAGCAGTCCCTGCGCGAGCTGGTGCGCAGCTCGCCCTACGTGGGCGCCTCCCTGGCTCTGCACGCGCTGGTGCTGCTGCTGCTCGTGATCCAAGAGGTCCCGCTGCCCCAGCCCGACCCCGAGCAGGCGTCGATCCGCGCCACGCTGCCCGACACCGCGGAGCTGGTGCCGCCCGAGCCGCCCCCGCCTCCGCCCCCGCTCGTGCCGCCGGAGAGCGTGCCCGAGGTCACGGATGTGCTGGCCGCGCTCGACGATCTGGACGCGCTGCCCAGCGACATCCCCAGTGACCTGCCTTCGGACCGTCCGTCGGACGCGCCCTTCGACGACACCACGGCCCTCAACCTGATCGGCCTGGGCGGCGGCAGCGTGGGGCGCCCGCCGGGCAGCAGCAAGCTGTCTCGGCGCGGCGCCGGTGGCATGCCTCACGCCCGGCAGATCGACGCCGCCCTGGACTGGCTGGCCCGGCACCAGCACCCCGACGGCCACTGGTCAGGCGAGGGCTTCCAGGACGAGTGCTCCCCGGATGACGAGCTGTGCTCGGGGCGCGGCAGCGTGCACCACGACGTGGGCCTGACCGGCCTGTCCCTGCTGGCCTTCCTGGGAGCGGGGCACAGCGACCGCCGGGGCCCCCACGCCGACACCGTGCGGCGCGGCATCCGCTGGCTCACCGAGGTGCAGGATCAGGAGGGACGCTACGCGGCCAACGAGGTCTCGACGGCCACCTATGACCACTTCCTGGCAACCCTGGCCATGATCGAAGCCAGCGCCCTGGGCCAGCGCAGCCAGACCCGTCGCAGCGCCTTGGCGGCCCTGGGCTGGGCCGAACGGCAACGCAACCCCGGCGGGGCTTGGCGCTATCTGCGCCCGTCAGACCCCGAGATGCTGGAGGCCCCCGACGACGTGTCCGTCACCGGCTGGGCCGTGATGGCCCTCAGCCTGGCAGCGGACCAGGGCCTGCCCGTGTCGCAGGACGCCCTGCTGGACGCGCTGCTGCTGGTGGACGAGCTCACCGACGAGCGCGGACGCACGGGCTACGTGCAGCGCGGCGGCGGCAGCAGCCGGCCCCTGGGGCGTGGCGAGACCTTCCCGGCCCACCAGACCGAGGCCATGACCGCCGTGGGCCTGCTGTGCCGGCTGTTCATCGACCCCGGCCTGCAGCGCGACGACCTGGACAGCGCCGGCGACGCCGAGCGCGCCGTGGAGCTGCTGCTCGAGTTGCCCATCGTGTGGGACCAGCGCCGCTCCCCCGGGCGCATCGACTTCTACTACTGGTACAGCGCGACCTACGCCTTGTTCCAGTACGGCGGCGAGGCCTGGCGCCGCTGGCAGCCGGGCCTGGACGTGGTGGCCGCGCACCAGGAGACCCTGGGCGCACGGCGCGGCAGCTGGGATCCGGCCCCGGACGTGTGGGGCGCAGAGGGCGGCCGGATCTACTCCACCGCCATGCTCACGCTGCTGCTGGAGGTCTACTCACGCTACGACGTCAGCCTGCAGACGCAACGCGGCCGCAGACGAGCACGCTGACCCGCGCGGGCGGGAGCGCCACGGCGGCGGCAGCGCGCGCGGCTCGCGGACGAAGCGCGGACACGGGGCCCTGAGGCCCGGCGCGCTCAGCCGTTGCCGGCGGCGACCTTGCGCGTGACCAGAGCCTTGCGGCGCGCGGCCGTGTTGGCGTGGATCACGTTGGTCTGCGCGGCCTTGTCGATGCGCTTGTAGGCCTGGCTGACGACCGCGGCCAGGGCCGGGGCATCGGCCCCGTTGGCGACGGCCTCGTCCACACGACGGATGGCCGTCTTCATGGCCGACGCCTTGGAGCGGTTGGTGCTCCGGCGCTTGTCGTCCTGACGCATGCGCTTGGAGGCCTGGCGACTGTTGGGCATGGGGCGTTTCCTGCTCGTCTGGTGCGTGGTGTGCGGTGGCCTCGACGGCCACCGGCGGGTGGGGGTCTCAGTCCTGCAGAGCCTCGATCTTGGCGGCCACATCCTTGAAGTGGATGTCGACCTCGTAGATCTCCAGGTACTTCTCCAGGGCTTCCTGGGTCTGCTCCTGGCGCTCGCAGGCGAGCCCCAGATGGTAGCAGATCTCTTTTCCGCGGTCGCTACCCACGCCGCCGGCCTTGGCCAGGGCCTGCTCGAACTGCTTGCGAGCCAGGGGATACATGCCCTTGCGGAAGAAGCAGGCCCCCAGCCCCTGCCGGGCCGCCAGCTCGCTGCGCGGGTCCGAGACCAGGGCCTGAAAGGCGTCGATGGCCTCATCGGTGCGCTTGGCCCGGTAGCAGGCCTGCCCCAGCTTGAGGCGCGTGGCGCCGTCCCCGGGGTGGCGCTGGATGCGGCGGCTGAACTCGGCGATCTCCAGCTCGAGCCGCGCGGCCTTCAGGGCCTGCTCGGCCGCAGAGTCGCCGGCGACCCGGGCCGCCTCGAGCCCGGCCTTGTTGGCGGCCAGGCCGATCTCGCCGGCCAGATCCAGCAGGCCGTCGTCCTCGGGGTGATGCACCAGACCGGCCTGGGCGTCGGCCGCGGCGCGCTCCAGGTCGCCGGCGCGCATGCGGGCCTTGAGCAGCTTGCGGCAGGCGTCCACGTCATCCGGCGCGGCGGCCACGCGCTGGGCCAGCTGCTCGATGTCGGCGCTCAGCTCCTCGTCGGTGCGGTGCAGGCGCGAGCTGCTCTCCGCCTGGCGCAGGGCGTCCTGGTCGCGGATCAGCTCGCGTGAGCTCTTGGCGGTCTCGAACTTGGTGCTGGCCAGGGTGCCCTCGGCCACCAGGTGCTTGCGCAGCTTCTCCACCGCGGGGTCATGGGGGTCGATGGCGTGGGCCCGGTCCAGCAGTTCGATGGCCTCGCGGATCTCCATCAGCTCGTAGTGCAGGCTCCCGGCGGCCTTGAGCGCCTCGACGTCGCGCTCGTCGCGCTGCAGGCGCTCGGTCCAACAGGCCAGGGCCTCGTGGGGGCGCCCCAGGGCCGAGAGGGCGTCGCCCAGCATGCCCAGCACGGCCCCCTCGTTGGGGTCCTTCTCCAGCGCGGCCTCGCAGGACTTGACCACCAGGCTGTGCTGGCCGGCCTTCTGGGAGCCCGCCGCCGCGGCGCGCAGGGTCTTGGCCGCGGCCCGGTCCAGCAGGTTGGGGCCGCCCTTGAGCTCGGCCCGGCGCTTGCACGCCGCCAGCAGCCCGGCCCGCGCGCCGCCGTGGTCGGGAGAGGCCACCAGGACCTGCTTGTAGAGCGCCACCGCCTGGGGCACCGCGCGCTTGCGCAGGGCCTGCTCGGCCTTCACAAGGAACTTGTCGACGTCCATGGCGGCAACGTTAGCACAGGCCCCGCGACCCGGCGACGCGGCCCAACACGGCCTCAAGCGCCGCTCCCGCGAAGCGGCGAGCCACGCCGGTTGGCCCCGCATCGACGCAGCGGGACGGGCCGGGGCCGCCCGGACCGCGCGCCCACCATGACGCCCCGTGCGGCCCCCCACAGGCCATGCGATGATCTCCCCATGCAACTTGAACTCCGCATCTGGCCCGACCCCGCCCTGACCCGCCGCGCCGCCGCCGTCGAGAGCTTCGATCAGGAGCTGGCCGACCGCATCGCCCGCATGTGGGAGGTCATGTACGAGGCCGGTGGCGTGGGCCTGGCGGCGCCGCAAGTGGGCTGGTCGGCGCGCTTGCTGATCCTCAACCCCGAAGGCAACCGGGACGACACCAGCGGCGAGCTGGTGATCATCAACCCGCGTGTGGTCAAGAAGTGGGGCAAGGACACGGCCCAGGAGGGCTGCCTGTCGTTCCCCGACATCTTTGTGGACGTGAACCGGCCGGCGGGCATCCGGCTGGGCTGGCAGGACGCCAGCGGCGCCGAGCACGAGCAGGACTTCGACGAGTTCGTGGCGCGCATCCTGCAGCATGAGAACGACCACCTCGAAGGGGTGCTGCTGGTGCATCGCATGAGCCCCGTCGACAAGATCCAGTGGCGCCGGGAGCTCGAGGAGCTGGCCGAGAGCGCCGCGGCCAGCTGAGAGGCGCCCGTGCACCGCCACCCCATCGCCAGCATCGACGAGCTGGACCTGACCCTGCCCGGATGCGTGGCCACCCTGGGCGTGTTTGACGGCCTGCACCTGGGGCACCAGACCATCCTCGACCGCGTGCTGGCCGCGGCACGCCGGCGTGGGCTGCCGTCCGTCTGCATCACCTTCGGCGTGCACCCCAAGGCCGTGCTGCTGGGCGAGGCGCCGGGGCAGATCCACTCGCTGGAGCACCGCCTGGAGTTGCTGGAGCAGGCCGGCCTGGACCACGCCATCGTGGTCGACTTCTCCAAGGACTTCGCACGCTTGGAACCCGAGGCCTTCGTGGAGCGCCTGCTGGTGCGCCAGCTGGGCGTGCGCGAGCTGGTCATCGGACATGACACGGCCATCGGGCGCCACCGCCGCGGCGACGCACAGTTCCTGGCGGACGCGGGCCAGCGCTTCGGCTTCACCACCGTGGCCGTGGGCGAGGTCACCGTGGACGGCCTGCCCACCTCGTCCACCGCCGTGCGCCGGGCCATCGCCACCGGCGACCTGGTCTCGGCGCGGCGCATGCTGGGCCGACCGGTGTCCCTGGCGGGCATCGTCGTCAACGGGGACGGGCGCGGCGCCAGCATCGGCGTGCCCACCGCCAACCTGGCCGTGGAGGGCGAGGCCTTCCCGCCCCTGGGCGTGTACGCCGTGACCGTCGACGGCCCGGGCCTGCACGGCGCGCCCGCGGTGATGAACTACGGCCTGCGACCCACCTTTCATCAGGCCGCCGACCACGCCGTGTTCGAGGTGCATGTGCTCGACCGCGACGACCTGCAGCTCAACGGTCAGCCCATGGTGGTGGCGCTGCACAGCTTCCTGCGGCGCGAGCAGCGCTTCGACGGACCCGACCAGCTGGTGGCGCAGATCCGCCAGGACGCGCAACGCGCGCGGGAGCTGCTGGCGCCCGGCGCTCAGGCATAGCGCGGCGCCACAAACCAAAGAGAGCCGGCCGCGCGCGTGGCGTCGACCGGCTCTCGCATGTGTGGTGGTGGGCAGACCCGGATTCGAACCGGGGACACCTGCATTTTCAGTGCAGTGCTCTACCAACTGAGCTATCCGCCCAACGCACGGGTGAACCCTGACGGGCGAGTCCGTACGTGGTGCTGGGAGTGTCCGTGCCCGGCGCGGCGCGGTCAAGCGTCCGGCCCGGGCGGGCCTAGGATGCCCCCGTCTGGCGGCGGCGGCCCGGGGCGCGCTGGCGTTGCAGAGACCGCATTCGGCGAGGCGCGGTCTCCCGCCAGCACCTGCGTTCAGCCAGCAGCTGCGTTCAGCGGGCTCCTGCGTTCAGCGGATGGACGCGGCGCGGCGCTGCTCGCGGCGGACGGTCTCGGGGTCCACCAGCCGGCCGGCCAGGGCCGAGGCCCCCACCACCGCCGCTCCCGCCAGCAGATCATTGGCGCCGGTGGGTACGTTGGTCACGCGCCGCTCCCGCTTGGGCGCGTTGGGCGGCGCGAAGCCGGGGGGCATGATGGCCGCGCCCGAGCGCACGAAGGCCGTGATCAGCCCCTCCTCCATGGCCTGCACCAGCACGCGGCGGCTGGCGGGGATCACCACCAGGTGCAGCCCGGGGTGCAGCGGCCGCTCGGCCAGGGCGTGGGCGGCTAGCCGCAGCTCCGACAGGCGCCCACCCAGGATGACCTGCTGAATGGACGAGGTCTCCTCGCCGGTCGGGTCGATGGGATCGCCGGGCCAGGGGGCGTACAGCGCGGCGGGCGTGAGCTTGCTCGCGTCCACCTCGGCATCGAGGCGGGCGTCTTGATCGACGTCGCCACTCTCGGCGTCGGCCTCCGCGCTGTCGGTCAGATGAGACACGACGTCGTCCCCGGTGCCGCCCGGGTGACGCGCGGCCAGCCAGGTGCGGGTGGCGACGTCGGGCGGTACCAGCGCCGAGATGCCGGCTCGCGCCAGCACGCCGCACAGGGTCATGCGGTCGTCCACGGGCAGAGCGCTGATGGCCTCGCCGGAGAGCTCGATCACGCGGCCGCGGGCGCTCTCCCGTCCGCCCAGGGCGTCGATCACGGACAGGGCCAGCTCGAAGGGCCCCAGCCAGCGCGGCAGCCGACCGTTGATGGCGACGCGCGCGGTGTTCGGCACGGTCACCGGCATGCTGCGTCGGCGCAGCAGCGAGGCCGCGACGTCGGGCGCGGTGGCCAGCACCACCGTGCCCAGTCCACCCAACGCGCCGGCCTCGGGGTCGAGCGCGCAGACCACGTCGTCGGCGCTCACGAGGCCCTCCTCCACGGCGACCTGGGAGGGCCAGCCGGAGAGCACCGGGTCCAGGGCGATGGTGGCGCCCATGCCGCTGGCGAACTCCAACAGACCCGGGCGCTCGCGGCGGCCCAGGCGGCTGCTGTCGAGCATGATCACGCGCGCGCCCAGACCCTCGCGCACGCGCTTGGTAGTGCGGTGGAAGGCGTCGGCCAGGGCCAGGCCGCCCTCGCCGTCCATCAGCAGGCGGTCGGGGATCACGTCCAGGGCGTCGCCTGGCGCGGCGCTCGGCTTGCCTGACCGGGCCGCCAGCACGCGCGCCACACGAGAGCTCTTGGGGGCGGTCATGTCCGTCAGCCCGCCAGCGCCTCCGCCACCAGGTCGCCGATCTCGGAGGTGGACTGCACGCCCGCCGAGAGGGACTTGATGGCGTTGCTGATCAGGAGCCGCGAGATGGTGTCCTCGATCTCCACGGCGACGTCACGGTGCCCCAGGTGATCGAGCATCATCGACACCGCCATGATGGACGCCACCGGGTTGGCCTTGCCCTGATTCTTGTACTTGGGCGCGCTGCCGTGGATGGGCTCGAACAGCGACACGCGGCCGGGGTGGATGTTGCCGCTGGCGGCGATGCCCAGCCCGCCCTGCAGCATGGCGCCCACGTCCGTGATGATGTCGCCGAACAGGTTGGTGGTGACCGACACGTCGAACCACTCGGGGTTCTTGAGCATCCACATGCAGGCCGCGTCGATGTAGGCGTGGTCGCGCTCGATGCCGGGGAACTCCTCACCCACCTCGGCGAAGGTGCGCGTCCAGAGGTCCTGGGCGCGGACGGCGTTGGCCTTGTCGATCATGAGCAGCTTGTTGCTGCGGTTGCGCTTGACCGCCAGCTCGAAGGCGTAGCGGATCACGCGCTCGGTGCCCTGGCGCGTGTAGCGCATGGGCTGGCTGGCCACCTCGTCCGGCGTGCCCTTGTCCTCGAAGGTGGGCTTGGCCGTGTAGGCGTCCTCGGTGTTCTCGCGCACGAAGACCATGTCGACGTCGGCGCAGGTCTTGTCCTTGAGCGGACACAGGCGCTCGTCGTAGAGCTTGACCGGGCGCAGGTTCACGAACAGGTCGAGGCCCACGCGCAGGGTCATGATGACGCCGTGCTCCACCAGGCCCACGGGCGCGCGCGGGTCGCCGATGGCTCCCAGCAGCACGGCGTCGCAGTCGTCGTGGATCTGTTTGAAGACGCTGTCGGGCAGGGTCTCGCCGCCTTGCTCGCCGCCGGTGGCGAGCCAGTGGTCGGTGCCGAAGGGGTACTCGACGGTCTCGTAGGCGATGCGGTGGCGCTCGGCCACGACGGCCAGGACCTTGAGGCCCTCGGCGATCACTTCGGGGCCGATGCCGTCGCCGCCGATGACCGCGATCTTGTGGGGGTTCGTCATGCTGGTGGGGTCGCGATTCGGGTGTGAGGCGGCGACTCCACGGCCGCTGCCCAAGCCCCCCATCCTCCGGTCGGGACACCCGGGGCGCAAGGCCAGGAGCTACGATCGGGAGGACGCGGCGCGGCGCGGCCCGCTGGAAAGGCCGAGCGGGCCCGCGCCCCGCTCGCGAGGTCCCGTCATGAAGCGCAACTTGCTGCTGCTCGCCGCCCTGCTGGGAGGCACGCTGCTGGTCCTGATCGTGGTCGTGAACGCGCTGGCGGTCTCGGCTGAGGAGCTCCTGCCGCCCGACCCGGCCATGTTGGTGCAGCTCCCTGACGGCAGCGAGCGCAGCCTGGGGGAGCTGATCGCGCCCTGGCAGGACGGCGACACCCTGCCCGAGCCGCCTCCCGCGCCCCGGGCCGACGGCGACGCGGGGCTGCTGGACACGCTCGACAGGAACGAGCGCGGCGGGCTCACGGAGCAGGAGCTCGACGCCCTGGCGGCGGTGCAGGTACAGGAACTGCTCGAGCGCGCGCGCCAGCCCCCCACGGGTGACGACCCCTTCGACCTGGCGGAGTGGCACCGGCGCGAGGGCCGGCTGGACCAGGCGCGCGCGCTGTACCTGGCCCTGCCCGAGCAGCACCCCCACTGGGGCCAGGCCCGGCGACGCGTGGCCTGGGACTGCTTCGCAGTGGCGCAGGGCGAGCCGGCGCGCGGCGTGCCCTACGCCCATGAGGCACTGCTGGACAACCCGTTCGACGGCAACGCCTGGCAGGACGCCGTGCGGGTGTACGCGGCCACGCTGGGACTGACCGTCGACTGAGAGCTGCGGCGCGGGCGCGAGGATCTGCGCTCGCCGTGCGCGCGGGCGTCGGATCGCGGCACGCGTCGTGGCTCAGGAGCCGGGCTCTCCAGTTTGTCACCCACGCGCTGCGATCTGCGGCCAGAATGGAAGGCTCACCGTCCCCACTTCCCGATTCGGTTTCTGTTCATGAGCGCCCTCCGCCTGTCGTGCGCGGCCCTGCTGGCCGCCTCCCTCTTCGCCGCTCCCTCCCACGCCGGCATCACGCTCCAGGTGACCATCCGCGGTGAGGTCGAGTTCAACGGCATCAGCTCCGGCACCCTCGGCGGCGTGGCCAACGGCGAGTCCGCGACCATGCGCTTCAAGCTCGACTCGGACACCTTCACCAACGGCCCGGGCTTCCCCACCCGCGGCTACCACATCGTCCCGGCGAGCTTCCGCATGGCCTTCGACTCCGGTGTGATCGGGCTGCAGAGCCCGTTCCCCGCCGGCGAGACGCCGATGTTCTCGCTGCGCAACGACGACCCGGCGGTGGACGGCTTCATGGTCACGACCCAGCCCGACTTCCCGCTGGGAGTCCCCACCAACCAGGCCGGCGGCTTCGGGCAGTTTGTCGACAACTGGTACGTGACCTACGGCGGCGACACGCTGCCCTCGCTCGACATCCTTGATGCCTTGGGGAGCTACGGCTTCACGGGCCTGACGGTCTTCAACTGGACCATGGTCGACGGTCCCTTCGACGCCATGGGCCTGATCTTCGAGAGCATGACCATCGAGGTCGACGGCAGCGCCTGGAGCGACATCGGCTCCGCGCTGGCGGGCGTGGACGGCGACCCGCGCTTGATCGGCACGGGCGACCTGTCCGACGGCAGCGCCAATTCGGTGGAGCTCGCTCACGCGGCGCCTGGCGCGCTGACGGGCCTGTTCCTCGCGCTCGGCCCCACGACACCGGTGCCGTTCAAGGGAGGCACGCTGCAGCCGGTGCCCCTGTTGATCGAGCCGATCCTGCTGCCGAGCTCGCCGACGGGAACGCTCTCGCTTCCCTTCGTCATGCCCGCGGGCCTGCCCGCCGGCGCGGAGCTGGTGGTGCAGATGGCGATCCAAGACGGCGCGGCCATACACGGCGTGGCCCTCTCGAATGCGATCAGGGGCGTCACGCCCTGACAGCTGGAAAGCGCCCCGCAGATGTGTTGGCCGACGCCAACCGCTGACGGACCGTCGCACCGCCGCCCCTGGTGCACGAACCGCACCAGGGTGGAGATCAGCGCGCCGCAGGAGAGCCCGGGGCGCCCGCCTCCCGCTCCTGATCGCACAGCCGTCGCGCGTGTCGGGTGGCCACCAACGCGAACACCAGATAGAGGCACGTCAGCGGCACGGAGAAACCGATCGCGCCCCCCAGGGCACCCAGCCGCGGTCCCAACCAGGCGGTCAGCCCCATGCCCGCCAACACCGCGGCAAGCGCCCCTTTCAGCACGAAGCCCTGGCGCCCGATGTACTTGAGGTAGCTCGGCTTCAGCGAGAACACGGTCCAGACGGCGGTCCCTGACGAGACCACGGCGAGGGCCGCCTGTCCCTGCTCGAACCCCTCGCCGAACAACTGCAGCAGCGGCCGGCCGAGCAGCAGCATGAGCCCCATGTGTGCCACACACAGGGGGACGACCCACGCCAGGCGCCGACGTCGCAGGCGCAACAACTGCTCACCTTCGCCGCGGGCGAGCAGCTGCGAGAGCCTCGGCAGGTACATCTTGTCGGTCCCCTTCGCGACCAGCGCCAGGATCGACCCGGTCTCAAGCACGGCGGCGAAGACAGACGTCTGTTCGTGATCGCTGACCAGCTCCATGACGATCACACTCGAACGTGTGATGGCCACCAGGAGCAAGGCGAACCCGAGGAAGGGGAGCGCGTCGCGCATCCACTCCCGAGAGCGCACCTCGGGCGCCGCGGCGAGCACCGCCCTCGGAGGCACCTGGCGCATGAAGATCCCTAGGCAACCCAGGCCCACCACCCAGCCTACCCCGTGCCATGTCACCGCGCCCAGAGGCGTGAGCTCTACACCGCGCGCCTGCCACGCCAACAGCCCCGCGAGCGGCACGGCCGGCACCACCACGCGGGTGACGATCGCCGAGCGCAGCGTGGCGTCGTAGGCCTGGGCGAGTTCGGCGCCGTACCCGACCAGCGCCATCACCGGGAGAAAGCACAGGGCCGCGTCCACGGGCCCGAAGACGCCCTCGCCGGGCTGCAGCTGCTCCAGCGCGCCCACGAGCAGCGCCAGGCCCACGCCCGCGACCAAGACGGTCCCGGCGCCAAAGCGGCCGTAGCCCCGCGCCAGGCCATGAGCGCCCCGCACCGCGAACACCGGGATGACCCGCATGGCGTACTTGCCGAGTCCCAGCTCCGCCAGGGTCGAGAGCAACGCCATCGCCGCCAAGGCCACGGCGTAGACGTCGAAGTGGCGGATGTCCAAGGCGCGCGCGGCCATCACGCTGGTCGCGTAGGCCAAGCCCAGATTCACACCGGTGAGCGCCAACAGCGCGACCACCGTGCTCCGCGGCGTCGGCGCCAGGCTGAGCGGCCCGGGGTTCGCGCGGGGAGCATGGCGGTTCATCATCCAAACCAGCCCGGGCGGCATCGGCAACCGGCCCGCCCGAGGGTCAGCACCTCAGCCGAGTCCGACCGCGACGTCGAAGCGCACCTCGCCGGCGGCCACGTCGTACATGGCGCCGACCAGCCCCACCTCCCCCGCCGCCACGGCGCCGGCCAGGACCTGGCTGTGCTCCAGGATGTTCTTGCAGGTGAGCTCCACGTTGGCGTCGGCCACGTCCTGCACGAAGTCCACGTTGGCGCTGGTGCGCTCGGCCGGGTCGGCGGGTTCAGTCACAGCCGCCAGCGCCGGCTTGAGCCGTTCCAGCAGGGCCGTGAGGTGCCCCAACTCGGCCCCGTCGCAGGCCCCCTTCACCGCGCCGCAGCGGCTGTGCCCCATGACCACGATGAGCTTGGCACCGGCCACCGCGCAGGCGAACTCCATGCTGCCCAGCACGCCCTCGCTGATCGTGTTGCCTGCCAGGCGCACGTTGAACAGATCGCCCAGGCCCTGGTCGAAGATCAGCTCGGCGGGCGCCCGCGAGTCGATGCAGCTCAGCACGATCGCGAAGGGCCACTGCCCCTCCGCGGTGTCCACCACCTGCTGGTGCAGGTCGCGCACGGCGCGGTCGCCGGTCAGGAAGCGGGTGTTGCCCTGGCGGAGCAGCTCCAGTGCCTGGGCCGGAGTCATGGCCGCCTGGCTCTCGGCATCCTGGGTCGGGGCGTTCTGCGGAGCGTTCCGGGTCGTCATGATGCAACAGTCCTCGGGCTGTCGGGGGAGGTGGGCAGGATCGCAGCTGCGAGCGAGCGCGCCGTCGAAGGAGAGGTCGAGCTGCCGCTGGTGCGCCGACGCTGGATCGCGTCATCGGGAACGTCCGTCACGGCCACCAGGATGTCGCGTTCCTCCGCGCTCGCGCAGAAGTCGTCGATCACCTCGAGCACGTCGTGGTCACGCACGACGCAGGCGCTCATGTCGATGGACACGCGCGAGCCGTCCGTGACCTGATTCAGCGTGTGCCGGATAGCGCCCTTGTTGAGAAAGGACACCTCCTCGGACAGGCGCATGACTACGCGGTGCCGGCGGCCGGGCTCGTCCGACTCCTCGAGGTGCAGCACGTGCGCGTTCTGGTAGTTGCGGCGCAAGATGACGAGGACGGCCACGCCCAGCCCCACGCCGATGCCTGTGAGCAGGTCTGTGAAGACGATGCCCAGGATGGTGGCCACGAAAGGCAGGAACTGCCCGGGGCCCAGGGCCCACATCTGCCGGACCAACGCGGGCCGGGCCAACTTGCAGCCCACCACCAGCAGGATCGCAGCCAGCACCGCCAGCGGGATCAGGTTCAGGAAGCCCGGCAGGGCCAGCACGAACAGCGCCAACCACAGGCCGTGCAGCACGGCCGAGAGCTTGGTGCGCCCGCCCGACTGGATGTTGGCCGAGCTGCGCACGATGACCTGGGTGATGGGCAGGCCGCCGGCGAGCCCCGAGAGCAGGTTGCCCGCGCCCTGCGCCACCAGTTCACGGCTGGTGGGCGTGACCCGCCGCTGGGCATCGAGCTTGTCGGTGGCCGCCACGCACAGCAGCGTCTCCAGGCTGGCCACGATGGCGATGGTGAAGGCGGTGATCCACACGGCGCTGTCGCCGATGCGCGACCAATCGGGCGAGACCAGCAGACCGCCGAACTCCGAGAGCGACGCCACCACGGGAACGCTCACCAGGTGAGACTCTGAAAGCGACAGGCTCGGCGCCACGCGCGAGGTGATCACCTCGAAGCCGACGCCGAACAGCACCGCCACCAGGGGGCCAGGCAGCAGCTTGAAGACCCGGGCGCGCTTGGCCAGCACACGTTCCCACAGCAGCAGGATCGCCAGGGAGACCACGGTGATCACGACCGCCCCGGGCTGCACGTCGCTCAGCATGTGAGTCAGCGCGCCCAGAGTGGTGTCGCCGTCTGGCTGGACGAAGGCCAGCTCGCCCTCAGGGTCCTTGTCGTACCCCAGCGCGTGAGGGATCTGCTTGAGCACGATGATCACGCCGATGCCCGCCAACATCCCCTTGATGACCGCGGACGGGAAGAAGTACCCGATGGGTCCGGCGCGAGCGATGCCGAGGCCGACCTGCATCAGGCCCGCCAACACGACCGACACCAGGAAGGCCTCGAAGCCCAGGGTCGAGATGGCTCCCAGCACGATCACCGCCAGGCCGGCGGCGGGGCCGGACACACCCAGCGGCGAGCCGCTCACCAGGCCCACGACCACGCCGCCGATCACGCCGGCGATGAGCCCTGACAGCAGCGGGGCGCCGCTCGCCAGAGCGATGCCGAGGCAGAGCGGCAGGGCCACGAAGAAGACCACGACGCTGGCGGGGAGGTCGTGGCGGATAGATGCGATGGGCTTGGGCATGGCGCGCTTGTGAGCGAGGTCGGGGCTGGGTCGGGAGGCGGTCGGGTTCAGGTGCGCGGGGAGGATTTGCCAGGCGGCTGGCCACGCCACCACTCCCCAGGCCTGCGGAGGCCCGTGATAGAGCAACTATTCACACTTCGCAATATCTGATAGCCTTTCACTATGTTAGTGATCGAACAGCAATGACCGCCTCGAAGGTCACGATTCGCCAACTCGAGGCGTTTCTTACCCTGGCCGAGGTGGGCCACTTCCGTCGGGCCGCCCTGCGCATGGGCATCAGCCAGCCCACCCTCACCAGCCAGATCGCGGCCCTGGAGCGGGGCCTCAAGGTCAGGCTGTTCGAGCGCTCCCCCGCGGGCACGCTGGTCAGCGTCAAAGGCCGCGACCTGATCCAGGACGCGCGCCGGGTGGTTGAAGCACATCGAGCGCTACTCGACCGCGCCAGCTCTAGCCCCGAGGGACCGGCGGGCACCTATCGCCTGGGCATCACTCCGACCCTGGGGCCGTACTTGCTGCCGCACATCCTCCCCGACCTGCACCGCCGTTACGCCGGCCTCAAGCTGTTCGTCCGCGAGGACGCTCCGCGTGACCTGGAGCACGACCTGCTCGCCGGCGCGCACGACCTGGCGCTCACGCCCACGCCGCTGGAGGCCACTGGGCAGCTCTCCGTGGTGCCCCTGTTCCGGGAGCCACTGCTGTTGGTCACGAGCGCCGACCACCGCCTGGCCCACCAGCGGCGGGTGCTCCCGGAGGACCTGGCAGGCGAGCCCGTGCTCACGCTGCAGGAGCACCACCACTTTCACAGGCAGGTCGAGCAGCTCTGCCATCGCCTCGGCGCCCGCCTGCTGCGCGACTACGAGGGCACCAGCCTGGACACGCTGCGGCACATGGTCGTCATGGGCATGGGCGTCGCGTTCCTGCCGGCGCTGTACGTCGAGTCGGAGATCCACCAGCCCGACGTGCTGCACGTGACGCAGATCCACGGTGAGCGAATAGAGCGCATCCACGCCCTGGTCTGGCGCAACTCGGTGCCCCATCCAGAGCTGTTTCGACAGCTCTCAGCGGACATTCGCGACACCGTGCGCACGCGCCTGGCCGGCCTCGTGGAGACCGTGGACGACGGCGCCTGAGGCGGAACGGCGCCTCGCGTTCTCTTCAGCCCATGTTCCGGGGCGAGCTGCCCGCGAACATCCCCGCTTCGTAGCTCACGATGCGGCCCGCGAAGGCCGACGCCGCAACGGTCAGCGGCGACGCCAGGTACAGACGCCCGGGGCCGCTGCGGCCCTGGAAGTTGCGGTTGATGGCGGACACCGACACCTGCTCCGGCGTCTCGGAGACGCCCGGGCCGCAGCCGATGCAGGCGCCGCAGCCGGGGTTGATGAGCCGCGCGCCAGCCCGCTCGAAGATGTCGATCCAGCCCTGCTCGGCCGCGTGACGCTGGGTGGCGGCGCTGCCGAACTGGATGTAGAAGGCCACGCCCTCGGCCACCGTGCGCCCGGCCGCCAGGGCCTCGGCGCAGACCTGGGCGTACATGGCGAAGTCGTCCACCTTGCCCGCCGTGCAGGAGCCGCCGTAGGCGATGTCGATGGGCACCTGGCCCAGCTCGTCGACGAAGGCGCCGTTGGTGGGGTCGGAGGGGATGCCGCGGTCGGGGTCGCCCGGGTGCGCCACCATCGGGCGCATGGTCGCGAGGTCGATGCTGCGCACGGGCGCGGCGTACTCGGCGCCGGCGTCAGGCGTCACCAGCTTGGCGCGCAGGGCCGCGGCGTCCGCGCCCTCGCGGTTGGCCACGATCCAGTCGACCAGCGCGTCGTCGCCGTCGCACAGCCCGCTCTTGGCGGTGCACTCGGTGGCCATGTTGCAGAGCGTGGCGCGCTCATCCATGGAGAGCGTGGCCAGGCCCGGGCCGCCGAACTCCATGACCCGGTCGAGGGTCACCTCGTCGCGCGCGTCGGTGGCCAGGATGTGCAGGATCACGTCCTTGGCGGTGACGCCCGCGGGCAGCGCGCCGGTCAGCTCGTAGCGCACCGACTCGGGCACCTCGACGAAGGTCGAGCCCGAGGCCACCAGCGACGCGTACTCGGTCGCTCCCACGCCGTAGGTCAGGGCGTTGTTGCCGCCGCCCATGCAGGTGTGGCTGTCGGTGGCCTGGATGAAGTCGCCCGGGTCGATGAAGTCGCGCCGCGCGATCTCGTGACAGATGCCGGGGGAGACGCCGTCGCGCGACTGGTAGTCACGCACGCCGGTGTGCTGCATGAACTCGTCCTGCAGCGTGCGCAGGGTGCCGATCTTGTCGCTGAAGGGCGCCATCTTCTTGACGCCGTCGGCGTACAGCAGATGGTCCTCGAAGACCGCCAGCTTGTCGGCGTTGCGCACCGTGTAGTCGTCGCCGTACTCGCGCCGCAGGAACTCGTGCACCTGGGCCGTGGTGAACTCATGGCTGTAACCGCCGTCCACCTGCACCATCACGGCGTCGCCCGGCTTGACCGGCGCGGCGCCCCCCACCAGGTGCGCCGACACGATCTTCTCGGCCATGGTCATGGGGCGCGGCGCGGTGTCGGGCCGCGGCACCTCGATGTCTCCCGCAGCCAGGGCCTTGGCAAACGGGAACAGCCCGCCCAGTTCGACCATCACGCGCGTGACGGGGTCGTAGCGCGCCGTGAACTCGTCCAGCGCGATGCTCTCGCCGGCCTGCAGGCGCAGCAGCTGCGCGTGGTCGCCCAGCACCTGCCCCAGGTTGAGGTTGTTGCGCTCGTGGATGGGCGCGAACGACGCCGCGATGACGACGCGGATGCCGCTCCAGCGCTCGCACTGTGGCGCCGTCTCGCGCGAGGAGCCCGTGCCCTTGCGCTGCCCCGACACGATCACCTCGAAGTTGCCGTCCATCAGGCCGCGCTCGGGGATCACGCGCTCGCCGTCCTTGAGCAGCCCGGCGTAGGCGTTGAGCGCGATGTCCTCGGGCCGGTGATCAAAGCAGACCCAGGCCGGCGTCATCACGTCGGTGTTGATGTCGTCGAGCAGGTCGTCGACGGACAGATCCTCCATCCGCAGATCGAGCTCACCGCGAATCTGCTGCGCGATGAGGTCGAGGTCCTTGGTGAGGAACAACACCCGCTTTCCGGGCGTGAGCGAGACGCTGCGCGACATGACGTGGCTCTCAGATGCGCTCGATCAACATGGCGATGCCCTGGCCGCCGCCGATGCAGGCGCTGGCCATGCCGAAGGTCTTGTCGCGCTTGTGCAAGGCGTTGGTGAGGGTCAGCAGCAGGCGCGCGCCGGTGGCGCCGAGCGGGTGGCCGAGCGCGACGGCGCCGCCGTTCACGTTGACCTTGTCGCGCTCGAGCTCGAGCTCCTTCTCGACGGCCAGGTACTGGGCGCTGAAGGCCTCGTTGATCTCGAACAGGTCGACCTGATCGAGGCTCATGCCGGCCTTCTCGAGGCAGTCGCGGATGGCCGGAGCCGGGCCGATGCCCATGACCGACGGGTCGACGCCCACGGTGCTCCAACCCACGATGCGCGCCCGCGGCGTCCAGCCATTGGCGGAGGCGTGATCGGCGCTGGTGACCAGCAGGGCCGCCGCGCCGTCCACGATGCCGCTGGCGTTGCCGGCCGTGACCGTTCCGTCCTTGCCAAACGCCGCGCGCAGCTTGGTGAGGCCTTCGAGCGAGGTGTCGGGCTTGATGTGATCGTCGGTGTCGACCACGCCCACGAGCTTGTCGCGCTTGACGATCTCGACCGGCGCGATCTCGTCGGCAAAGGTGCCGTTCTGCACGGCCTCGGCGCCGAGCTGATGGCTGCGCAGGGCAAACTCATCCTGGGCCTCGCGCGAGATCTCGTACTGCTTGCCGAGCTTCTCGGCCGTCTGCGCCATGAACAGCCCGCACATCGGGTCGTGCAGCGAACCCATGAGCTGGTCCTGCAGCTCCCACTTCTGGCCGAAGCGGTAGCCGGCGCGCGCGCCCCACAGGATGTGCGGCGACTGGCTCATGGACTCGGTGCCGCCGGCCACGACCGTATTGGCCTCGCCGCACCTGATCATGTGCGCGGCGCTGATGACCGCCTGCACACCGCTGCCGCACAGACGGTTGACCGTGAGCGAGGGGCTCTCCACCGGGATACCGGCCTTGACCGAGATCTGGCGCGCGCCGTACAGCGCGTCGGGCGAGCTGTAGAGCACGTTGCCGAAGACCGTGTGGTCGACCTGTTCGGGCGCCACACCGGTGCGCTCCAGGGCGGCCTTGGTGGCGTGCACGCCGAGGTCGAGGGCGGTGAAGCCGGCCAGCTTGCCGTAACCGGGCGTGCCGCTGTACTCGGCCATGGGGGTGCGGGCGCCGCCGAGCAGGACGAGGTCGGGCTGAGTCATCGCAAAAATCCGGGTGGTGTGAGTGCGTGGGGTCGCCGCGCAACGGCGACCGTCGGGGGGAGTCGCTGCTGCGCGCTGCCGATCAGGTACCGGTGAACTTCGCCGGGCGCTTCTCGAGGAAGGCGCTCATGCCCTCCTTGATGTCGTTGGTGCTGGCCAGCAGACCGAAGAAGGTGGCCTCGTAGTTGAGCCCGTCGGCCAGGGGCATCTCGCTGCCGTGGTTGACGGCCCCGAGCGCGAAGCTGGTGGCCACCGGACCGAACGAGATGATCTTGCCCAGCGACTTGCGCGTGGCTTCCATCAGCTCGGCCTGGGGGAAGACCTTGTTCACCAGGCCGATGCGGTAGGCCTCTTCGGCGTCCACACGGCCGGCGGTGAGGATCAGCTCCATGGCACGGCCCTTGCCGACGATGCGCGGCAGGCGCTGCGTGCCGCCGTAGCCGGGGATGATGCCCAGCGTCACCTCGGGCAGCCCCATCACGGCGTTGTCCGACGCGTAGCGGATGTGGCAGGCCAGGGCCAGCTCGCAGCCCCCGCCGAATGCATAGCCGTTGACGGCCGCCACCACCGGCTTGGGCGTGCCCTCGATGGTGTTCATGAGGCGCTGGCCCTTGAGGGCCAGGGGGCGCGCGGTGAGCGCGGTCTGCGAGGCCAGCTCAGAGATGTCCGCGCCCGCGATGAAGGCCTTGTCGCCGCTGCCGGTGACGATCACGGCCTTGACCGAGTCGTCGGTGTGCAGCGCCTCGAAGCAGCGCTGCAACTCATCGACGGTGGCGTCGTTGAGCGCGTTGAGCTTGTCGGGTCGATTGACGCTGACGGTCGCGATGCCGCCCGCGTCCTCCCGCAGGATGTTCTCGAAGGACACGCTTACTCCTCGCCCTTGCTGTCGCCGCTGGCCTTGGGGGCCGCACGCCGGCGGCGCGTGGCCTTCTTCTTGGGCTTCTCCTCGCCCGCGGACTCGGCCGCCTCGGCCTTGTCCTCTGACGTGTCCGCCGCCTTGGCGTCGGCCTTGGGCTTGGCGCGCGAGCGGGCCTTGGGCTTGGGCTTGGGCTCCGACACCTCGTCGTTGCTGTCAGCCGACCTGGACTCGTCAGCGGACTGGGAGCCGGAGGCCGTGTCGGAGGAGCCGTCCGAACTGCCCGCGCTCTCGGAGGGCGCCTCGGCCTCTCCCTCACCGGCCCCGCCGCGTGGGCGCCGCCCGCGCCCCCCGCGACGACCGCGCCGCGGCTTCTTCTCGGCCGCGGCCCCGTCCTCACTGTCGTCAGCGCCCTCGGACGCGCCCTCGGACGCGTCGTCACTCGCGTCGTCACTCGCGGGCTCAGCCGTGGCCGTGGCCGGGGCCGCTTCGCGCTCATCGCTGAAGTCGATGTCGGTCAGGTCGACGCCGTTGATGTAGACCGGATCGCGCGGGATGCTCTTCTCGCCGCTGCGGGACTCGATGTCCGTGGGGACGCCGGCGATCTTGTCCAGCACGTCGAGGCCGTCGACCACGCGCGCAAACGCGGTGTAGCGGCTGTCGAGGTAGCGCGGCTCGCCGTGGCAGATGAAGAACTGGCTGAAGGCGCTGTGCGGGTCATTGTTGCGCGCCATCGACACGGTGCCCTTGATGTGGGGCGTGTCGTTGAACTCAGGGCGGATCGTGTACTCCGGCTTGCCGGTGCCATCGCCCTTGGTGCAGCCACCCTGGATCATGAAGTCCTTCACGATCCGGTGGAACGTCAGCCCGTCATAGAAGCCCTTGTGAGCCAGGCCCACGAAGTTCTTGACGGTGCGTGGCGCCTTCTCCACCAGGAACTCGAGCACCAGGTCGCCCTGGCTCGTGCGCAGCTTGGCGCGGCTCTTGTCGGTCACAGTGACCATGTGTCGTCCTCGGAATCGAATGCGGGGGTACGGGTCAGCGATCGGCGCCGGACACGTCGTCCGGTGCGCGGGGAGGTTCGGCCACGTCCTGCGGGCCACGGTCGCGAGCGACGGCGCGCTCGATGATGACGGTGTTCACGGGCACACCCGTCTCGGAGCCCATGTCGCCGATGGCGTCCAGCACGTCACGGCCGCGGAGCAGCCGGCCGAACACAGTGTATTTTCCGTCCAGATCACCCGACCAGTCGCCCAGGCAGATGAAGAACTGACTGCCGGCAGAGTCGGGGTGGGCAAAGCGTGCCATGGAGACCGTGCCGGCGTGGTGGTGCAGCGCGTTGAACTCGGCCTTGATGGTCCAGCCGGGGCCGCCGGTGCCGTCGCCCAGGGGGCAACCTGTCTGCGCCAGGAAGCCGCTCACCACGCGGTAGAAGCTCAGGCCGTCGTAGAAGCCCTCGTCCACCAGGCGCAGGAAGTTCTTCACGCTGGCGGGAGCCACGTCCGGTCGCAGCTCGAGCACCATCGGGCCCAGGCTGGTGCTCAGCTCGACCACCGGCACCGCGCTCAGGTCGACGGGTGCCGGGCCGGGCTCACTGGACTCCGGCTGCACGTCCAGCACGGCCACGCTGCGGTGCACATCCTCGACGCGGGCGTTGAGCTTGGCCACCCCCTGCAACAGCGCGTCGCTGCGGGCGGCCAGGGGCAGCACGGCGTCGGCCAGCTCCACCAGCTCGACCTCGGCGTCCACCAGTTCGGACAGGCGCGGCGCGGGCTGCGCGTCCAGGCGCTGCTGGATCGCGGCGCCGCGCGAGGCCACGCGACCGGCCAGTGCATCCACGTCCTCGAGCAGGTCGCCCATGAGCTGGACCCGATTGACCAGCTCGACCTTGAGGGCCAGGGCACGCTCACGCAGGGCCGGGCGCCGCAGCTCGTCGGCGCGCTCAGCCAACGCGCCCAGGCGCTCGCTGAGCCGCTGCACGGTCCTGGCGGTGGAGGCGTCGGCCACACGCAGGGCGGCGATGCCGTCGGCGGCGCGACGCTGCTCGAGCAACAAGAGCTCGCGCAGCCGCTGCAGCGCGGCGGCGTTGGAATCCGCCTCGGCGGCCTGTGCCTCGTCTGCGTCCTGGACCGGCTCAGCGTCCTGCAGGTACGGACCCCGAGCCAGGGCGGCGGGAGCCAGCAGCGCTCCCAGGAGCAGCACTAGGGCGCGAGTGTTCAGGCGCGCTTGTCTCCCTTCCAGTCGTAGAAACCCTCGCCGGTCTTGCGGCCCAGCTTGCCGGCCGCGACCTTCTCTTCGAGGATCTTGGGCGGCGTGAGCAGCGCGTCGTCCGGATAGCGCTCGTGCCAGCCCTGCAGGATGGAGAGGGTCGTATCGAGACCCACGTAGTCGGTCAGCGTGAACGGCCCCATGGGGTAGCCGCAGCCCAGCTTCATGGCGGTGTCGACGTCCTCTACGGTGGCGTCGCCGCGCTCGACCATGCGCATGGCCTCGGCCATGTAGGGCACCAGCAGGCGGTTGACGATGAAGCCGGGGGTGTCGCTGGCGCCCACGGGCACCTTGCCCACGGCCTCACCGAACGAGCGCGCCTCGGCGAACACGTCGTCGGCGGTGTCGGGCGTGCGCACCACCTCGACCAGCTTCATGAGCTGCACGGGGTTGAAGAAGTGCAGGCCCACCATGCGCTCGGGTCGGCCCGAAGCGGCGCCCATCTCGGCCACCGGGAACGAGCTCGTGTTGCTGGCCAGGATGGTCTCGGGCTTGCAGATCTTGCCCAACTCGGCGTAGAGCGCCTTCTTGATGGCGAGGTCCTCGATGATGGCCTCGACCACCAGGTCGCAGTCGGCCAGGTCGGCCAGCTCGAGCGTGCCCGTCAGGCGCGCGGCGGCGGCGTCGGCGCTGGCCTGGTCGATCTTCTCCTTCTCGACCAGCTTGGCCAGGCTCTTGGAGACCCGGCCCAGCCCCTTGTCGAGGGCGCCCTGCTCGGTCTCACGGACGACCACATCCATGCCCGCCTGGGCCGCCACCTGGGCGATACCGTGCCCCATCAAACCGCAACCGACGATTCCGACCTTCTTGATGGCCATGAGCCCTGCTGCTCCGCAGACACGAGGAACTGGATGCGACCGCCCCGGGATGGCCACGGCCGACGGGCGCGCGTCCGGCTCCGACCGGCGACAGACCGGCAGCGGAGCTCCCTGGGGAAGCCGGGCGTGGCGAGCCGTACGAGGGGCCCCGAGGGGGGCCTGGGCACGGTTCTCTTCGACGCCCGAGAAACCACGTATTGTGCATACGAGAGGCGTCTCCCGCAACGCCAGTGCGGATCCCTAGAACGCCCGTTCCAAGGCCTCCGGCGAGGCTCCGTGCTGGCCTCAGGCCTTGGGGTGCCAGACCAACAGCAGGTCCTCGTCGCCGCTGCCTGCGTCGCTGCCGGCCTTGAAGCCCTGCGACGAGAAGAAGGCCAGAGCCGAGATGGGCGCGCGCACCCAGAGGCCGCCGCCGCGCTTCTCCGCCACCGCCTGCAGGGCCTGGAGCAGGCGCCGACCGTAGCCCTGGCGCCGTTGGGTCTCCAGCACGAATGGGCCGCGGGCGCGCCAGACCTCGCTGCCCAGCTCCCCCACCTGCTCGTGCACCAGGGTGGCCACGGCCACGAGCTGCTCGCCGTCGCGCACGCCGAAGTGCATCGCGCGCTCGTCAGCGTCGCCGGGCCAGGTCAGCCGCACCCGGCCGCCATCGGGGGCCAGCACCGCCCGGCGCACCGGTCGCACAGACTCCGCGTCCACGAGCACGAACTCCACCATGGGCGGCAGTGTAGCCCCGCGACGGCACGGGCCCCAGCCCCAGGCCCCAGTCCAGCAGCGACCAACCCCTGTCCACCATGAGCAGCTCCGAGCGGCAGCGGGCGGTGCCGGGCAGCAGCACCTCGGTTAGCGTGGACGCCGTGAAGCCCGCCGAGATCGACGTGCTGCTGCCTGTGCACAACGCCCTGGCCACGCTGCCCGAGGCCGTGCACGACGTGCTGGCCCAGGAGGGCGTGCGCCTGCGGCTGTTGGCCGTGCTCGACACCCACGGCACGGGACGCGACGACGGCTCGGGCGCATGGTTGCGTCAGCGCGCCGCCGACGATCCGCGCCTGGTGGCGCTGGAGAGCGAGGGTTCGGGCCTGACCGACGCGCTGGTCACCGCCCTGGCCGCGGCCACGGCCCCGCTGGTGTCGCTGATGGAGTCCGACGACCGCTGCCCGCCGCGGCGCCTGGCCACGCTGCTGGCGGCCCTGCGTGGCAGTGAGGCCTGCGGGCGGCCCGGGCGCGCGGGCAGGCACCCGCCCGGCGCCCTCGAATCCGGCGCCTCCGTCCCTGACCTGCGCCCGCTCGACGGCGTGGTCAGCCGGGTGGCCGCCTTCGGCGACGTCAGCGGCGGCATGACGCGCTACCTCGCCTGGCAGAACGA
>Ga0164313_10000321_pt1 | contig 36884 bp, 36 predicted proteins | sample GuaBasSedimGuay4_FD_113735 | JGI IMG/M metagenome (GOLD analysis project Ga0164313, IMG submission 113735) | Subseafloor sediment microbial communities from Guaymas Basin, Gulf of California, Mexico - Guay4, Core 4569-4, 0-3 cm | ecosystem: Environmental > Aquatic > Marine > Hydrothermal vents...
CGTGGCGGGTGCCGCCGTCGCCGCCGATCTGCCCGACTACACCCCGGACGCCAACGCCGACCGCGCCGATGTACCGGACGCCTACAAGTGGGATCTGACCCCGCTTTTCGAAACTGACCAGGCTTGGGAAAAAGAACTCAACGCCTTGCGGAAGGAAATCGGAGGGTTAGCCGCCTTCCAGGGCCAGCTGACCGACCCCGCGGCCCTTAACAATTGTCTGGCTCTCTATTTCGGTCTCCACGACCGTACCAGCCGGGTAACCCAGTACGCCAACCTGGCCCTGGATTCCGAACTGACGAACCAGGATCTCCAGGCCAACTCGGCGCGGGGTCTTGTGTTGATGGACGAACTCATGGCCGCCTCCGGTTTCATCCGCGGCGAAGTACTGGCCCTTGACGACGGAACCATGAACCTGGCCTACGAGGCCGCCGAGGGACCTGCCGAATACCGAACCTATCTGGACAACCTGCGCCGCCGGCAGAGCCGCGTTCTCGGTGAGGAAGCGGAAAAGGTCCTCCAACTGATGGGGGACAACCTGTGGGCCGAGATCGATCTCAACGAAATCCCCAGCGACCTCGAGAACACTTTCGGCGCCCTGCTGTCGGATATCTCCTGGCCCATGGTCCACGATGCAGAGGGCAACGATGTCCAGCTTACCCTTTCCAACCTGGGCCGCTTCCGCGCCTCGTCCAACCGTGAGGTCCGCGCCGAAGCCATGACCGCCTTTTTCGCCACCCTCAGGCAGTTCCAGCACGCCCTGGCCAACACCTTGGGCGGACAGTTCAAGCTGGATGTCATGTACGCCCGGGCCCGGGGTTACGACACCGCGCTGGAAGCCTACCTGGACAAGGACAACCTCGACATCGCCGTGCACGACAATTTGATCAGCGCCGTAAACGCCAACCTCCAACCGCTCCACCGTTACGTTGAATTGCGGCGCAAGGTGCTCGGCTATGACGACCTTCACATCTACGATCTGTATGTGCCGATGGTGGAGGCCGCCAAAATGGACGTGCCCTTCAAGAAGGCCCTCGAAATCCTGCCGGCCGCCCTCGAACCGCTCGGAAAGGAATACGTCGACCTGCTGGTCCACGGCATGGATCCGCGCAACGGATGGATCGACGTCTATCCCAGCAACGACAAGGACAGCGGCGCGTTTTCGGCCAGCGTTTACGGGCGTCATCCCTACGTGAAGATGAACTACCAGGACAGCCTGGACGACATGTCCACCCTGGCTCACGAATACGGTCACGCCATCCACAGCGCGTTGGCCATGGAGCATCAGCCCTATCACAACTACCGGTACGTACCTTTCCTGGCGGAGATCGCCTCCACCTGCAACGAGGCTTTCCTGTCGGACTATCTGGTCGCCAATTCCAAAAACGACGCGGAACGGGCCGGCATCCTTGCCGCCGAACTGGAAAGCATCCGCACGACAATTTACCGGCAAACCCTGTTCAGTGAATTCGAGCGCAAGGTCCACGGCTACATCGAGGAAGGCACGCCTGTCACCGCTTCGCTGATGGACGAAACCTACGGTGACCTGATCAAACGGTACTACGGTCCGGGGTTCTCCTTCGATGCCGACGACGGCATGGAATGGGCCTACATCCCGCACTTCTACTACAAGTACTACGTCTACAGCTACGCCACGGGGTTAAGCTGCGGCCTGGCCATAGCTGAAAAGGTGAAGACCGAAGGACAACCCGCGGTGGACGGTTATTTTGAGATGCTGAAGGGCGGCTGCAGCGAGGCGCCCCTGGACCTGCTTCTGAAAGCCGGGGTGGACCTGACCAGTCCCGAAGCGATCACGGCGGCCCTGGAAAGGTTTGACCGCATCATCACCGAACTGGCCGAACTGCTCGAAGTTGAAATGTAGCTCCGGGCCCGAACCGAGGATGTCAATTTTGTCTCACGTCGAAACCGACACCAAAAATCCCGCGCGGCACAATCCGCACTTGCACGAGCGGATCATCGCCGAGCTGAAGACCCTGACCCCGGGCCGGATTCTGGACATCCCGGCCGGCCCGGGGTACATGCTGAAGGATCTTCAGGGAACGGGATTCACCGGCATCGCCGCGGACATCGACACCCGCCTTCATGTTCTGGAAGGCGTTGAATACGCGGCCGTGGATATGAGCGATACCTTCCCGTTTCCCGACGACAGTTTCGACTATGTCGTCTCCATCGAGGGCATCGAACATATCCAGAACCACTTCACTTTCCTGGCCGAAGTCCGGCGGGTACTCAAACCCGGGGGGCGGTTGATCCTGACCACGCCCAACATCGGCACCATGACCAGCCGCTGGAAATTCCTGCTGTCCGGCTTTCACAGCATGGAACGGGGCCCGTTTCCCCTGGATACACCCAACATCTTTTTCGAGCACATCAACCCGATCAGTTTTTCCCAAATATTCTTTGCCTGCGAACGCAATGGGCTGCACGTCGAAAAGCTGATGACCTCCCATTACCGCAAGGGATCACGCTGGCTTTACGGGCTGTTCTATCCCCTCATCAGGTGGAGCACCCGCCGGTCCTGCTTTCCCAAAAAGGCCGACCCAAAAGTTCACGAGGAAAACCGGCGACTCTACGAATGGCTCATGTCGAAGGAAAACCTGACCGGAGGCCACACCATTCTGATGGCCCAGGCCGAATAAATCACTGATTTGCCCCTCCCGGGGTTCTTTTCCATTGAAACGGGGGCCCTGCGGCAGATATTGTAGGTCCGTATCAACCAGACCCACCACCCCAAGGAATACCATGACCGTCGGAGCCATCCTTCCTGCCCTGAACGCCGCCCGTTTTTTAACCGATGTGATCGGGGAGATCCGTGAGCGCCATCCTGACCTGAGGGTCCTGGTGGTGGACGACGGCAGCACCGATGGAACCGCGGAAGTCGCGCGCGCGGCCGGCGCCGAGGTCATCACCCACGAGGTGAACAAGGGCAAGGGCGAAGCACTCAAGACCGGTTACGCCTGGGCCCGGGAGCAGAATCTGGAATGGGTCTTCACCATGGATTCGGACGGCCAGCATCTGCCCGCCGAGATGCAGGGATTTCTCGACACGGCTACCAAAGACAACTTCGACGTGGTGGTCGGCACCCGGATGGCCAGCACCGAAAACATGCCCTGGATCCGCTTGAAAACCAACGAGTTCACCAGCTGGGTGATAAGCCGGCTGGCGGGCCAGTACATACCGGATTCCCAGAACGGCTACCGCCTGTACCGGAGCGCCTGTTTCGAGGGCCTGGTCCTGCGCACCAGCCGCTACGATTCCGAATCGGAAATTCTGGTGCGGATGTCCCGCAAGGGCTACCGTATCGGATCGACTCCCATCACTACCGTCTACGGGGATGAAGAAAGCTCCATCAATCCCTTCGTCGATACCGGCCGCTTTTTCCGGCTGGTTATCATGCTGATGTTTTCCCGCGACTGAACCCGAAGGCTTCCAGGATTGGATAATTTGCCATGAGCACCCGACACGTATTGATCTCCAACGACGACGGCATCGACGCCCACGGCCTGGGCATCCTGGAAAGCACAATTCGTTCCATGGACGGTTTCCGGGTCACCGTGGTGGCCCCCAGTGACCAGCAGAGCGCCTCGAGCCACAGCCTGACCCTGACTTCCCCGCTGCGCATCCTCGACCAGGGCGAAGGCCGGTACGCCGTGACCGGCACCCCGACCGACAGTGTCCTGGTGGCCATGGAAAAGATCCTGCGTTCTGACCCGCCGGACATCGTCCTGAGCGGAATCAATCACGGGCCGAACATGGGGGAGGACGTCCTTTATTCCGGCACCGTCGCCGCCGCCATGGAAGGCACGATGTTTGGCATCCCCAGCTACGCCTTGTCGCTGGCCGCGTGGCATCCCACCGACTTCAGCGGCGCGGGTGACTTCATCCGGCGCAGCCTGTGCGAAATTCTGGAGTTCCCCCTGCGCAAGGGATCGCTGATGAACATCAACATCCCCGACGGACCGCCCAGCAACATCCAGGGCATCAAGGTCACGCGCCTGGGCAGCCGCGTTTACAGCAACGTGATCACCGACCAGGTCGATCCCCACGGCCGGCCCTATTTCTGGATCGGTGGACAGGGGCCGACCTGGGCCCGTGAAAGCGGCAGCGACTACTGCGCCGTGGAGGAAGGGTTCGTCAGCCTGACACCCCTGATGGTGGACCTTACCCATTACGGCCTCATGCAGGAGATGAAACATCTCGAGCGGGACGGCCTGCCCCAGAAAGCCAATGAGGGCGGTGGCTCCCGATGAAGGATTACGCCGTCGCGAGGCGGCGAATGGTTCGCGAACAACTTGTCGACGGCGGTCTCACCGACCGCCGCGTCCTGCAGGCCATGGAAGAAGTGCCCCGCCATCTGTTCGTGCCCAAACTCCTTCAGCACCGCGCCCACCAACCCAGCGCCCTGCCCATCGGACATGGGCAAACCATCAGCAAACCATTTACCGTGGGCCTGATGACCTGCCTGCTGGAACTTCAGGGGCATGAACATGTTCTGGAAGTCGGCACCGGCTCGGGTTACCAGGGCGCCATCCTGGCCCGGCTGGCCCACAGCGTCATCTCCGTGGAGCGAATCCGGCCCCTGGCTGAACGTTCCCGGGTGACATTGGCCAAGCTTGGCGTCGAAAACATCAATGTCCTGGCCCATGACGGGGGAGACGGAGCCATGGATTACGCGCCTTTCGACGCCATCATGGTCACCGCCTGCGCGCCCAGCCTGCCGGCGCATCTGGTATCGCAGCTCAAGGACGGGGGACACCTGTTGATCCCCATCAGCAAGGGCCGGGAGCAGATCCTTTACCGGTACCGTCGCCAGGGCCAGGAAGTGTCGATCGAACAATCGGTATCGTGCCGGTTTGTCCCGCTGTTGGCCGGGGTAACCGCCGAGGGAGAAAAGCGTGCGTGAACAGCTTCTCGAAACAATTCAGCAACTTCCCCCGCCGGTAGCCGTCTTCCTGGTGGCCATGCTGCCCGTATTCGAGCTCAGGGGCGCCATCCCGCTGGGATATGCCATGGGCATGGAAAGTCCCGTACTGATCTATCTGATCGCCGTGGCGGGCAATTTCGCTCCGGTTCTGCCCATTCTTCTGCTGCTGGGACCCGCGGAGCGATTTTTAAGGCGATTCGGGTTCATGAACCGCTTCTTCGACTGGCTGTTCAAGCGCACCGTCAGCCGCAGCAAACTGATCAAGAAATACGAAAGCCTGGGATTGATCCTGTTTGTGGCCATTCCCGCGCCAATGACGGGAGCCTGGACCGGAAGCGTGGCCGCCTACCTGTTCAAACTTCCCTTGCGGATGGCTATTCCATGTATCATTCTTGGCATTCTGATCGCCGGAGTGGTGGTCACGCTTGTTTCCCAGGGGGTTATCTCCTTATGGCACATGTAGCGTGGACAACAGGCGCGGTCGGGACCCACACATCTATTTGGTCGGGGCGTAGCGCAGCCCGGTTAGCGCGCCTGCTTCGGGAGCAGGAGGTCGGAAGTTCGAATCTTCTCGCCCCGACCACCATAAAATCATTATCCCTTTATTTTTCAAAAGCTTACAGATTAGCCTTAATGGCAATTCTGGTTTTGGGCATGCTTCCGGCGACTGGTGCCGTTAGCGCTTTTGCCGCTTCAGGGTCTCCCGGCCTTTACGAAGTCCGCAAGGGTGACTATCTGGGCCGCATCGCCCAGCGCTTCGGAACCACGGTGGGTCAGTTGCGCAAAGCCAACCACTTGGACTCGGACGTCCTCAGCATCGGGCAAAAACTGCGGTTGGACGACCCCTTCCAAAACTCCGACGGGGATAAGGTTCAATGGAAGCGCCCGTGCTCCCGGCCCGGCAAGGTCATGCGACCCTTCGGTCCCTACAAGAAGAAGGGCATCATCATGCCGAGCACAGGCACCGACATAGCCTGTGCTCTTGGTACGGCGTTGTCCAGCCCCGCTCATGGGATCGTCCGTCACATCGGCCATATGGACGGGTTCGGAACCCTGATCATTATTGAACACGGGGAAGGTTACGCTTCGGTTCTGTCCCCCCTCGATCCGGGAACAGTTGCCGTGGAGGTCGGCCATGCCCTTCTGCAGGGTGATCACATCGGCCGGACCGGGCCACCGCCCACCAAAGACACGCCTCCATATCTGCATGTGGAACTGCGCCGTAACGACAAGGCCATCAAACCCGATCCGCTGCTGAAGTAGGCGGTCAGGCAGGAGCAAACGCGTGGAACTGCGAGATGTCATCCGGGACATTCCCGATTTTCCCAAGCCCGGCATCATGTTCAAGGACATCACCCCGGTCATGGAAAACCCCGCGGTCTTTCGTGTTGCCCTGGCGGGAATGAAGGCATTGCTGACCGATTTATCTTTTGACGCCTTTTGTGCCATCGAATCCCGGGGTTTTGTCTTCGGGGCACCGCTTGGCCTGGACATGGACAAACCACTGGTCCTGATGCGCAAGGCCGGCAAACTTCCCGCTGAAACCCGGGCCGTGACCTACGACCTGGAATACGGCCAGGCCACTCTCGAGATGCACGTCGACAGTATCGAACCCGGAGACAGGGTCGTCATCGTTGATGATCTCCTGGCAACGGGGGGAACAGCCGCGGCCTCCGCCCAATTGATCACCGATGCTGGTGGTATAGTCGCCGGGTTCCTGTTCATGGTGGAACTGGATTTCCTGGACGGAAGGACGAAGCTGGAGGGTCTGGGCCCCGTTTTTTCCCTTGTTAACTATTCCTGACGCGCCTATTTTGTGCCACGCACATCAGATACGGTGCCCCCGTAGCTCAGTTGGATAGAGCATCAGATTCCTAATCTGGGGGCCGTGGGTTCGAATCCCGCCGGGGGTACCATTCCTGATGTCTTGCCTTTAACGGCTGGTCCTGCCCTCAAGATGAAAAGAACAATGTCCACATCCGGTAATCAACATGACAAATCATCACCTCCCTTTTTTTTGAATAAAAAATTCGTGCGTGATTTTGTGGTGTTCCTGCTCAAGACAAGTCTTGCCCTGGCCCTGCTGTACTGGCTGGTATCTTCAGGTCGTCTGGAATTTTCCCAATTGCGAAATATCCCGTGGTCCCTGCGTACAGTCGGTCTGGTGATGCTGGGGGTGGGGGGTGTTTTTGCGGGCATTCTGCTTCTGGGTTTACGTCTGTGCCTCATGGTGCGAAGTCTGGGAATAGAACTGCCGTTCCACCGTTCGTGCTCTCTCACTTCAATCGGTTTGCTTTCAGGTTCCATCCTGCCCGGTGTGGTGGGGGGGGATATCGTCAAGGTTGTCTATCTTTGTCGTGGTGAAGCAGCCACTAAAAGAACTTATGCAACCGTATCGCTGATGTGTGACCGAGCGGTGGGCCTGTTTTCATTGTTCCTGCTTGGGTCAATTGTCCTGGCCGTGGCCTGGGCCACTGATTCCCTGCCTTTTCGATCGCCTGTTTTGCTCATCGCCCCGGGGTTTGTTCTTTTGGCGGTGGGTTTGGTGATTATTTCTGCCAAGGGGTGGTTTCAGGGAGCAAATTATTTGGGGAGATGGGGCAATTATCTGCCCTCCCGGATTAAGCAGGCCGCTTCCGTCGGTGACCATTTTATTCAACGCCCGTGGTTGCTGGCGCGCTGCATCGGGCTTTCCCTGATCAATCATATCCTGATCTGCTGTACATTCCTTATAGGTGCGGAACTGCTTGGTGGGGTCGATATTTCCTCATTGCAACAGTTCATGCTGAATCCCCTGGCCATGGTCATCAATGTGATACCCATTACGCCTGGAGGAGTTGGGGTGACGGAAAGCGCCTTCAGCTATCTCTATGATGCAGCAGGTATTTCCATGGGAGCGACCATCGGAATTATCGGAAGATCAATTCAATACATCGCCTACACGGCCGTCGGGTTACCGGCCTTTATCCTTCGCGGCAAATGATATCAAAAAACATATGACTCGTCAGGGCGCCAAACTTTCCTGTTTCCGCAGTGCGTTCAATACCATTGATCCGCCTTGTGCCGGATCAAGACCGTTCCAGAACCACAGATCGAAGTAGCGCGACTGCCCACGAAGGGAATAGCAGTCGTGGAAGCGCTGCACAAAATCCCGCGGAAAGACGGGAACGTCCGGATCGTACCAACTCATTTTCTGGAAGGGAGCCTGGGATCGCGGTACCAGCCACAGGGCCACGCGTCCCTCCGTGAGCGCTTCGTAGGTCGCTTCGGCAAGAGGCATTCCGGACTTCACCGTGTCCATCACCGATATGGGGTCCAGAAGGACCGGGTTGTCACGAAATGTCAGTAGGGGTTGGAGCCATGTGTAGCGGTACCAGCGACCCTCCCCACCGAGTGCCATGGCCATGGGCAGGTCATCATAACGATCCATGATCTCTTCGACATCCGTGACGATTCCGGGAATCTGGTTCAACTGCCAGTCGATCAGGCGAGTGGCCCGGAACTGGGTCACCGATCCGACCAGCATTGTTGTCAGGATCACGGCAGCCGCTGCCGACCTCGCCAACCGCCGCTTCCCTAAATCGAAACCGTCGGCAACCAGTGGCCGGACCAGACGGCCCACTACAAACATCATCGAGGGCACAAGGGGAACCAGGTGAACGATTCCCGAACCGGGTTTCGCCGACAGCACGAGGGCGCAAAGCCCCGCGGGCAACATACTCAACACGACCAGACGCTCTTGGCCCAGGTAACCATGGCGCGCCCCACGCAGCCATGCCACCACCGCCAGCGGCAATGCCAGGAATGCAGCATATCTAATCGGCTCCACCAGGAGGTGGGGGCTAAGTCCGTGCCCGGTTTCGTTGAGGAGCCATTTGATATAGTTCACGGCGGAAATCTGGGGGTAAAGCGCAAACGGCGCCACGGCCACCACGCCGGCTCCGGCCAGTGCCCAAACCGCAGCTTTAATACCCAGTCTTTGGGCCAGGACCACGATCACCGGGAGGAAGTACAGAATGGTGTGGATCTTGAGATTGACCGTAAAGCCCGCCAACACCGCCACCGCAATGACGGCCAGCCATCTGGAAGACCTGGTCGCAGTATAGAATCCCAACCCCACAGCGAAAACCAGCAGAGAATCAGGCCTGACCAGATAGATGGCGAAACCTTGGGCCCAATAGAAAAGCACGGCACCTGCCGTTACCACCAACGCCACCGAATCGCGTGGTTTGATGGCAAGAGCCGCGTAGAGGAAAACGAGGCTGCCAACCGCAGCGAGGGCCGACGCCATTTTAGCCGACACCAGAGACGGTCCCAGCATCTTCAGGAACAACCCATTGGTCAGGAAAACCGACGGGCCGTACAGCACGCTATAGCGCTCGGCCTGCTCGAAGGATGTATAGAGGGCCTGGCCCGATTGCACCTGCCACGACAAACTCGAGACCACGGGCTCCACTTCACCCGCGAACCCCTCCAGAGTTACATACCACACCGCGATCACCGTGAAGGCAACGACCACCAACACACTGACAATGCCCGGCACCAACCGAAGCCAATTCGGAGTGGGGGGCGCTGTAAGATCATGCCGCCGGCCGGGTCCCAGCCACCAGATTCCCCAGAAAAGGAAGAAGGCCAGAATCATATGCTGCGCCAGGAAGATGAAAATGTCCAAGGCAAGCTGCATCGGGAGTTGCCACCAACGGTGTATGTCACGCCATAACAGTGGGTTAAGCCCTGACGGCCTGGCGAGATCAGCCAGCAGGACTCCGGCACTATATTGACAGGAATTGCAGAATTGTCAACCAATTTGGCCGATCATTATAAAAAACACGAACAAAACGTCGTAAAATCGCCTAGATATTAAGGTTCGTGAATTTTATAAGATGATTATCGGCCATTTGGTAGAGGTAGGTAGCCACCCGTTCGCGAATCTGGTCTTTTTCATCCGGAAAATCCCTGCCGAAAGCTTCGGCCAACTCTCCAACGGTCATGTTTCCATCCATCAGTCCCCAAAGACAGGAACCGCGCTCTTCGAGGGGTATTCTGAGGTACTTTTTACTCTCTTTGAGCCGGGGCTGGATAAGACGACCAAGGATCCCTGACCGATACCGGGGCTGAAGTACGACCACTTGGCCTGCTTGGTCACCAGGCATCCAACCACAGGCCTTTTCAGGCACTAGCGTCATGAAATCAACCCCACGCCACTTCCGGGAGGATTTTCGAAAAAAACTCATGAGGCGGGAGCTTTCCGTTCGAGGACAATCTGTACTAAACTTCGTTTCCCAGCGGACGTTAATCAATGTAGACTGCAGGCACAAACCATATCAACCCCGACTCATGAACCCAGAATTGGGGAGGAATGCCATGGAAAACCATATCTCCATACGCGATCGCTGGCTGGGCGCCCTGTGCTACCTGTCCGTCGTGGTATTCGTGCCGATGTTGTCCACTTCCAAATCAGCATTTCTGGCTCGCCACTGCCGGCAGGGGTTTGCACTCCTGTTTATCGAAGTGGTGGGGGTCTTCTTCATCTGGATCATCGACGCCACCCTGGGTCGTCTGCCCTTCCTGGGATTTATCGTTGTGATCGCCCTGCGCCTGGTGTTTTTCCTGTTTGTCCTGTCAATGTCGGTCCTCGGGTTCACCAAAGCCATCTTCGGCGATAACTGGCGATTACCATATCTGGACGACCTGGCCGACAAAATGCCCATCCATTAATAATCCGACAAACCCCAAATCGTTATATTTCAAGGCAATGGACCTACCTCTTAATCAATTGCGCATAATGTATATTATGTTAAGTAGGGGAAAATGCTCAAAAATAGCCGGGAATCCGAAAATTCCCGGCCAGGGATTCGCCGGACAATTGGGGTCATCCTTCAATGATGTCCACCATCTTGTCCCGGATCTTATCCTCGTTGGCGGCGCCGATCAAAGAGTCGACGATCTGTCCGTTCTTGAAAAACAACAAAGTCGGAATGCTCCGGATGCCGAGTTTGCCGGCGGCCAGCGGATTGGCCTGGATATCCATCTTTCCAACCAGCATGCGGCCGTCAAATTCAGCCGCCAACTTCTCGATGGTCGGCGTCATCGCCTTACAGGGTCCACACCAGGGCGCCCAAAAATCCACCAGAACGGGCTGCTTGCTCGCTCCGATCTTGTCGTCAAAGTCACTGTCGGTGAATTCAAAAAGTCCTTCAGACATTTTTTATCCTTTCCGGGTGGTTACAATACGGCTCAATACCGTCTGAACTGGTAATTACAGGTTTCATTTCCTGTCGGTTCGGCAAAGATCCAGAATGAGTTTTTCGATTATGATATTCGGTTTCAAAGGAGACCCCTTGAGCCGTCGATCACATGAAAGTGCCGCTGAAAGCGCGTCCCCGAGGCCGTCTTTTCCCATGCCCCGAACCATGGGTTCAAGGTAGCGCAAACCCCAGGGGTTTTGGCCGGAAAGAGCAGCGATATCCCGGTCATCCATCCCACTACTACGGCCTGCTGCCAGGATCGATCCCTTTCGGACCCGGGAAATGATCAACGGAGCAATTTCGTAGGCCGACCGCCCCCATTCCGAAAGCCGGTACCATGTCCTGAGAACTTCACGGGCTTTTCCAGGTTCGAGATGAGCGGTAATTTCATAACCTTCGAGCGCGGCCTGATCCATGATGATCCTGCCGATCTCCTCGGCGCTGATTCCCCCGCCACGGTCATCGGCCAGAAGAGCCAACTTGTCGATCTCGCTTTTCAGGCTCAACAGGTCGTTGCCGACCAACTCACACAGGACTCGGGCCTGATCAGGTTCCAAAGGCAGGTTTTCGCGACGGGCAGCCTTCAGGACCCACTGCACAAGCGCTTCTCCGGCCGGAGGAGTAAAATCAAAAAGGAATTTTCCTTCCTGACAGACCTTCACCCATTTCTTGCGTTTATCCACCTTGTCGGCGGTCAGAATGAGAATGGTTTCAGGAACGGGTTTCCCGAGATATTTTTCGAGGGCGGCCATGCCGTCATTTCCACCGGGACATTTATCGGCCTGTTTGACCCAGATGACCTGACGGTTCCCCAGCATGGGCAGACTGAGCGCCTGTTGTAGAATCTTTTCAACTGGAGTTTGATCACCCTGGAAAATGTGGTAATTGAAGGCGGATCCGGTTTCCCCCAACACATCCTTGCGGATTTTGTTGATTACTCCCTCCATACGAAGAGTGTCTTCGCCGGCGAGTAGATACACGGCCCGGAATTTCCCGGTTTTCAGGTCCTGCTCGACGAGGTCCTGGAATCCCGGAAGGTCCGGACCTTTGGATTTTCGGGAATAACCCATGGAACTCCTAGACGCCTACCAGTCTTCAACGACCTGGGCCAGAATATCGCGCACAATTTCTTCCACGGCTTCGTCGCGGGCCGTATCCTCACTGGTTCCCTCGGAATCGTTGAGCACATAGTTTCCGATGCCGGTGAAACGCTTTTTGTCGAAAGTCTTTTCTCCGGTGGCCCTAATCGAAAAGGTAAGCACTACGGCAATCTGGACCTGGTATTCATTAACTGTTAATTCCGAAGTGGTGGCGACTTCACGCAGGGTGTACCGCACGACCTTGCCGCTGATGATACTGTCCGCATCGGCTTCTTCCACGACCTTCAGGGTATTGTCAATCTGCAGGGCGTAGATGATGTCGTCGGTGAGATCAACCCCGAGGTTGGGTTCGGCTGTAAGATTTTCCAGATACTGAACAGCAACCATTTTCAGACTATCATCGACCCGCCCACTGCTGGCGGAATAAACCCCACAACCTGACAACAAAACAAGCCCGACCATAGACAGGACAACCGCGGCAACCCTAACCGGACGACCGGGTAAAAAATTGAAAAAAGTATAAAACGTTTTCATGATTCCTTGAGGCCGTACTGCTTGACGCGATACCTGAATTTGTCCCGGTTCAGCCCAACCAGACGGGCAGCTTCCGACTGGTTTCCACCCGATTCCGACAAGGCCTTGCGGACCAGGGATTCTTCAATCTGGTGTACAATACCCTCAAGGTCAACACCCTCGTCAGGCAAAGGTTTCCGCAGCATGTCCTGGAGAATCTTTCCGAGGTCACCCGCCTCCGCGGAACTTTCCCGGGTCTGAAAATTTTCCTTTGTCAACAGGTCACCACTGCCCAGCAACACACTCCGTTCCAACATGTTCTTGAGTTCGCGAATGTTGCCCGGCCATGCGTAATCCAAAAGGGCCTGTCGGGCCCGGCCATCCAGACCGGTGAAACGCTTGTTGAATTTTAGATTGAACTGCCCCATAAAATAATCAACCAGCGGCAGGATGTCCTCCACCCTGTCCCGCAGCGGGGGGACAACGATTTTAACGACGTTGAGGCGGAAGTAGAGATCTTCGCGGAAGGACCCCTCCCTCACCTGGTTTTCCAAGTTGCGGTTGGTGGCCGCAACAATCCTCACGTCCACGGAAATATCCTCGACCCCACCCACGCGGCGAAAGGTCATTTTCTCCAGGACCCGCAGGAGCTTTACCTGAACAGGCAGGGCCATCTCCCCAATTTCATCCAGGAAAACCGTTCCGGAATGAGCCAGTTCAAGCAAACCCATTTTCTGGACGGCGGCTCCGGTGAATGATCCCATTTCGTGACCGAAGAGCTCGCTTTCCAGCAATTGTTCGGGAAGGGCGGCACAATTGATCTCGAGCAGCGGGTTGTTCCTGCGAACGGAAGTGCGGTGGATAAGGTTGGCGACGACGTCCTTGCCGGCGCCCGACTCACCTTCTATAAGGACCGTGGTACTTTCGCCGCCGGCGATTTTCCGGACGATGTCGTAAATCTCCAGCATGGACGGGGCCTGGCTCGGAACGACATCATCGATACCGCCAAAAAGGTCTCCGTGGTTTTGATTGCGATAGTTGCGCCGGGCCTCGGAGTTACTCTCCAGTGCCTTGGCCACCACCTTCATCAACCGGTCCAGATTGATAGGTTTGTTCACGAATCAAAGGCATCCAGCTTCATGGCCTGGACAGCGGTGTCGGTTTCACGGTAGGCCGTGATCATGACCACGCAAATATGCGGCAGGGAGCTTTTCAGGCCACCCAGAACCTGGATGCCGCTCATGTCCGGCAGCATGAGATCCAGCAGAACGAGATCAGGGATCCTGTCCTTGGCCAATTCCAGGCCCTCACCCCCCGTAGCTGCGGTGATGACTTCGTAGTTTTCGTCTTCGAGAGTGGCGGCCAGAAAAAGGCGGATGGCCTCTTCGTCGTCGATTACCAGAATGAGGGGTTTCATCAGGACACAGGATTCCCGGGTTTGTCGGCCTGAGGGGATTAACTTCCTGGAGGATTATGCATGGGCCGCCGAACCGAGGCAAGGAGGGATTGGGTCCCTGACAACTGTAACAAAGGCCGCTCCCTTGAGCGGCCCCTGCCAATTACCAATGAACCGGGAAACATCCCCCAATAACGGCAGGCCTACCGGGCTCCCTCGCCCTTCAGCACAACCGAAACTGTCGACACCAGGATACTGCCGTCCTGACGGAATCCGGCTTTGTGAATATATGTCCGATCCAGTTCGACTTTGCGCCTGACCGACTCGATACTGTCGTCATACCCGTTGATAACCTGAGCAAGGCCGGTAATGCCGGGCAGGACCAACAGCCGGTCGCGGTAGTGGGGGATTTCCTTTTCCAATTGCCTGACAAAAACCATACGCTCGGGACGGGGACCGATGATACTCATCTCCCCGCGCAGGACATTCAGGAACTGAGGCACTTCATCGAGACGGCTGCGGCGCAGGAATTTTCCGACACGCGTAACCCTGACATCGTTGACCTTGGCCCACTGGGGACCGGAACTTTCGGCATTGGTGCCCATGGTTCTCAACTTGATAACCCTGAAAGGCCTTCCGGGCTGAAGAACCTTGCGGCGGTCATTCCCGGAAAATCCATGGCGCTGCCGGCGGCGGTTCAACCCCACCCGGTCCTGGGAGTAGAACGTCGGGCCGGGAGAATCCAATTTAATGATCAGCATGAGAGCGGGCAGCATCAACCCGAAAATGGCCAGTGCCAAAATGGAAACGACAATATCGAAACCCCTTTTGACGCCCAGATAGAAAGACCCGTGCAACCGTTCGAGATCGAGCCCCTTGCCGGTGGCTGTTTCAATACGTGCAGTAAGGGAATCGAGAGCCTGCCCCTGAAGTCTGGCGGCATTGATTTGCGGCATCATTGCGGTGGCCGCTCCCCCGCTCCGACCATTAAGGTCGGTCTGATCAGATCTGCTCAGCGGTTTCATATTCGCCCCCTCCGGGCTTTTTGTAATAAATTTCTTTTGCATGATCCCCACCAAATCACCCTATGCAAAAAGCTGTCCGTATTACGGATCTGTTGTCGAGGCTTGTCTTTTGTCCCCGGATTCCCCCGAACCGGGCACTTGGTTGATAGGTCCTTTATTGTATCCGATCTCCACCCGGACCGCAACCCGAAAATTGTGTTTTCACTATATTTGTCCCTCATTGAACAATAGAAAAGTTTTTTCCTTGTTGCCAAAAACCCCTCACAGCGCCATCCTACGACAGCGGCGCCGCATGAAAAATAAAGACAAAAATCAATAATTTTTGATCTTTGAAATTTCCAAAGCCGGAGGCTCATGAAACTTCCCCACCGATTTACTTCCCGTTCATTTGCCGTCATCGGCTTTTCCGTGGCCCTATACGCCGCCCTCGCCCTGATTTTTGGCCTCGACGATATTCTCCGGGAAATGGCGGGATTTCCCGTGTGGCAACTTTGGGTGCTGGCGACACTCTCCCTGGTTAACTACGCCCTCAGATTTTGGCGCTGGGAAGTCTATCTTCGCACCTTGGACGCCAGGATCCCCCTGCGGGAGTCCCTTGGACTGTATTTTGCGACCTACGTCATGGTGATCACGCCGGGCAAAATCGGGGAGATATTCAAAGCGGGAATACTAAAGGAAAAATTTGGGATCCCCCTTTCCCGTGGCCTTCCGCTTGTCCTGGCGGAAAGGATCTACGACTTCCTGGCCGTCCTGATCCTCGCTGCGGTTGGTGTGTTTTTCTGGCCGGGATCCCTCACCGGCCTGACCACCGGACTGATGGCCGCCGCCTCCATTCCCCTTCTCCTTGCCCTGTTCCAGAACCAAAAACTCAGGACCTGGTTGCTCGGTCGTGCATCACGGTCGGATTTGCTGTCACGTCACCAGGTGGGCCTTGACGAATCCATGGAGTCCCTGGGCACCCTTCTGGGAATCAGACAATCCCTGTTTTCCCTGACACTGTCGACCCTCGCCTGGTTGTGCGAGTGCCTGGGCTTGTGGCTGGTCTGTCGCGGGTTGGATTTTCCGGTACCTCTGGGCGAGGCCCTGTTTGTCTACGCGGCGGGTACCCTGGTGGGATCGCTTTCCTTTTTACCGGGGGGCCTGGGTGGAACCGAGGCCACCATCATCTGGCTCCTGGGCACCCTGTCCATGCCTGGCGCCACCGCGGCTGCGGTGGCCCTGCTGGTACGTTTGTTCACCCTGTGGCTGGCCGTGATCATCGGCCTGCTTTTCTTCCTGGCCTTCCGGCGCATTCTCTTCAGTGGGGAAGAAGAATAAACAACGCTAGTCGTCGTTCACCAGGCGGTCGTAGCCGATCGCGATGGTAATGAGAGACGCTACTGTCACAAGAACCCGTGGGACATAAGTCCAGAACCAGCCGGACTTATCGTATTTGACGTGAAGCGCGTCGCCGGGATAGACTTGGGGATTGCCTAGAGGACTCCCCTCCTGCAGATAATCTTCGAGATTGACCAAAGTCGATATGGACCTGCCGCCATCTTCATGGACCCACCAGATTACCTTGATGTCAGCAGTCTCGTTGGGCGCGCCGGCGAGCATGAGGACATCCAGCATGGGCATGGGATCCTCAATGGGAACGATGGTTGGAACCTCAACCCCACCGAATACCTTGACCCCCTGGGTCGGTGGAACTCCGGAAGTCCCCTCGAGCAGGGTGGGAATAATCAGGGTGTCGCCGTCGCGCATCTCGAAGGTCGGAATGGTCCGCCCCTCCATGACCCCCACCAGATCCAGGGAGTGGACCTGCGGTATCCCCGCCTCCTCACGAATGATCCTGGCCAGCCTGAGATCGGCGTTGGCGAGCGGACCGCCAACTGATCGCAGGACATCCCACAGGGAAGGAATGTCCTCGTAAGACTGAACGCCCGGACGGGAGACCGCTCCCATCACATAGATCTTGGTGGTGCCGCTGCGGCGCACTTCCAGATGCAGGGTGTCGAGATCGTCGGGGTAGAATAAACGCAATTTCTGTTTGATGAAAAGGATCGCTTCGGGCACGGTCATTCCAGCCAGGGGAACCTCACCGACCTGGGGAATATTCGCGCTGCCGGTCGAATTGATAACCAGCTCAGCGGCCAGATCCGGACGTCCCGGAACCGACAATTTGATGGTGTCGCCGGCCTGCAGGATCATGGGCTCACCGCCCATATCCTGGCCCAGGACCAGAAGGGGATTCAGCAAAAAAGAAAACAGGACGATCCAGGCGACCGGACGCCGCCAGGAACGGCAAGGTGTCGCGGTCATCGGCCCATCAATTCTGTTCCCCATGCGGGTCCTCCATCCCTCAGGCGTTTTCCTGATACCACTTCACGGTTCTTTCCAGGCCCTTGTCGAGATCCACGGATCCCAGATATCCCAGATACTCTCGCGCCAGGCTGACATCGGCCTGGGAATGTTTCACGTCACCAGGACGTGTCGCATCATACCGGGGTTCGATGTCCGTGCCAATGAGATCCCTTATCTGCAGGCAGAGATCCTTCACGGTGATCCGCCCGCCGAGCGCGATATTGTAGGACCGTCCGCCGGCTTCGGGTCGTGCCGCACAGGCAGCCAGATTGGCTTCAACCACGTTCTGGATGTAGGTGAAATCCCGGGACTGCAGGCCATCCCCGTGAATGACAGGAGCTTCCCCTTCCAAAAACGCGGTGATGAATTTAGGCACCACCGCGGCATATTGGCTGTTCGGGTCCTGACGGGGACCAAATACGTTGAAATACCTGAGGCCGATGGTGCTCAACCCGTAAAGATTGTTGAAAACCGCGCCGTACAGCTCCGAGACCCGCTTGTTGACTGCGTAGGGCGACATGGGCCGCGGCTGCATGCCTTCGTGTTTGGGCAATTCCTCGGTGTCTCCATATATGGAACTGCTGGCCGCAAAGACCACTCTTCGAACTCCCTGCTGGTGGGCTCCCCAGAACACCCGCAGAGTGCCGCCGATGTTGTGTTCGTCACTGGTCAGGGGATCCGCAACGCTTCGCGGAACACTGGGCAGGGCCGCCTGGTGGAATACACAGTCAACACCTTCACAGCACTCCTTGACCGTTTCGATATCGGTGATCGAACCGACACGGAGTTGGAGATCGTCGATGATGTCGGCGATGTTCTCTTCACGACCGGTGGACATATTGTCCAATACCACAACCTCGTGCCCCTGCTTCACCAACTCCCTGCTCAGATGAGAACCGATAAATCCCGCGCCGCCTGTCACCAGGTATTTGCTCATGGGCTGCCTGTCCCTTCCATTGGTTTACCTACCCGGCTCAAAGCTTGATCAGATCAGGGGACTCATGTCCCTTGAGAGCATTGCGCGTATCAATGACCACCGGTCCTGCGTCAAGCAGTACCGTATGATCCACGGTCGGGTGTGGAGTAACGATGACCACGGCGTCAAATCCACTGATCGTTTCGGGCGACAGGTCGTCAATCTTTTGGGTGGGAGCGCCGGCCAGGAACGTTTCCACATGGGGATCGTACCACGCTGTTTCCCCACCCAGGTTGCCGATCATTTCCAGAATGTCCAGCGCGGGCGATTCACGCATATCGTCGATGCCCGGTTTATAGGCCACACCCACCACCAGGATTTTGCTCCCGTTGACGGATTTGCGTCGCTCGTTCAAGGCGCTCGTGACAAGCTTCAGGACATGCTTCGGCATGTAACTGTTCACCTGTCCGGCCAAATCGATGAACCTGGCTTCGGAGCCGGCCTGTTTGGCTTTCCAGGAAAGATAGAAAGGATCGATGGGGATACAGTGGCCCCCCAGCCCCGGCCCCGGGTAGAACGGCATGAATCCGAAAGGCTTGGTCGCCGCCCCGTCGATGACTTCCCAGACATCGATGTCCATGGCGCTGCACATCAGGGCAATTTCATTCACCAGGCCGATGTTCACACTGCGAAAGGTGTTCTCCAGAAGCTTGACTGTTTCCGCCACGCGGACGGATGACACCGGAACCACGGTCTCCATCACCTGGCTATAGAGGTTGCTCGCAACCTCGGTGCAATTGGGTGTGACTCCCCCCACCACCTTGGGAATGTTGACGGTGTTGAAGGTGGGATTCCCCGGATCAACCCTTTCGGGTGAAAAAGCCAGGAAAAAGTCTTTGCCCACTTCGAGGCCGTTTTCACTCAGGATGGGCAGGATGACTTCTTCGGTGGTGCCGGGATAGGTGGTGCTTTCCAGAACCACCAACAGCCCGGAATGCATGCTGGCGGCAATGGATCCCACGGCCGACTGGATGTAGGAGATGTCAGGATCGCGGGTCTTACCCAGCGGTGTCGGCACGCAGATGTTCACGCTGTCCACATCGGCCAGTTCCGAAAAATCCGTCGAGGCCTTTAAATGGCCGGACTTCACCACACCGGCAAGCTCCTCGCTGGAGATGTCGATGATGTAGCTGTCGCCATCGTTCACGGCGGCGACCTTGTCTTCATCCAGGTCGAAACCCACCACATGGAAGCCGGCCTTGGCGAAAGAAACCGCCAGGGGCAACCCTACGTAACCCAGACCCAGGACGCCCAACCGGGCCTCCTTGCTCTTCAGTTTGCTGATCATCTGCTGCATGGACATCCTCGTTTTAATTTTAATGAATTGGGGGGTGGCGGGACCACAAGACCCAGGCCCGGCTTCCTCCGTATCATCGGCAATCCAAGCTGACGGTTTACCAACTACTTGGAATCATCCAGCGGCAAAGCCCGATTACCGGTCCTGGTTCTGGAATTCATTTTTCAAATGCCCCATTTCGACCCTGATCTCCCTTAGATCCACCACTTTGTAATACAAACGGCGCAGAACCGAAAGGATAAAAAGGCCCATCATTATAACGGCACCGCGGCGAAACCAGGGGCTCAGGTCGGCTCCGTGAGAGGTAAAAAGGTGGAGTATGGCACGTGTAAACAGCACCAGGGTTACGACAAATGCGATATAGAGAAGAGTGTGGAGCAAACCGCTGCTGAAATCCTCCCGGCAGCGCAGGTACTGCCGTAACGGGAAATCCCCTCCGGAACCGTCGCGGAACCTGGAATCGAACATTTCAGACTTTTTACGGGATCTCTTCGAAATCAGCATCACTGATATCCTGTTCCGTCAGGTCCTTCAAGGGCTGATCCGGCTGCGGGGGGCTTCCCGGGCCGTCGGTGCCCTGATCACGGGCGGGCCCGCTACGATCCGAAATAACCCTCGATTTAAGAGAAAGATAGAACCGACGGACCAGCAGGCCGAATAAAAAGAAAATCAGGATTCGAAATATATTCATGGTTCACACGGATGGAACAGGTGGTACGCCCGACAGGATTCGAACCTGTGGCCTTCTGCTCCGGAGGCAGACGCTCTATCCAGCTGAGCTACGGGCGCACGATTGGTGGCCGAATTATGGAACATGAATCCGTTGGCGTCAAATTCCATATGAACGCCATCTTACGCCAGGGTTGTCAGCCACGCCCCAGCAACTGCCGGGCATAAGCGACCTGCTGGTCCGGCCCCCCTTCCAGCCTGCTTTTGTCGCCTCCGAGAAGTCGGGCGATTTCCTCGACCCGGGCCTCGCCGGGAACCGGAACGACCTGCAGCACGGTCCTTCCACCGGAAACTGATTTTTCCACCTTGAGGTGGTGATCACCCCGGGCAGCCACTGTCGGCAGATGCGTGATGCAGACCACCTGGCCATCCGCTGCCAGGCGGCCCAGCAACTCGGCCACCGGGACGGCGTTGTCCATCCCGAGGCCCGCGTCGATTTCGTCGAATAGCTGCAGGGACTGCACGGCGCTCCGGCGTTGAAGAACGGACAGCCCCAGGAAGATCCGCGATTTTTCTCCACCCGAAGCAATCCGACCCACTTCGCCAAGGCTCTCACCCCTGTTGGTACGAGCCATCAGGCTGATCTTGTCGGCGCCCCGCCGGGTCAGGCGGCACGCCCGTTTTTCAACCAGAACCGCACCTGCCTCGTCAAGGTCGGGAAGAACCTCGAATACCAATTCCAGTTCAGGCAGGGCCAGGGGCCTGATGGTCTCGACCGCGCGGGCGGCAACTTTAGCGGCCCCCTGTTTACGGTTTTTACGCAGTGCCAAGGCGGCCTCAGCCACCTCGTGACGGGCTTCGTCCCGGGACAAGGCGAGACTATCCAGGTCGGAGGCAGCCTCTTCCTGCCGGGAGATCCGTTCCGCCAGGTCGCCGTGCAACGCGATCAGGCCTTCACATGTCCGGTCGTATTTTCGCCGCAGATCTTCATAAAGGGACTTGCGGGCTTCCCATTCGTCCAGCTGATCAGGGTCCGCGTCGACCCCGTCGAGAAAACGTTCCAGGCCCGAGGCCGCTTCGCTGACCGCAGCTTCCGCGTCAGTTATCAATTCCATGATGGATTGCAAACGGGGGCTGGCATCCGCCAGGGGATTGAGAACGGTTTCCGCCGAACCGAGCAACTGACGCGCGTTGACCTGGCCTTCCGAAAGCCCTTCCCGGGCCAGACCCGCGGCTTCCACCAATGCCCGGGCATTGCGGCCAAGAGCCAGACGCTCCGCCAATGAATCTTCCTCATGCGGATCAAGCCCGGCTTCGTTTAATTCCTTGTACTGGTACCGCCACATGTCCAATTGCTGGCGGGCGAATTCTTCTTCCTGGAGCCGGTGTTCGTATCGGGACTGCAGGTCCTGGAACTTATCCAGTGCCACGGCCACCCTCTGCCGTTCGGCTTCATTCTCCAGGACCGAATCGAGAAATTCGCCCGCGAACATGGGCTGGGACAAAAGGCGTTGCTGGTCCTGGCTTTGAATCGAAAGAAGCTCCCCACCAAGCTGCTCGAGCAGGGGCAGGGAAGAAACCAAACCATTGATGAGAACCCTGCCGCGGCCTTCCCGCCGGAGCTCCCGCCGTAAAACAAGAATACCGTCGGATCCAAGCCTGATGCCCAGATCGACGGCAAAACCAATACTTCCTGGTTTTCCGGAGAGGTCGAAAACGCCTTCCACGAAGGCAAGTTCCTCTCCTTCGCGAATCAGCTGACGCTCAGCCTTGCGCCCGGTAAGAAGAGAAAGAGCTCCGGCGATGAGGGATTTTCCCGCACCGGTCTCTCCGGTAAGCATCGTCAACCCAGTCTCGAAACCCAGCACGAGATCATCCACCAGAGCCAGGTTCCCCACCCGGAGTTCGCGCAACATCAGGATTCACTCCCGCTGCGCCGCTTGGTACCGCCCCAGTTCAATTTATGGCGCAGAACCCGGTAGAAAGTACTCTGGGGAAACTTGATCAGGTTGACTTCACGATTGGCCTCCTGGAAGGCGAGGCGGTCACCCCCGGCCAGGACATGGGTTTTCTGCCCATCGGCGGTCAGGACCGCCCCCTCACCAGTCTCATGAAGAACAAGCTCTATCTTGGTGTCTCCGGCAACGATAAGAGGCCGCATACCCAGGCTATGGGGGCAAATCGGGGCCACCAGCAGGCAATCCACGGTGGATTGGCAAATGGGTCCTCCGGCGGACAGGTTGTAGGCGGTCGAACCGGTGGGCGTGCTGACAATGATTCCATCGCCCAGAAAGCGCCCCAGAGAGTCGCCATCCATCAACAATTCCATGTCCAGAGCCCGCGGCAAAGGTCCCATATTGACGACCAGATCGTTCAAGGCGCTGGCCTTGGCAATTTTTTCTCCATCCCGCCAAACCGAACAGTAAACCCTTGAGCGGGTGTCGAGATGGTACTTTCCCGAAAAGACGAGTTCCAGGGCGGCGGGGACTTCATCCAGCGGGACGTCCGTCAGGTAACCCAGAGAGCCCAGGTTGACCCCCATCAAGGGCACCCCCGAAAGGCCCAGCACCCGGGCAGCCCGCAGCATGGTGCCGTCACCACCCAGGGCGATGACCAGTTCCACCTGCTCGATAAGTTCCTGGTTGGGCAAAACGGGAATGGAGTCAGGCAGGCCTCCGGCAAGGTCTTCGGAGGCAAGCACCTCCACACCCGCCTTGGTGCATTGGTCGGCAATGGCCTTGACGGCCCGGGGCAGATCGGTTTTACGAGGGTTTCCAAATAATCCGATGCGGGTTATGTCTGCCATGTTGCCCTTTCCGGGGCTGTTCATGAGGCGCTCTGCGCCCGGGAGGCATCGGGCCGCTCCTCCAGCGTCTCCCGGATCCGAGCGGCCAATCCGCGGCTGTTGAGCCCCATATCATCCAGCAGTTCACTGCGCGAAGCATGTTCCTGGAAGTCATCCGGAATTCCCAGGTTCATGATCTGGGGGTTCCCGCCCACGCCGGACGCTGCCGCCCACTCCAGAACAGCCGCCCCGAATCCTCCGGCCAGGGAGTTCTCTTCGACGGTAACAACCAACCGATGGCGGTGCCAGACAGAGTCCAGAAGGTCCTCGTCCAGAGGCTTGATGAATCGCATATCCACAACTTCGGCCGACAGCCCCGCTTTGGAAAGGAGCTTGGCCGCTTCAAGGGCTTCCTGAACCATGGAGCCCACCGCCAGAATGCAGAGATCATCACCCTCGGTGAGGGTTTCGGATTTTCCTAGGGGAATGGGAACGGGGTCCCCGTCCAGCGAAACTCCCAACCCGGATCCGCGCGGATAGCGAATGGACGAAGGCCCGTCTTCCCGGGCCAGGCCCGTGGCCAGCATATGACGCAACTGGTCTTCGTCGCGGGGCGCCATGACAACCAGGTTGGGGACCATCCGCAGATAGGTGTAATCGAAAACACCGTGATGCGTGGGCCCGTCCTCGCCAACCACCCCTCCCCTGTCCACGGCGAACACCACGGGAAGTTTCTGCAAAGCCACGTCGTGGATGATCTGATCCAGCGCACGCTGCAAAAAAGTTGAATAAATAGCAACGACGGGCTTGCATCCGTCACTGGCCAGGCCCCCGGCAAAAGTGACCGCGTGACCTTCGGCGATTCCAACGTCATGGAAACGGCCGGGAAACCGATCCTTCAGGGGAGTCAAGCCGGTTCCGGTGGGCATGGCTGCGGTAATGCCATGTATGCGCTGATCTTTTTCCGCCAGCTGTGTCAGCGTATCACCGAAAACCGACGTGTAACTTGGCACCGAAGGAGGCACGATCTTGATCCCTTCGGACTTGTCGAATTTCCCCACCCCGTGGTACCGCTGGCCGTCTTCTTCGGCAAACCTGTAACCCTTGCCCTTGCTGGTAATGCAATGAATAAGGATGGGCCCCGGCAATTTGCGCACGGCCTCCAGGGTTTTCACCAGAAGCGGCAGATCATGACCGTCCAGGGGGCCGAAATATTTGAAACCCAGTTCTTCGAACAGAATTGTCGGCACGACCAGCTGTTTCAGGCTTTCCTTGATCCGGCCCGCCATCTTCTGGGCCTTCGAACCATGGGGAACCTTGCCCAAAAGATCCCAGATATCAGCTTCCAGCCGCACATAGTGTTTCCCGCTGGTGATCCGGGTAAGATACTTCGAGATGGCTCCCACGTTGGGAGAAATACTCATCTTGTTGTCATTGAGAATGACGATCATGTTGGTGCCGAGTTGGCCCGCGTTGTTGAGGCCCTCGAAGGCAAGGCCACCTGTCAGCGCGCCATCGCCAACCACCGCGACCACGGCGTTGTCCCGGCCGGCGGCATCACGGGCGACCGCGAACCCCAGGGCGGCGCTGATCGATGTGCTGGCATGCCCCACACCGAACATGTCATGCGGACTTTCCTTCTGCTTGGGAAATCCCGCGATCCCACCCTTGCTGCGCAGGGTCCCGAACCGTTCTCTCCTGCCGGTGAGTATTTTATGACCATAAGCCTGATGGCCGACGTCCCAGACGATTTTATCGGTCGGCGTGCTGAAGACCCGGTGAAGGGCAACGGTCAGTTCCACGACCCCCAGGCTGGCGCCCAGATGTCCGCCGGAGCGGGATACGGAGGTGATGATTTCATCGCGCAACTCGGCGCAAAGTTGCTCCATGGAATCCTGGGGCAGCTTCTTGAGATCATCCGGGCTCTCTATTTTCGGCAGGAGGGGTTCCATGCCTCTTCCTTTCCCTGCGTAACAACTGATTCCAGAAAAGATTAACCCGGCCCGATCCCGAACGCCAGAGCGAAAAGACCGCCGAAGACCACACCGACCACCACATGGGATACCTGATGGGTCCGGGGATCGAGAAAACCGGCCACCCTTTGGTGAAGATGACCCGCATCAGGCAGGGACGCCACCAGGTGGAACACGACTTCCCGCTGCCGGGAGGCCGCTATCCTCAATTTCACGGTGTCATGGATCACAATAACCGCAAAAACCAGAACAAAGGCCGTTTGCCCGGAGTTCCACCCCGAGCGGAGAATGACCACCACCAACAGGCAGGACAGGATGCTGGCCTGCAGGCTTGGCAACCCCCGCCCCTGGGCCACCACCGCCAGATCAAAGTGGCGTTTGGTAATGGAATACACGGTGACCTTGAAAACCTGCACGAGGGTACCACAAGCCACGACCACCAGCCAAACCGGCCAATTTATAAAATGGTTCATCCTGTTACCGATCCCGGTCCCACATCATTTCAGCCAAGGTGCAAAGCCGATTCCTCGCTTCACCTGACGGGATGGCCGCTTCCAGATTCCGGAGGCCGCTCCGCCCCAGCCGCAACATTCTTCGACGCGCGGCAGGCAATCCCTCCACCCGGACCCAGGTGGCTTTGCCGGCGGCTACATCCTTGCCGACGCTTTTGCCAAGCTGAGCCGAGGTGGACGTCACATCCAGGATATCATCCGCCCCCTGAAAGGCCAGACCAAGATCCAGACCCGCCTTGTCGACACGTTCAAGGACCGCAGGTCCGCCACCGGCCAGAAGTGCTCCACAGGAGAGCGAGGCTGCCAAAAGACGGGCGGTCTTGTCCCGGTGTATGAGCCGCACCATGGCCGGGGTCACCGGAGCGCCCTCGCCATCCATATCGTTTTGCTGCCCCCCGACCATCCCGGCGGGGCCCACGGCACGACCCACCAGGTCCACCAGGGAACCCGCGGCTGGTCCGCCGGCCCGGGCCAAAATACAAAAGGCCAGAGCCTGAAGTCCGTCACCTGCCAGGATAGCGGTCCCCTCGTCGAAGGCCACGTGACAAGTTGGGCGCCCCCGGCGAAGTTCATCATCGTCCATGGCGGGCAGATCATCGTGAATCAGGGAATACGTATGAAGCATTTCCAGGGCACAGGCCGCGTCCATTACGGATCCGCGGCCAACCGTCGAACTTTTGCGGGGTTTGACCAAGGCGTCCCAGGTCCAGAGAGCCAGTATGGGCCGCAACCGTTTGCCGCCTCCCATCAGGCTGTGGCGCATGGCGGATTTCAACCGTGCGGGAATCCCTTTTTCGCCGTTGAGCAAACGCCGCAGATTCTGTTCCACGGCTTTACGTTCGGCTGAAATTTCCCGTTGGAGTTCAGCCGTTTCCATCCAGCCCCTCTTTCCTGGCCATGGCTTCCCAGGTGTTTTCGAGCAACATGGCGATGGTCATGGGCCCCACTCCTCCGGGCACCGGGGTCAGGGCCGCGGCATGACCCATCAGGGCTTTGGCGTCCACGTCGCCCACCAGACGGGTCCCTTTCGGGCGTTCTGGGGCGTCAATCCGGTTGATGCCCACATCGACCACCACGGCACCCTTGCCTATTTCAGCGGTACCCAAAGCCCGCGGAACTCCGATGGCGGCCACCACCACATCGGCGGCGGACGTTACCGCGGCCAGGTCACGGGTTCCGGAATGGCACATGGTGACGGTGGCATTTCCATCTTCCCTTTTTAGGGATAGAAGAAGACTCAAAGGCCGGCCCACGATCACGCTGCGGCCGACCACCGCCACGTTTTTACCCGCCATTGAGATGTCATAGTAGGACAGCAGGCGCAGAATACCCTTGGGCGTGCAGGGAACAAAACGTGGATTACCGGCCACCAGACGCCCCAGGTTTTCGGGATGAAAACCGTCCACGTCCTTGGCGGGATCCACGGCCGTCAGAATCGTTTCCTGGTCCACGCCTGGGGGCAAAGGAAGCTGAACCAGAATGCCATCGATGGCCTGGTCGTTGTTGAGTTTGGTGATGAGATCAAGGATCTCACCCTGCGATGTTTCAGCAGGCAGGCGGTGGGTCACATGGTGAAAACCGACCTCCTCGCAGCCCTTTTCCTTGTGCCGCACATATACAGCCGACGCGGGGTCTTCACCCACCAGAACCACCGCCAATCCCGGCTTGCGCGAAACTCCGGCGACCTTGGTCTTGAGCTCGGCAAACACGGCATCCCTGACGATTTTTCCCTTGAGCAGAATCGTTTCCACCTTGCCCCCTTATTTGGCGTAGGAAGTCGCCCTGGTTTCGCGGATGACCATGATCTTTATCTGACCGGGATATTCGAGTTCACCCTCGATTCGCCGGCTGACCTCCTCGGCCAACATGGCGGCTTCCGCGTCGGACACCTTGTTGTGATTCACCAGCACCCTTACCTCGCGACCGGCCTGGATGGCGTAGGATTTTTCAACCCCGTCAAAACTGTCGGCAATCTCCTCCAGGTTTTCCAGGCGCTGGACGTAGGTTTCCACGCTTTCCCGCCGGGCACCCGGTCGGGAGGCGGAAACGGCGTCAGCCGCTGCGGTGATGAACGTGTAGGGTGAAGTCGCCTCCACATCCTGATGGTGCCCGCCGACGGCATTGATGACCGTTTCGTTCTCACCGTACTTCTTGCACAGTCTGGCCCCGATAAGGGCGTGAGGACCTTCCACTTCGTGGTCGGCCGCCTTGCCCAGATCGTGAAAGAACCCGCACCGCCTGGCCAGCCGCTGATCCAGCCCGAGTTCCCCGGCCACCACCCCGGCCACCGCGGCGACTTCGGAGGAATGCTTGAGCAGGTTCTGACCATAGCTGGTCCGGTAATTCAGGCGCCCCACGTAGTAATAGAGCTCGGGATTGACGTTTTGAAGACCCAGATCCAGACAAGCCTGTTCCCCGGTCTCCAGAATTTTTTCATGCATTTCCGTGCTGGTCTTCCCGACCACTTCCTCAATCCTGCCGGGATGGATCCGCCCGTCGTGAATAAGGATCTCCAACGATTGCCGGGCAACTTCCCGCCGTACCGGATCAAAACCCGAAACGATGACCGCGCCGGGCGTATCATCGATAATGAGGTCCACTCCGGTCGCCAGTTCGAAGGCGCGGATGTTCCGGCCTTCACGGCCGATGATGCGGCCCTTCATTTCATCGTTGGGAAGATCGACCACGGAAATGGTCCGTTCGGCCACGTGTTCGGAAGCGTACCGCTGGATGGCCAGGCTGAGGATCTTAATGGCTTCACGCCTGGAGGACCGTTCGGTTTCCTCGCGCACCTGCTGGATGCTCTGGGCCGCGGCCAACCGTGCCGATCCGATCATGTTCTCCATCAGCTGCTGCTTGGCATGGTCCGCCGACATACCGGCAACCTGTTCCAGCTTGGAGTTCTGCTCGGCGAGCAGACCGGACAGTTTCTGCCGGTCCGTGTCAATGGATTCCTGCCTAGTTCTCAGATTTTCGTCCAACGTGTCCAGACGGCTTTCCTTCTGGTCGATGAAGGCCACCTTCTTGTTGAGGTTGTCCTCCCGGTGATCCAGGGTCTCCTGGCGCCGTGAACTTTCGGTGCGGATTCTATCGGTTTCCTGATCAAAACGGGTCCGGGCCTGGTAGAACTCTTCCTTGGCCTCGAGTTTGGCGGTTTTCAGAAGATCGGAGGCATCCTTGCGGGCGGCCTCCAGCAAATTCTGCCGCATCTGACCGGCCTGGCCGTGGAGCTTTTCATTGCGGATCCTGAACGCGATCCAGCCCAACAGGAAAAAAAGAACCGCGGCGGCGATGACATAGGCGTACGCCGGAACCTGCGGCATGGTCACTCCTTCCCGGGTTATGGAGCTGTAAGGCAGAAAATCCGAAGCATTGGTCCAGAGCTGATGAACTACCCCGCCCGGTCGTGTGAGCCGGAAGCAACTGAACCGTGTTGCTCCAGGTGGGTTACCTGTTCGGGCCTTCTATCTTCCCCGAAGGGCGTGATATCGGACCAGAAACTCCGGCAACCCCTGATCGAAGTGTTGGCTCACTTGTACGACACATCACGTGCCGGGCAGGGAATCACCACCAGTCTGCGCGGTGCGGTCTTCCCCGACTTCCTGAATCAGAAGCCGGGTCAATTGGGTTGTTCTATCTTCGAGCGAGGCCGCGTTTTCCAGGCGTTTCTGTTGTTCTCGCAACAACTCGTCGGCTATATTGACGGCTGCCAGGATGGCAACCCGGTCGGTGGATACAACGGCTGCACTTTTGGCGACCTCGTTCATGCGTTTATCAACGAAGGCCGCTACTTCTTGAACATACTCGGCATCGGCGCCACCCTTGAGGGTGTACTCCTTGCCGAAGATAGTGACTGTCACGCTCTCAGGTTCCAACTCGGACCGCTTCCCGCTAAAGGTCGGCTTCAGTATCGGTAACCAGCCGGTTACCCGATGGCTTCCAGTTTCTGAAGCAGATCTCCGACCTTGTCCTCGATTTCCTTCCTCTTCTGCTCGTAAACCTCGACCGCTTCCGCCTGCTGGCGGGAGTCGCCGAGTTCGTGATTCAATCGGTTTTTGGCATCCTCGAGATCAGTGTTGATGGCCTCGAGTTCGTCGCAACGTCCAGTGAGACGGACGTTTTCCGCCCTTAATTCCTTTATCAGCGCCACGGCCTCCAGGACCTTGGCTTCCAGAATGTTGAGATTGCTGTCCATCAGGTGTCCGCTCTCTTCCTTGATCCCGGTCATCTTGAGGGGGACCGACCACGGGCATTCGAGGCCCGGAAATCAGTCCTGGCTTCTCGGTTCTATCTGCAAACCGCCGGACAGGCCCTTCAGGATTTCCCCAATGGCCCGATCCACCGTCTTGCTTTTCAAATTACCCTTTTGCGAGCGGAACTTCAAGCGAATTCCGAAGGCTCCCTTGCCCTCAGGAACGCCTTTACCCCGGTAAATATCGAAGAGATTCACACGTTCGAGCAACGGCCCTCCGCACTCGACGACGGTCTTTTGAATGGCTTCCCAGGCGGTGCCGGCCGGAACCAGCAGGGACAGATCCCGTTTAACCGCGGGGAATCGGGTAAAAGGCTCGAATTTCATGGGTTCCGGGGTCAGATCCATCGCGCTGAGATTGATTTCAGCCAGCGCCACGGGCAAATCGATATCAAATTTGTCCAAAACACCGGGATCCACGCGGCCGGCCGCTCCGACAGCCTTGCCGTCTTTGTCCCGAATGCACCACTGGGAACCGGCCTGGAGCCAGTTTTCGGTATCGGCGGGCTCCAGAACAAAGGACAGGCGCAGATGGGAAGCCAGGGCTTCCAGTACGCCTTTGATTTCAAGGAGATCCGCGGGCACGCCGTCCAGGCCGTCCTGCCGCCAGCCGGCAATGGCGAATTGCAGGAAGACCGGCTCTTCGGGCAGTAGCTGGTCGTCTTCCTGCACGAAATCGGTTCTCTTGGTTCCCGCCGGCCAAAATGCGCGGTTGATTTGGAACAGGCGAACTGGAGGCTCCGACCCCGCGTTGAGATTGCCCCGGGCCACATCCAGCAGCGAAGGCAGCAGGGTGGTGCGCAATTGGGTATCCCCCCCGTGATGGGGATTTATGATGCCCAGGGTCTGAGTGCGGCAATCGTCGTCCGCAAAACCCAGGCGCTCCAGGACACCGGACGCCAAAAAACTGGAGGTCACCAATTCGTTATAACCGCTGGCCGCGAACCAGTGCCGCATCCTGTTCCGGATCAATTCCTCAGGTTGGCGAACGCCGCCTCCGGTCCCGCTGAATCCTCCGCCGGACGGGAGATTATCCAGGCCGACACTACGGGCGATTTCCTCGATGAGATCAACTTCCAGGAACAGGTCACGACGGAACGAGGGAATCTCCACCATCATGTCCACGGCGTTCCTGCTGCCTGTCCCCGAGTTGCCCATGGGTTGGACCTTGAGTCCGAGGGCCTGAAGATGCTGGGCCGCCTGGTCGGTAGTGATTTGGGTTCCCAGGACACGGTTGACCTGCCACAGGCGCAAAGGAATGTTCGCCGCACTTTTTCGATCGGGATCCTGGCGATCCGCCCAGGCGGGCTGGATATGGGCGTCGGCCAGTTCGTGGTACAACTGCAAGGCACGCAGAGCTGCTTTTTCCACCATGTTCCAGTCCGCGCCTCTTTCAAAACGGTAGGAACTTTCACTGATGAGTCCGAGACCCCGGCTGGCGGTGCGAACCAGTTGGGGATCGAAAAATGCGCTTTCCAGAATGATCTCGGTGGTTGCCTCGGTAACCTCGCTGTTGGCCAGCCCCATGACTCCCGCCAGGGCGACCGGTCCGCTTTCATCGCAAACCAGCAGGGTGCCTTCTTCGAGTTCGCGTTCCTGGTCGTCCAGGGTGACGACCTTGGTACCCGCGGCCGCGGTGGTGATGTTGATGGTCTCTCCGGCCAACTTGGCGCGATCGAAAGCATGCATGGGTTGCCCGAGTTCAAACATCACGTAATTGGTGATATCAACCAGGTTGTTGATGGGCCGGCTACCGATGGCGCGCAACCGCTTCTGCATCCAATCCGGTGAAGGTCCCACCTTGAGGTTGGTGGCCCCGAACGCCCCGTACCGGGGGCAATCGGCGTAGTCGGCAATCTTGACCTTAATCCCGAGGCTCTCGCTGCTGGGCTGATAACTCCACACCGGAGGCAGGGAAACCATGGTCCCGTATATGGCGGCCACTTCCCGGGCCACCCCTATATGGCTGAGCCAGTCGGGTCGATTCGGCGTCACTTCGATATCCAGAACGGTATCGGAAAAACCGTACAATTCATCAGCGGATGTGCCGGGTGCCAGGTCCGTGTCCAATTCCATGATACCGTCGGATTCCGACGACAGGCCGAGTTCGTTGGCGGAGCAGATCATGCCCCGGCTCTCGACGCCCCTGATCTTGGATTTCTTGATCTTGAAATTGCCGGGAAGGACGGCTCCCACCCGGGCGAGCAGGACCGTCAGTCCTTCACGAACGTTGGGCGCCCCACAAACGACCTGAACGGGCTCCCCCGTACCGTCGTCGACCTGGCACAGGCTCAGACGATCGGCATCCGGGTGTTGGCGATGGTCGGTCACCCGGGCGATCACCACGCCGGGAAAGGACTGTTTGAATTCCTCCAGGCTTTCCACATTGAGTCCGGCGCTGGTCAGCTTGGCCGCCAGACCTTCGGGCGTATCGTCCCAGGACACATATTCCGCGAGCCAGTCAAGACTGATTTTCAAGACACACCTCGGAATTGTTTCAGGAAACGCAGGTCATTTTCGTAGAGCAGCCGGATATCCCCGATGCCATATTTCAGCATCGCGATCCGGTCGATGCCCATGCCGAACGCGAAGCCGGTGTAGACATCATCAGGATAACCGGCGGCCTTGAAGACATTGGGATGAACCATGCCGGCCCCCATGACTTCCAGCCACCCGGTTTGCCCGCACACACCGCAACCTTTGCCGCGACAGGACACGCACTGCATATCCACTTCCACCGAGGGCTCGGTGAAAGGAAAGTAGTGGGGTCGGAACCGGGTCGGTTCCCGGGCACCGAAAAAGTTGCGCACGAAGGTGTCGACGGTGTCTTTCAGGTCAGCCATGCTGACGGCCTTGTCGACCACCAGGCCCTCGATCTGAAAGAACTCCGAACTGTGGGAAGCATCGGCATTTTCGTTGCGATAGACACGGCCGGGAAAAATACATGCCAGCGGAGGGTCGTTCCGTTCCATGGTTCGGACCTGGACCGGAGACGTTTGCGTTCGCAGACAGATCTTGGGATCGATGTAGAAAGTATCCTGGATATCCCTGGCGGGATGATCATCGGGGAAATTCAAGGCCGTGAAGTTATAATAGTCCAACTCCACTTCCGGCCCGTCGTCCCGCGTGAACCCCATACCGTAGAAAATGTCGCAGATCGATTCCATGACCGACAAAAGAGGATGGTTCGTCCCACCGGGAGTCGGAGGAACCCCCGGAAGAGTCAGGTCACCGACCATGGCCGCTGTAGACCCGCCCCCTCCCAGTTCACCCAGGCGACTATCCAGAAGGGCCGTCAGATCAACCTTCAGGAGGTTCAACTCGGCGCCCATCGCGGGTCGATCGGCGGGGTCCACGTCCTTGAGGCCTCTCAGCAGGGTGGTTATTTCCCCCTTGCGGCCCAGCAAGGCCACCCGAATGGCCTCGACGTCGGATTCGTTGCCAGCGGCCTTGATCCGCTCGAGGCCTTCGGACCGAAGCCGGTCGATGGTCTCTTTCATGTCAGGATCCCCTCTGCCGGGTGGTCCCGGCATGGTGGTTGAACCAGGATGCACAATGCGCCGAACCGGTACCGGGGCCCGGTAATTCCAGAGGAACTACAGGGCGCCCTTGGCGGCCTCGGCCAACTTGTTGAAAGCGGACGCATCGTGCACGGCCAGGTCTGCCAGCATTTTCCGATCGATGTCGATCTCGGCCTTCTTCAAACCGTTGATGAAGTGGCTGTAGCTCAGACCGTTCAAACGGGCGGCCGCGTTGATCCGGGTGATCCAGAGCCGGCGGAAATCCCGCTTCTTGTTGCGGCGATCCCGGTAGGCGTAGGCCATGGCGCGTTCCACGGTTTCCCGGGCCGCGACGTACTGGTTGCTTTTGCCTCCGACAAAACCCTTGGCTCTCTTCAGATACTTCTTCCGGCGCGCCTTGGCGGCTGGATTGTTTGTTGCTCTTGGCATTTCATAGCCTCCTCTATCTCGGCCCCATCAGGCGATGCGGGACCGGACCAAAAAAATGGTGTCAGTTAATTGCCCAGCACTATTTGCCCAGCATTTTGCGAACTCTCGCTTCGTCACTGGCAGCCAGCAGGCCACCCTTGCGAAGATTCCGCAGCCGCTTGGGGCTCTTGGCGGTGAAGAGGTGGCCGTGGTAGGCCTTGCTTCTCTTGATCCTTCCGCTGCCGGTAAGCTTGAAGCGCTTCGCGGCGGCGCGGTTGGTTTTCATTTTGTTGCCCATAGTTCTCTGCCTCTCTATTCCGTACATCAATTGTGACGGACGCATTGAATGGATCAGGCCAATTCAACCACCCGTCGACCGTTCCTTTTGGATCTGGTCTTGCTTCGACTAGCGGACTTTTCTGGGAGCGATGACGAATGTGATCAACCGGCCTTCCCGCTTGGGCAGGGATTCCGGTGTCCCGAACTCTTCGACTTCGCCGATCAGGTGCTTCAGGAATTCCATGGCCAGATCCAGGTGGGAAATTTCCCGCCCCCTGAATCGCATGACCACCTTTACCTTGTGCCCTGCTTCAAGAAAATTGACGATGTGCTTTTTCTTGAACTCGTAATCGTGATCATCGGTCTTGGGCCGGAACTGGATCGTCTTGACCTTGACCGTGTGGGACGCCTGTTTGGCCTTCTTGGCCTTTTTGGCCTGCTCGTACTTGAACTTGCCGTAATCCATGATCTTGCATACAGGCGGACGTGCCGTCGGCGCAACTTCCACGAGATCGAGTCCCCGATCCTCGGCGATGGTGATCGCCTCCATGGTCTCGAGAACACCCAACTGTTCGCCGTCTTCGTCGACGACCATTACCCGGGGAATCCTGATCATCCGGTTGACCCTGGTCAACTTACTGTCTTTGATAGTCCCTACCTCCCTTTGGGATGAAACCAATCCAGAAGCCGTGTCTTCCCACATTTTTCCAGAGACCCGCAGGCACAAAAAAAGCGGACACATTGGTCCGCCACAGGCCTCTACAGGCACCGGGTTCATAACCGCTCCGTCCTCAAAGGGTCCCGAGGGAATCTTTGGGCCAGCTACGGTGAGAGGGCGGACCTCTTCTTGGACTCGCCGCTAAGGGATTACCCACCCCTGCGGCGTTTGAATTGCTATAAAGACTAAGTCCTGTTGCGGACCGCGTCAAGGATATCCTCGGCGATCTGTTCCACTTTCCGGGTCCCCAGGTCCCCCTGATGGCGGATTCTGAGGGAAACTTCATCATTTTCGGCCTCCCGGCCCCCCACGACCAGCATCCAGGGCACCCGCAGCACTTCGGCTTCACGGATCTTGAAACCGATTTTTTCGTCCCTCACGTCCTCGCCCACCCGTAAACCGCTTTCCCTGAGCTTTGCGGCAACCGAGCGGGCATATTCGTGCTGGTCCCGGCTGACCGACATCACGCGGACCTGTTCGGGGGCCAGCCACAACGGAAAATCGCCGGCGTAATGTTCGGTCAAAATCCCGATGAACCGTTCCAGCGAACCCATGATGGCCCGATGCACCATGTAGACATACCGGTCCTTGCCGTCGCTGTCGGTGTAGGTCACGTTGAAGCGCCGGGGCAGATTGAAATCGAATTGGATGGTGCTGGTCTGCCAGCGGCGGCCAATGGCGTCGATGAGTTTGACATCGATCTTGGGTCCGTAGAAAACCGCTTCGCCCTCTTCGCGGGTGTAGTCCAGACCGTGTTTGCCGAGGGCGTTGACGAGGGACGATTCCGCGGCCTCCCACTCCTCGTCGGTGCCGGCGTACTTTTCCTTGTTCTGGGGATCGCGCACCGACAGCTCCACCTTGAAGTCGTCGAACCCGAAGGCCCCCATGATCTCCTTCACCAGGTCGATGCAAAGGCTCACTTCGTCCTCGAGCTGATCGGGAGTGCAGAAGTGATGAGCGTCGTCCTGGGTGAAGCCGCGCACGCGCATCAGGCCGTGCAGGGTTCCCTTGAGTTCGGCACGGTAAACCGTTCCCAGTTCGGCATAGCGGACGGGCAGGCCGTGATGGCCGCGGGTCTTGCGCTTGAACATGAGAATGTGGCCGGGGCAGTTCATGGGCTTGACCACGTATTGCCGGTCATCCTGCTCGAAGATGTACATGTCGTCCTTGTAGAACTCCATGTGCCCCGAAGTTTCCCACAGGCTGGCCTGGGAAATATGGGGAGTGGTCACGGTCTGGTAACCATTGCGGCGGTGGACGCCCTTCCAGTAATCGATGATCTGCTCGCGCAGGAGGTCGCCCCGGGGGAACCAGTAGGAAAGGCCGGGGCCGGCCTCTTCCATGATGCCGAACAGGTCGAGTTCCCGACCGAGTTTGCGATGGTCGCGTTTTTTGGCCTCTTCCAGCATTTCCAGGTGGGCGTCCAGATCCTTCTTCTTGAAAAAGCTGGTCCCGTAGATGCGCTGGAGCATGGGCTTGGTGCTGTCGCCGCGCCAGTAGGCGCCGGCCACACTGAGAAGTTTGAAGGCCTTCAGGTCCTTGGTGTCGGGAGTGTGAGGTCCCTCGCACAGATCCTGGAACTCCCCCATCCTGTAGACGGAAAGCTGCTCGTCTCCAAGCGAAGCGATCTGCTCCAGCTTGTAGGGCTGGTCGCTGAAAATCTTTTCGGCTTCCTGCCGGCTGACTTCCCGTCGTTCGATGACGACCTTTTGCTTCGCCAGTTCACGCATGCGTTTCTGGATGATTTCGAGTTCGTCCTCGGTGAACGGATCTTCCCGGTCGAAGTCGTAGTAGAAACCGTTTTCGATGTCGGGACCGAAAGCGAATTTGACGCCCGGGAAAAGATCCTGCACGGCCCACGCCAACAGATGGGCGGTGGAATGCCGGAGTGTTTCCAGGCCGGCGTCCGCGTTGCGGGTGATGA
>Ga0164313_10000323_pt1 | contig 36795 bp, 30 predicted proteins | sample GuaBasSedimGuay4_FD_113735 | JGI IMG/M metagenome (GOLD analysis project Ga0164313, IMG submission 113735) | Subseafloor sediment microbial communities from Guaymas Basin, Gulf of California, Mexico - Guay4, Core 4569-4, 0-3 cm | ecosystem: Environmental > Aquatic > Marine > Hydrothermal vents...
ATGACGGCTTCTCGCATGCTGATCCCCCTTTTAGTTCCGAAGCGGTTTGTTGTTGACGAGCATGTATTTGATCCGGTCCTGGGTCTTGGGTTCACCGCACAACGACAGAAACGCCTCGCGTTCGAGATCGAGGATGTCCTGTTCGCTGACGGGATCGTTGATGGTTGTGTCGCCACCGGTGAGGATGCGGCCGAGATGCGCTGCGATCTTCTCGTCGTGCGACGAGATCCAATGGGTGAGTTTCATGTTGTGCAGCATCATTTTGAGGGTCGCGAGACCCTCCTCACCCGGGAGTTTGTAGGACTTGGGAGGCGGCGTCTGGTAGCCCTCATCGGCCATGGCCATGGCCATTCGTTTTGCGGTCCACAACTGCTGGTCACGATTGATCTCGACCTTGTCGTAGGGCCGGAGGAACTTGCGGTCCCGCGCCTCTTCGCCAGAGGTCGCTACCTTGGCCATGCCGATGTTTTCGAAAGCGGTGCGGATAAAGGGAATCTGGGACAGAATCGGTTCGTCGACCCCCTCGAGCACCCGTTCGAGCATGAAGAGACAGCCACCACCGGCGGGGATCACGCCGACTCCGACCTCGACCAGTCCGACGTAGCTCTCGGCTGCAGCGCAGACCCGGTCGCCACCCATGGTGATCTCGCAGCCGCCACCGAAGGTGAAGCCGAACGGTGCGGTGATGACCGGGATCGAGGCCTTCCTCAGACCGGTGGTCAGTCCCTGAAAGACCTGGATCATCTCGTCGAGGAGCGCCCACTGGTCGGCCTGGATCGCCTCGAGGATCATCAGGAGATTGGCGCCGGCGGAGAAGTTCTCGCCCTGGTGATGCACCACAAGACCGCGAAAATCGCGCTCGGCGATCTCGACGCCCTTGGTCATGACTTCGGTGATGTACTCGTCCACAGGGTTGAGTTTGGGCTGCAGGGTGGAGTGGAATTCAACACAGGCGATTCCGTCGCCGAGATCGACGAGGGACGCGCCCTGGTTGCCGAAAACGAGCTTCTTCTCATCCATCTTGATCTGTGACAGGACCATGAAGCTCGATGGTTTGGCTTCCTTGATGTAGGACTTGGTGGTCGGATCGTAGACCTGTCGGCCGTCGGCGGATTCGATGTAGAAGCTCTCGTGCCCGGCTTCGACCATCTCGGCGACCCACGGGGCGGGTACGACGCCATCGGCCTTCATCCGGTCGAGAGTCTTGCCGACCCCGAGCGCGTCCCAGGTCTCGAAGGGACCGAGAGCCCAGTTGAAGCCCCACTTGAGCGAGTTGTCGACATCGACGATGGTGTCCGAGATTTCTCCGAAACGACGCGAGGTGTAGGCCATGGTGTCGCGGAGCAACGCCCATGCGAAGGCGCCGGCGCGGTCATCGGCTTCAACAAGATTCTTGATCCTCGTACGGACATCGTGGGTCTTTTTGGCCTGACCCAGCGATTTGAAGCGATACGAGGCTTTCTCGCGGCGTTCGCCGGTCTTCCAGTCGAGCACGAGTTTGGTTTTCGAGCCGTCGGAGTTCTTAAGGATGCCGGTGAACCCGCCCTTGGCCTTGGTTTTCCGGCCGAGCGCGCCGTCGGCGATCATCGCCTTGACGAAATCCGGGACCGTGAAGAGGTCTCGCTCTTCATCATCGGGACAGCCCTCGGCGATGGTGTTGATGACGTGAGCCATCACATCGATTCCGACGAGATCGGAAGTGCCGAAGGTCGCGCTTCCCGGGTGACCCATGGCGGGACCGGTGATGGCGTCGACCTCGTCCACCTGGTAGTCCATCTCCATCATGTGTTTGAGGGTGGAGACGATCCCGTAGACGCCGATCCGGTTGCCGACGAAGTTGGGCGTGTCCTTGCCGAAGACAATGCCCTTGCCGAGGCGGAACCGGCCGAAGTTCGTGAAGAAGTCCAAGATCTCGGGGGACGTGTCTTCACCCGCCACCAGTTCGAGGAGCTTCATGTATCGAACGGGATTGAAGAAGTGGGTGACCAGGAAGTGTTTCTTGAAATCGTCGGATCGACCCTCTGTCATGCCCTTGATGGACAGCCCGGAGGTGTTCGACGAGACGATGGCGCCGGGTTTGCGCACTTCTTCGAGGCGGGCGAACACCTGCTGTTTCACATCGAGTCGTTCCAGGACAACCTCGACGATCCAGTCGCAGTCCGCGAGCTTATCCCAGTCGTCCTCGAAGTTGCCGGTCTCGATCAGCGGCAGAAACCGTGACGAATAGAGGGCGGCGGGTTTGCTCTTCTTGATGCCCTGAAGGCCGGCGAGGGCAAACTTGCTCCGGAATCTGGGATCGTCTTCGGTGAGGCCCTTCTTTTGATCGTCGTCACTCAGTTTTGGCGGCACGATATCGAGCATTAACACCGGAATCCCGGCATTGGCAAGATGGGCGGCGATGCCCGAGCCCATCACGCCGGCTCCGAGCACTGCAGCCCTACGGATCTCTCTGCCCATGGGACAACCTCCTCATCAGTGTGGTGGTAACAGTCATTCCGTCCGGGTTCGGACGGTTTGAAAGATGGTGAATGAACACTCATTCATTCTCCAACATTTGCCGCGAGTTGGCAAGGGGAGGGCAAAAGCTCGTCGCAGTGCGGCAAGCGTCTGCGATCATGGAATGCCATGGGAGCGGTGCGCTGGCACGCACCTTTGTCCGCGGCGAACAAAGGTGGATGCCAGGCACCGAGCCCGCGCAAGGTGACGAAGAAGAAGATGGACGCGGCGTTGTGAGAGGGATTCGAGGCCAATTCACCATCGGAATTCGTCGCGCTCGAGGGCCGCGTGAAAGCTTTTGCGGGCCTCTTCGACGATATGAAGGACGGCGATGTGATCGAGATGACCATCATTCCCGGTGGTGGGACCTCGGTTCTTCTTAACGGAGAGGACAAGGGTGTCATCGAGGGAGACGATTTCGGGGCATCCCTTCTCAAGGTCTGGCTTGGTGATCATCCGCCGACCGAAGATCTGAAGACCGGGATGCTCGGGGGCTGAACACGCGGTTCGATTGTCGACAGATTGGTCGATAATTTGCTTGTTAAATATAGGTTAACGCTCGGCAGAACTGCGACATTTATTGCGGATAGATTGGTTTGGTGTTAATCTACCAAACACGGATAGGTTCTGTTCTGACCTTTTCAGAACGATTATCGACTGGTTTGTTGAGAGTGCATTGGGTAGTTGGCACAAGGGGACGGTCAATGATGCGACGAAGTGCAAGCGTGCTGGTTGGCTTCGCGATGGTTCTGTCCTGCGCGCTTCCGGTAGTGGCCCAACAAGAGGGCATGAATGACGGTGGCGCAGCGAATATCGAGCCAAGTCACGGCAAACCAAACACCTACGAGGCGATCCCGGTGGGTCCGTTTCTCTTTACACCGGCGATTCAGCTGAATTACCAGTATCGGGACAACATCTTCTTCACCCCCGAAGACCCGGTCTCCGATGCAGTTTGGATGGCGCGAGCACGCCTTCAATTCGAACTGCCTCTCAACGAGTCGTATATTTTGTTTGCCTACACTCCTCAGTACCGTAACTATGTCGACTACGACCTCGATGACAAGTGGTCGCACTTCGTCGATATCCTCGGGGGATTCGAGTTCTCCAACGGTCTCGTGATCGATGCCACCTACAAGTACATGGAAGGCAATCTTGAGAATCGCGAAGTCGATCCCGGTGGCGAGCTTTACTGGGGTGATCGGTGGTACAAGAAGAACTTCGCTGCCGCGCAGTTGTCCTATTGGGCGACGGCCAAAGACGGTTTCAACATCGAGGCCGACTACACCGATCTCAAACACGAGGATCCAGATCTCTGGTACGACTACACCCGTTTCGTGATGGGCGCCGGATGGCTCCACCAGCTCAGCGAGATTCTCGTCCTGAATCTCGCGTATCGTCACACCGTGTTCAATCCGTCTGAAAACCTCTTCTTCGAGAACACTTTCCGCGAGTCGACATCCGATGAGATCACAGCCGGATTCCGTGGCATGATCAACCCGGTCTTCAAGACCGAAATCGTCGTCGGGTATCGCTCCACGAAGTACAACACACCGGCCGAGGCCGAGGGGATCATCCCGGATTTCAGTGGGTTTATCTTCAACGGCTATATCAACTGGTCCATGGGCCACGGGTCGTCGCTTCGTCTCGATCTCCTGCGGTCGGATTACCCGTCGAACTTCGGGATCAACGCCAACTATGTCGCGACCGGTGGAAGTCTCCAGTACCAGTACGAGAGGAATCGCTTCCGGGCCCAGATCCGAGGACGTTACCAGGTCAACGACTACGCGGTGCCGGACCTCCTGACCGGTCTGGACAGAGAAGACCCCATCAAGACCGTGGGCCTGGGTCTGGGGTATCGCTTTGGCCCCTACATCTCGCTCTGGGGTGGGTATTTGTACGAGAATCGTGATTCGTCGATTTATCGCTATAGCTACGACTACAGCGTCTACACCCTGAGCCTGGTGGTTGGCTACTGACGGCCGCGCCGCCGCGAGATTCCATCAGAACACCGGTTGCCCAGAGATCAGAGGCCAGGGTTTGTCACACCACGTTTCCAGAGGTACCGAATACAGCACGCGGTGCGGGCGTGATTTGTGTTACCTTCAGCTCATGCGATTGGCCCTGCTTGCGCTGTTGGTGATGGTGAACGCGGCGACCCCAGCGATGGCCCAGGAAGCGGCGTCGAAAGCGGCATCCGCCTACCGGACCGGCGCAGGCGATGTGCTCACGGTCGAGGCCTACACTCACGAAGAAATCTCTGGTAATTTCGCGGTCGAGGCGGGCGGCGACATCAGCTTTCCCCTCCTTGGCCGGATTGCGGTCGAGGGCCTGACGACCTCTGAGATCGCCGATCGTTTGGAAGCGCTCCTCGAGAAGGACTACTACGTCGATGTCCAGCTCCAGGTCGAGATCGAGGAGTACCACTCACAGCCGGTGACCGTGCTCGGCGAGGTCTCGCGGCCGGGGACCTTCTATCTCGAGGGCCACACATCCCTCCACAAGATCCTCGCGGAGGCCGGTGGCATCAAAACCTCCGCCGGAGCGATTATCGAGCTTCGGAGGGTGCGGGGCCCGGACGATGGTTCGGAACCGATTGTCCGGGTCTTTCAAACACGATCGGTGAGATCCGGCGAAGAAGGGCGGGATGTCATCCTTCAGCCCGGTGATGTGGTTTCGGTCTCGGCAAAGCAGAGGTATTTCATCACCGGTGAGATCGCCAAGCCAGGTCAGTATGATCTCTCTCCCGGGATGACCCTGATGCAGGCGATTTCTCAGGCCGGCGGCCAGGGAAAGTTCGCCTCCCAAACCGTTGAGGTTCACCGAGGCGGGGATGCTGGGAAGGAGATCATGACCTTCGATCTCGCTCACATCCGCAAGGGAAAGAAGACTGATCCCATCGTTCAAGCCGGCGATGTACTGATCATCAGGCGTCGTTTCTTCTGAAGTGGCGGATCGGGGATTTGACAGTCATGATCCCGAAACGTACGATATATATGTGGATCAGGAGGTTTCTATGCGACGGGTGATCACAGTTTGTGGGTTGGTTCTGTTGTTTGCGACGGCAGCGGTTGCGCAAACGACTGCCGAGGCGCGAGACAAGGATGCCATCACCCAGGGCGAATTCGCTCAGATGGTCATGGATATAGCCCTCGGTTACGAAGAAGCCACCCCTGACAGCGAAACGGCGTTGGAGAAACTCCAGGGCTGGGGGATCGCCCCGACCACCTGGGAAGCAGACGCGCCTCTGACACACAGGCAACTCGCGGAGCTGCTCGAGCAGGTGGGGATCGAGTATCTCCCCGCAAAACCGGACGCTCCGGTTTCAGGTTCGTTTGTCGAGGCGCTCCTCTGGCGTGAAACCGGCAAGCTCCGCGACTACATGGCGAGGAGACTCGGCCACGGTTTCTCGGCCAACCACGTTCTCGATGCCGGGGTCGACCGTGCGGTGAGTCCGTCTGACTTCGACTGATCCGATACGGCCACAATGAGTGATATCGAGCGGCGGTGGAAACCGCCGCTTTTTCTGTCCACGCATGGATGGTTCGCGCTAGACTTCGGGTGTCAATAGGAAGTGTCGGAGACGTGAATATCCAGGGAGATGATGATGCAATTTGAGAATTTGGAAGTCGAGACCGCCGGTGGGATTCGGTGGATCACGATCAATCGACCCGAAAAACTCAACGCCCTCAACGTGGCTACTGTGGGTGAGCTCGCACGGCTCGTCGAGGCAACCGAGACCGACAACGCGGTGAATGCGGTCGTCATCACCGGTGCTGGTGAAAAGGCATTCGTTGCCGGTGCGGACATCTCTGAGCTTGCAACCCTCGGCCCCGTGGAGGCGAAGGAGTTCGCCATTCGCGGCCAGGAGGTTTACCGAGCCATCGAGCGACTGAAGGTGCCGGTGGTCGCCGCGGTCAATGGATTTGCCCTCGGCGGGGGTTGTGAACTTGCCATGGCGTGCCACATGCGGGTCGCCTCGTCCAACGCCGTCTTCGGACAGCCGGAGGTCAAGCTCGGTCTGATCCCGGGCTATGGTGGGACCCAGCGTCTGCCCCGCCTGGTCGGCAAAGGGCGTGCGATGGAACTCCTGCTCACCGGTCGCAACATCAAGGCGGACGAAGCCGAAAAAATCGGACTTGCGAATCTGGTGTGTGAACCCGATGAGCTTGAGAAAGTCGTGGGTGATCTCATTGCTTCCATTCTCGCCAATGGACCATTGGCCATCGCGAATTGTATCGAGGCGGTGAATTCGGGGATCGAGATGGGGCTCGACGACGCCTGTCTCCTCGAGGCGACGCTCTTCGGAGTGGGTGCTTCGAGCGATCAGATGCGAGAGGGAACGACCGCGTTTTTGGAGCGGCGAAAGCCGGAGTTCCGCAAGGAATAGGGTTCTGATCGCCGTTGGGAATCGCTCTTCTGAGGTAGTAGTATGCTTGAATCTGAACAGTGTTGGAGGAATGCTTGAGCGAGCCTGGTAATGGATCCCGCAAGATTAAGGTTGTGGATAAGCGACGCTTCGACGAGACCGGAGATCTGCGTCCAGATCGACCACAACCCGTGAAATCAGAACCCCCTGCGACGCCACCCGAACCGGTGACCGAGAAGACGCCGCCACCGGTGCAAGAGCCGGTTCCCGAAGTCTCCCCGGCGCCGCCTCAGGAACCCTTGTCGGCGACGACCACTTCGCCGCACTTCATGGAGCTCATCGCCGGTCTTGCGCAACAGGCCGAGATTCTCCTGGTCGGCGGGCAGGGCATTCCGGCTCAACCGGAGGAGGCCAAGCGGGTGATCGAGTACCTCGCCATGCTGGAAACCAAGACCGCCGGCAATCTTTCTGCAGAGGAGAAACAGGTTCTCTCAGGCGTGGTCTTTCAACTTCGGTCGTTGTTCGTCCAACAAAAGGCATGAGGTCGATCCGCTTCGCTCCCGTCCTGGTTATCGCGCTGCTGGCCGTGACGCCGGCCGCCGCGTCGGTGGAGGAAGCGTGGCTGGAGGTGCAGGAGGTCCTGTCGGCACCGGACGGTCGATCCCTCCAAGAGCCGGTGGATGATCTGGTCAATGCGGCGGAGGAGATCGAGCTTCGCCGGATGACACCGTACGCTGCGGCCCTCGTCGCATGGTCCGAAGCCAATCCGGAGCAGGGGAACCTGATCCTCGAGACTGCGATCCGCATTGACTCGGAGTTCTCATCCAGTTTCTTTATCCTCTCTCGCCGAGCTTGGAGCGAGGGCTCTTACGGCACAAGCGCCAAGTGGTATCTCAAAGGGTGGATGGCGAGCTTGAGAGATCAAGTGACCCGACGCCATATTTTGATGTCCATTGGGATCTGGTTGATCCTGGGGGTTGGAGCGGCGAGCATCGTGGCCCTTGCGATGATGATGTTGAGGACGGTGCGCCAGTCAAATCACGATGCCCTGGCGGTTGGGGGCATGATCTTCGAACGCGGAAACGCGGTGGTCTTCGGTTTGGTGATCCTGCTCCTTCCTCTCTTCGCTGGTCTCGGCCCGGCGTGGCTCGTGGTCTACCTCTTCGTCATCGGATGGATATACCTCGATGACAGCCAGCGAACGGTTGCCGTTTCGGTCTGTCTCGCGCTGGCTCTGATTCCGGTGCTGGCGGAGGGCTGGCAGCGCGCACTGCTGAGGATCCCCCCCGTCACCGATCGGGTGTCGGTGATGCTGGATGATCGGCAAATCAACCCGGCGGCCTTGCGCGAATTCATCGGGTTGAAGGAGTACTTTCAGGGCGACACGACCTATCATCTGATCCTTGGAGAACTTTTGAGATTGCACTCAGCGGTCGAGTCGGCAAAATTCGAGTTCCAGACCGCTGCGGCAGAGCCGTTCGGCGACGCCCGCCCGTATGTGATTCTTGGAAATATGGCGTTGGAAGACGGCAACGTCCAGTTGGCAATCCAGCACTATGACGAAGCGATCAACACCAATGGCCGGACTGCTCTGGCCTACCACAACCTCTCCTCGGCCTATGATCTCAACCGTCGATTCCAACAGGGAGATGCGGCACGGGACAGGGCCCGTGATCTGGCAGGCGGTCGGTCGGCTGCGCTTGGATATCGGGGGAGAGATCCTCGGATTCGCTACCCCGAGGTGTCGTCGGACGACGTCAAAGAGTTTGTCTCCGGTCTTTCGCCGGAAGAACGTCTCCTGGTGGGTTTCAGCGCCTCGCGGTGGCGTTCCATTCGACAGTTGCTGAACCCGTTGTCCATGGTGTTCTGGGTCGGCGGTCTGGTGGGACTGTGTGTCTTGATGGTCCGATCCAAGTGGTTCCCCGCCGCCAAGGAATGCACCAAATGCGGCAAGATCTACCGGCTCGAAGACGAGCCTGGTGAAAGCCAAGTCTATTGCCGCCAGTGTGTCTCAGTCTTTCTTCAGCGTGATCTCGTGCCCATTGATCAGCAGACCGCCAAGCTCGCGCAGGTGCGTCGGTGGGACCGGTGGACAACCGTTCTTCGCCGCGTGATTTCAGCGGTCGCCCCAGGAGGTTACCAATTGGTCCATGATCGGGTCGCCTTTGGCGTCGCCATCGGGCTCGTCGCGTGGATCGCTCTCGTGGGTATGACGATCTGGGTTCCGCGATTCCTCGAAGTGATCGAGCCGACCATCCCGACCGAGCCGATCCTCGTTGTTCTCGGAGTGGTGTTCCTCGTAGCTTGGCTGCAGAGCGTTGTCGCCTCGTGGCAGAGGAGATGATGTGGCGTTAGAAGGCACCCTCCGCGACTTTTCCTTCGCCGATATCCTGCAGCTGATTTCACTGCAGCGAAAAACCGGTGTGCTGACCCTCAAGTCGGACGAGAACGTCACGACCGTCTCGTTCGTCGATGGCAACATCGTCGGGGCATCGACCCTCAATCAGCACACCGAGGACCTGATCGGGCTCATTCTCCTCAAGCGTGGCGAAGTCGCGGAGGAGGATCTGCAGGATGCGCTCCAGCGCCAGGGAGAAACCCTCCAGCGGCTCGGAAGGATCCTCATCGACAACGGTGTCGTGACGGTCGATACGGTGCGGTCGGCCCTCCAGCAGCAGGTCCTTCAAATCGTCTACCGCATCTTCCGCTGGAACGACGGCGACTACCACTTCTCACAAGAATCGGACATCGACTACGACCGGGAACTGACCGAACCCATGGCGGCCGACCACATCATCATGGAAGGCGCCAGGATGACCGACGAGTGGCCGTTCATCGAACAGCGGCTCCCGGACCGAAACATCGTCTTCATCCTTGTCGATCCGGATCGTGAATTGGTTGTCGTCGAGCCGGCAGACGATGATTTTGACGACCTTGGGTTCAGTTTTTCAGACACCCCGAAAGAAAAACCCGTGGTGGAGAAACCGGAACCTGTCGAGGGGCAGGTGACCCCGGATCAAAAGCTCGTCTACCTTCTTGTCAACGGCGTGGACGACATCCACGAAGTGATTTTGTCGAGTCCCCTGATTGAGTTCGAAACCTGCAAGGCCCTCGCCGAACTCATGGAGAGCGGGCTCATCCGCGAGCGCAACCAGGATGAAATCGCCGAGGTGGAGCTGCTTACCGATCCCGTCGAGAGCGGGAGTCGCCGGGCGCCTCTGAAGTATGTTCCCTGGCTTGCCGTACCGTTTCTGATCCTCCTCGGTTTCGCCTTTACGGTCATGCCGCGCAATACAGTCAATCCCGCGTTCAGCTTCAAGACCGATTTCTGGGAGCGGTATGTGATTCAGAGTCAGTCGTGGCTTCAGATGGACTGGCTTGCCCGCGCTGCCGAGACCGGTTTTTTTCTTCACGGTTTCTATCCGGCAGGTCTTGAAGAACTTTCGGCCTCGGGGTTGGATCCAGCGCTGACGGCCGATCCGTGGGGGCGCCCATACAGAATCGCTATTCGTGGCGACAAGCTGATGTTCACCGGTTCGGACAGCCAGGGCCAGCCGGTTCCCATGTTGATTCACAGCCGAAACCTCGTGTGGGAAGGGGAGACCGCTGAATCCGGTGATCGCAAGGGTCCCGGGCTGATTCTCCTCCCTTGACGCGGTGCTTTTTTCCTTGAGGGGTCAATGGGATCAGGGTTGACAATCGGACTTGACAAAACAGCACTCAAGTCTTATCCTGTGTGTCGACATTGAAATTTGAGGAGGACATAAGCATGTCTCACGTCATAGGAATCGATCTCGGCACTACCAACTCGGTCGTCGCCGTCATGGAGGGCGGGAAGCCCACCGTTATCGCAAACCAAGAGGGAAACCGAACAACAGCATCCGTCGTCGCGTTCAACGCTTCGGGTGAGAGACTCGTCGGCCAGGTCGCAAAGCGGCAGGCGGTCACCAACCCGGAGAACACCGTATTCTCGGCCAAGAGGTTCATGGGACGGCGTTTCGACGAGGTCAGCTCGGAAATCAAAACTGTTCCTTACAAGGTCGTCAAGGGTGAGAACAACACGGCGCGGATCGAGATCCTCGGCAAGATCTACTCGCCCCCGGAGATGTCAGCCATGGTCTTGCAGAAGCTCAAGGCCGCCGCCGAGGATCACCTGGGTGGTCCTGTGGAACAGGCCGTAATCACCGTTCCCGCGTATTTCAATGACGCCCAGCGGCAGGCAACCAAGGACGCCGGCCAGATCGCGGGTCTCGAGGTGCTCCGCCTCGTCAACGAGCCGACCGCTGCGGCGCTCGCCTATGGACTCGACAAGAAGGACGACGAAACCATCGCCGTCTTCGACTTCGGCGGCGGTACCTTCGATATTTCGATCCTCGAGGTCGGCGCCGGTGTGGTCGAGGTTAAATCGACAAACGGCGACACACATCTTGGTGGTGATGACATCGACCAGGTGGTCATCGATTGGCTCGTGGACGAGTTCAAGAAAGACCAAGGCGTTGATCTCAGCCAGGATCGTATGGCGCTGCAACGTCTCAAAGAGGGCGCTGAGAAGGCCAAGATGGAACTCAGCTCCACCATGGAGTCAGATATCAATCTGCCGTTCATCACGGCCGATGCGAGTGGCCCCAAACACCTTGCGTTGAAGCTCACGCGCTCGAAGTTCGAACAGATGATCTCACCGCTTGTCGACCGGACTCTCGAGCCCCTCCGGCAGGCCCTCGATGATGCTGGTCTCGAGGCCAAGGATGTGGACGAAGTCGTCCTCGTCGGTGGTTCCACTCGGATTCCCATGGTCCAGAAGGTGGTCACCGAGTTCTTCGGCAAGGAGCCCCATCGCGGGGTCAATCCGGACGAGGTGGTTGCGATCGGCGCGGCCGTCCAGGCCGGAGTGCTCTCGGGCGAAGTCAAGGATGTGCTTCTGCTCGACGTCACCCCCCTGTCCCTCGGGGTGGAGACCCTGGGTGGCGTCACCGATGTGGTGATTCCACGCAACACGACCATTCCGACCCGGAAGAGCAAGGTCTATTCAACGGCCGACGACAACCAGAACCAGGTCGAGATCCACGTTCTCCAGGGTGAGCGCACCATGGCGCCCGACAATCGGACCCTAGGGCGTTTCCACCTGATGGGGATTCCCGCTGCGCCCCGCGGCGTTCCCCAGGTCGAGGTCACCTTCGACATCGACGCCAACGGCATCCTTCACGTTGCTGCGAAAGACAGGGGGACCGGTCAGGAGCAGAAGATCCAGATCACCAGTTCCTCGGGTCTCAACGACGATGAGATCGATCGTCTGGTGGATGAGGCGCAGACCCACGCGTCTGACGATGAGGCGAAGCGCAAGCAGATCGAGACCAGAAACAAGCTCGATGGTCTCGTTTATTCAACCGAGAAGCTCGTCACCGAGAATCGGGAGAAACTCCCCGAGACCGAGACCAAGGCGATCGACGATGTGCTTGCCGAAGCGAAGAAGGCCCTGGAGGAGGGCGCTGAGGACCAGATGGAGTCGATCTACGACCGTCTGACCCAGGCCAGCCATCAGATTGCTGCGGCGCTCTACCAGACCGCCACCGAAGAAGGCGGACCGGCGCCGGACGGTGTTGCACAGGACCCGGCATCGGCGGACGGAGCCGGTGGCGATGACGACGAGGTCATCGACGCCGAATACGTCGACGTGGATGCCGAAGAAGAGAAATAGTAACCACCCCAACGGGAGGCGGGTTTCGACCCGCCTCCCGGTTCCAGTGGTTTGTCCCCCCATCGGTTGGTGATAGAGTCGATGGGTGACTCCGACCATCGATCAAGAGGACGGTCGAGCGCCGTACGAAGCACAGACCGATTGGTTTTCTGGAGGATTCGTGAAGACCAAGCCGCGTTATCACATGATTTCCTGGGTCGCGGAGAAGTACAACGTACATCCGCAGACCCTCCGGCTTTGGGAGCGTGAAGGTCTGATTCGACCGATCCGCTCGCAGGGAAACACTCGGCTTTTTGATGACCATGCGTGTGCGCAGCTTGAAGCGATTCTCACCCTGACCCGTGATCTCGGTGTCAACCTGGCTGGAGTGGAGATCATCCTCAACCTCAAGGAACAGCTGTCCAAGATCCAGGCTGAGAACGACATGCTCAAGAAACTGGTTCGCCGAGCGCTCCGCGCCAAGAATCAGATCCCGCGCTACCACGCGTTGGTCAAGGTGGAAACCAGCTCGATTCAAATTGTGGAAGAGGAATGACCGCGCGTTCGAGCTCGTCTTCAAACACCGAATCGGCGACCCTTCGCCGCTACCTCAAGGACATTTCGCGTTACCCGACTCTCTCTCACGAGGATGAGGTTGAACTCGCTCGTCGGGTTAAAGAGGGTGACCACGAAGCAGTGCGCGCCTTGGTCGAGGCGAATCTGCGTTTTGTGGTGGCGTATGCGAAGCGGTATCGCAACCCCAAGGTTGCGTTTCTCGACCTGATCCACGAAGGCAACCTCGGACTGATCCAGGCGGCGAAGAAGTACGATCCGTTTGGAGAAGGGCATGACGTCAAGTTCATCACCTATGCCGTGTGGTGGATCCGCCAGGCCATTTTGCATGCCCTCGCCGAACACGCCGGGTCGTTCCGTCTGCCCCAGAAACAGGCCAACAACCTCTATCGTCTGGAGAGAGTTCGTGCGTTGTTGAGTGAACGCTCGGGACGCTCACCAACCGATGCCACGTTGGCGAACGAGCTGGGAATCTCGGTCGAAGATGTCCGGGTATTGGCTCGAGCGTCGCAGTCCTCCTTGTCGCTCAACGAACCGGTTGATGTAGAGGGAGACTCCGAATTTGGCGATCTCCTCGAACAGACCGCCCTCCCCGACACCGATGAGAGGACTCTCCGGAAGTCGTTTCTGGTTGCCATGGCCGACGCCATGGCCGAGTTGCCCGACCGGGAACGCAGGGTCTTGGAGTACCGTTTTGGTCTCCAGGACGATCAGCCGAAGACCCTCCGCGAGATCGGCGAGATTCTGAGTCTGTCGCGAGAGAGGGTGAGGCAGATCGAGAGCCGCGCCCTCAACCGGCTTCGGCGCTCGCACAAGACGCAATCCCTCGCGAACTATCTCACGTAAAAATTTTTAATTTTTAATTCTCAATTTTGAATGACCATCGCAGGAACCCGTGAGCGATGTTGCGATGAAATTCAAAATTAAGAATTAAAAATTAAGAATTATCCGAGTTGTCGGGAGTGGGCGGATCCTCTTCGTTCTGTGGGACGTTGTGGGTCTCAGTGTGGTTGCGTTTGACAACCCACGTACCGGCGAGGACGTCGTGGAGTGCACGGCGGTCGGGACGCAGCACGACGAGGAGATGACCCATCCCGAGTGTTACGGAACTCACCGAGTACGCTGCGAGGCGGAGAAAAGCGCGCGAGAGACCGATGGGGGAGCGACCCTGGTGGTCGACGATACGAAGCTGGAAGAGCCACTTCCCGATGGTGGCGCCCGCGAGCCCCCAACCGACCGCGAAGTAGCACCACCAGAGCGCGATCCAAAGACCCAGAATCCCGGCCGCATGGGCCACCCAGTTGGGATCGGTGAGCGAGTCCATCAGATGTCCCGGGTCGGCGAAGGCCTCCATCCAGTCGATATTTCGACCCACGGGATAGGCCAAAGCCGCGCAAACTCCGCAGTAGATGAGCATGTCGATCAGGGTGGCCGGGAGGCGGCGAAACAGCCCGGCGGGTCGCAGACCTCGGGGAGCTTCTTCTATCGCTCCGTGATCGATCACAGCGGGGTCAAGCCGCCGTTTTTCTGATGATCGAGCCAGAGCCCGGCAAAGGCATAGAGGAACCTGAACCGTGACCGGTAGATCTGTTCCAGGCTTTCGGTGTCGGCCCGGTAGACCATGTCGTCGATAAACCACAGAAAACGGCGTTCGACCTCTCGGGCTCGGTCGAGGCTGCTTGCCGAGCTCTCGAGCATTTCAAAGAGCCGGTCGGGTTTGGAGCTCTCCGCAAGACGGTTGATCTCACGGCGTTCCTCTTCCATCTTGACCCTCAGGGCCGCGCTGTTGAGGAAGAACTGCTGCAGGTGACGGGTCTCGCTGTCTTCTTCAGCCGCACCCTCGACGAGGTTGCGGTAGGTTTCCACTTCCCAGGCCTCGAGGCCGAGACTCTTGATCTCGGGAGCTTCGGTCACCTGCTCCGGGGTCCGGTCCCAGACGACGAGCTCCAGCGCGAACATGATCTTGTGCAGGACTTCGTTGAGCAGCGAATCGCTGGGAAGGAGATCGGTGATCGACGTGATGGGAGGATCATCGGGGGTACGGGCCGTCGGAGGGCCGTCCGCCGTCGCGGCTGGTGCCGGTGGCCTGGCTGGTGGTTCTTCGACCAGGGTGAGCTCCTCGGCTTCTTCCTGGGGCTCGGGGGTTGGGGCCTTTTTCCCCTTGATGCTTCCGAGGAGATCCGCGGCAGTGGACTCGAAGTGAGCCAGGACATCGTGCATGCTCTGCCGAAGCTCGAGGATGTCGGAACGTTTGACGTTGTGCTGTCTCCGCGCGTCCTCGAATCGGACCCGTGATTTTCGGAAGATATCGATCTTGTCTTTGATCTCATCGGTTGCGAGACCCGGATTCCTGCTGAGATAGCGTTCGATATCGAAGATCCGGTTGGTTCCTTCGAGCAGTTGGCGTTCCTCGATATCGAAAAGGTCCCGGAATCGGTTTCGCGCGGCGATGTTCGCGGCGGTGATCTCGATCAGGATCGGCGGGTGAAGCATGGCGCGCCCGATCCGGGTCTTGAATCCCCGCAGCCGATCGTAGACCCTGGATTGAACCAGGGTGTCGAAGTCGCCGATGCGTTCGAACTCGTCCCGGAGTTCCACAACCGCCTCGATCAGTGGTTTTTCCTCGGCTGGAGGCAACGGATCGATACCGGAAAACTTTGCAAGCCGCTCAAAGGTGAGGAGGAGTTCGGGCCGTCCCCGCTGGATGAGCTCTTCGTTCTCGGTCGGGGCTTCCGCCAATCTGGTGAGAAGGATGTCCAGCTTGTCGAAGGTCTCCTGTTTGAGGTGCTTGGACATGAGGTAGAACTTGACGAGCGCGAAGAGGATCTTTTCGTCCTGGCGTTTGAGGTGGTCGAAGAACCTCCGAAGGTACGAGGGTGCAAACCCCGACTCGAGGCGCTCGAGTTCTCGGTGAATCCGCTCGAGTTCCCGCTCGATGGTTTCAAACTCGATGAGCACCATCTTGTCAACGTCACCGCTGACCTGCGGCACCAATGCCTGGATGCGTTCGTACAGAGCCTGAAAATCGTAGTCGTAGGGAATCGCGCCTTCGCCCTTGTGCTTGTAGACACCAGCCATGAACTGAAAAAACGTCCACAAAGACCGAAACCGATCCGAGAGCTCGGTATACCGCTCACTCAACTCGTGAACGTCTGCAGTGTTCATATACCACTAAGATACACTGCGCATCGATGTCACACAACGAATGGAGATTGAAATGTTGGGACCGGTAGTGGTGGGACGGGCAGAGATCGAGATGATGCTCGAACGGCTTGCGGGTGAGATCGAGAGTGACATGGAAGGCAGGTCGCCGATCTTCATCGGTGTCCTGAAGGGATGCGTGTTCTTTTTCACCGATCTCGTGATGCGGATCCAGCGTTCGCTGGAGATGGATTTCATCCAGGTCTCGAGCTATGGCGCGAGTACGACGTCGTCAGGTTCGGTGGTTCTGGTGAAGGACATCACCGTCGATGTTCGGGATCGCGATGTCTATCTGGTCGAGGACATCGTCGACACCGGGACCACGTTGACCGATGTCATCAGGCTCATCGAGGCCCGCCATCCGAGATCGATTCAGGTTGTTTCGTTGTTGTCGAAGCCATCCAGGCGGAAGGTCGAGGTCGATATCGCGTTTCTGGGAACCGAGATCGAAGACCGGTTTGTCATCGGCTATGGGCTGGATTACGACGAGCGGTACCGAAACCTTCCGGAGATCCGGGAACTGGTGCAGGAGTGATGGCCGATTCCGGGTTACAATACGCCGATCACTGAGAGGCCAGCTGCGAGGGCCGCTGAGAGGGAGTTAGATGAATCCTGGCGACTTGCGCTTGCTGATCCGAGGCGCCGGCGAACTGGCGTCGGCGACAGCGCACCACCTGTATTCGCAGGGTTTTGTGCGTATTTTGTTGCTTGACAGACGGTTCCCGAAAGCGGTTCGGAGGCAGGTCTGTTTCTGCGAAGCGATTCTCGATGGATCTCAGACGATTCAGGGAGTTGCGGCTCGGTTCGCCCCCGATGTCGAAACCGTGGAGGCCCTCCACGATGCAGGGGAGATCGCGGTCGGCGTCATGGACCACGAAAAGGTCCTCGAGGAGTGGAAGCCCGATATCTACATCGAGGCGGCGATGCAGCGAACCAACTGGGGTTTGACCCGGGAGGTCGCACCCATCGTCATCGCCCTTGGTCCGGGCTATATCGCACACAAGGACTGTGACGCGTTAGTCGATACGGTTCGTGGACCTCAGGTGGGCAACATTCTGGAGGACACGGGCGAACATTTGGCCAACGAGCCTCCTGCGGCGATCATGGGCTACTCCAAGGAACGGGCGCTGAAAGCTATCCGCGACGGCATCTTCTTTACCCAGCACGTCATCGGCGACGTGGTCGAACGCGGCGAACGGATCGGAACCGTGGTCTCGGTCTATGGGGTCGACGACTATAGGCGTGGTGTTCCGGTTGACGCATCCTACTCGGTGACGGCCAGGATTGGCGGTGTGATCCGAGGTCTGCTTCGCGATGGGGTTCCCGTCAAGGCTGATGACCGCATCGGTGATGTGGACCCGCGCGGAACCACCGATGACCTCGATCACGTGTCCGACAAGAGTCACCGGGTTGCAGAGGGAGTGCACGAAGCTCTCTTGAGCCTCATCTCCGAGATGAAGAAGACAAAATAGACCCCTCGATCAAGGGGTCGCGGATGAGTGCTATGGCCATTGAAGGATCGATTCGCCGGCTGTTGATGCGAACGAGGTCGCCGGTGCTCGCCCTGGGTGGAGGCGGCGCGCGCGGCTTTGTTCACATCGGCGTGATGCGGGTCCTCGATGAACTCTCGATTCGACCCCGCGCCGTTGTCGGAACCAGCATGGGGTCCCTCATGGGCGCCATGTACCTCGTCCACGGGAACGCACAGGCCATCGAAACCGAGTGGAAACGAATCATGGCCAACGGAGTCCTTCCTGTGGTGCAACAGGTCCGGATGGTGCCCCGGGTCGAGAAACGAGAGCACCCCCTGCTTCAGGTTGCTCGGCGGTTCAAGAACCGGGTGGTGGTGACCTTTGCCCTCAATCGCAGCACCGTCCTCGATGGCGCGGTCCTCGATGAGGTCGTCGATGCGCTCCTGCCGGATATCCTCATCGAAGATCTCCCGATATCGTTCACCGCGGTCGCGACCCACCTTGAGACCGGCGCCGAGGTTCGTCTGACGCGAGGTTCCCTGCGGATGGCGGTCAAGGCTTCGAGTTCGATCCCGGGCATGGTCCCCGCCAAGCACGTGGACGGTGGTGATCTGGTGGATGGGGGAGTGGTCGCCGAGGTTCCGGTGGCGGCGGCGAGGGCGGTTGGCCGCCCGGTTCTCGTGGTGGACGCCTCCATGGAGATCCCTCCGCTCGGCGAGGATGATCTGGCGCTCGACACCATGATGCGAACCCAGCTCATGACCTCGAGACTGCTGCGCGATCGACAGCTCGAGGACGCCACGTGGGTGATTCGGCCCGAGATCGGCCACGTCGCCTGGGCGGAATGGGGGGCATTCGAGCAGATGATCAAAGCCGGTGAGGAGGCCACGCGGAGCTTCTTCGGTCAGGAAGTTAGGAGGTGAGTGCTCGCCATGCTCGCTGTGAGAAAGTCAGCGCTCGCTTCGCTCGCTGTAAGGAGGTGAGCGCTCGCTTTGCTCGCTTTGCTCGCTTGTGAGACGTGATGGGGTCTTGACATCTCACGTCTCACGTCTTACCTCCTCACCTTCTGACTTCCTCACTCCGGAAAGACCTCGTCGTGTCTTTCACGGGCCCGTTCGAGCCACTTGTTCCACGTCTTCGATTCCTCGAGCAGCTCGCTGACCTTCACCGGCTGAACGTCGCGCTTGCGCAATTCCTTGACGAATCGTGGGAGGTCGGACCAGGGCGGCTCGGATCTCTCGGTGGCGAGGTGCATCAGAACGATACCCCCTTCGAGACGGGGAAACCGCAGGAGACGATCGATCATTTTCTCGGAATCGCGATAGAGCTTCGAGTGCTCGTCGGCGATCCAGTCGAGTGAGTCGAGCGAGGCACCCTTGAGCGAGCTCCAGCGAATGTGGAGATAGCCGAGTTCCAGAGCCCAGCCGCGGAGGATGGAGTTCTCCTCGCCGAAGGGCGCCCGCCAGAGTGGAGCCATGGGCCGTCCCGTGGCCTCTCTGAACGCGATCTCTGTACGCCTCAGCTGTTCCTGGAACGATTTCTTCGTCACCCTCGGTAGCAGCGCGTGCCGACGGTTGTCGGCGTAGGTCGTGAGGTGGGGGTGCGAAAAGGTGTGGTTCCCAACCTCGTGGCCTTCGAGCACCGCGCGGCGGACCAGGGTCGGGTAGCGCTCGACAAAGCCACCGGTGACGAAGAGGGTGATCTCGAGATCCAGCTCATGGAGAAGATCGAGGAGTTCGGATGTCCCATTTGAGGAAGCATTGCCGTCAAAGGTGACGGCGATCCTCGCACCGGCGTCGGTCACGAGATGGAGCACCGGTGGCGAAATCGTCGGTTTGTCACCGCCCCTTGCGGTGCTCGAAGGCAGGCGCTGTTCGGCCGGTTCCGTGGGAACGCGCCGGGTTCTCGGTGACGGTGTCGGTGTCTCCACAGGTTGTGCGGTCGGGGTGAGGGTGGGGACTATCTTCGTCGGTGTCGGGCTCGGAGATGCCGGAGGTTTCGATGTTGGTTGCGGGGTGCTGGAAGGTGTCGGCGAAAAACTGGCCGTCGGCGTGTGGGTGGCGGTGGGTGTCAGGGTCGGCAATGGAGGCACAATCTCCGGGTCTTCGGCGAGCGCCGCGATCTCGAGTTGGGCGCCCTCGGCGAAGTCGGCGTCTTCCACCATCCCTCGTCCCTTGGAGTCGAGGGTGAGAACTCGGACGGGTGCGCCATCCGCCATCAACAGGACTCGTGCGTCGGGACTGCCTTGAATCTGCACTCCCAGGGTGTCGTTGCGACGAACGAGTTCGGCGACGGCGTAGGGCAAAGGCGCCCGCGCAGTCGCGGAGTCCTGGTTGATGGACAGGAGTCGGAGAGCGAGGACCGTGATCGAAGAACCGGCGACGAGGATTGCCAAACCGATGGCGAGGACCACCCAGATCGCAGGTACGGGCTTCCGGGCGGCCGCAATTGTCCGCGTCGTGATCCCGGAGACCAGATCGTGCGTGCGGCATTTGTAACCGCAGAAGACCCGACCTTGAAAGGTCGTGGTGCACCGATCGCAGAGCCACTTTCCGCAGCTCCGGCAACGGAGGCCCGCATGGCGGGATGGGTGATTCGCGCAGTGGGAAGTCGCCCGCATTTCAGACCGCACCGGTTCGTTGGAGGGATGTCCCTCGGTGTGCTGTAGAATCGGTCCGCCGATGCCTGGCGTTCAGTTCGTGGACTGGCACTCTCGGATCCTGGGATGCTGTCGTCGGGCGGGTGGGGGAGAATGCCCAGATGTGGAATGTGCCCAACAGCTTGACGGTCCTGAGGATCGTTCTCGCACCACTTCTCGTAGTGGTGCTCCTGACGGAGTTCCCGGATAAAGAAATATGGGGTCTGGTCATTTTTCTGATCGCGGCGCTGACGGATGCCCTGGACGGCATGATTGCCCGCCGCACCAATAGGATAACCGTAACCGGCGCGATGCTCGACCCTATTGCGGATAAGCTCCTCATAAGCGCCGCGTTTATCTCTCTTGTCGGTCTCGATCTCGCGCCCGCGTGGATGGTGACCCTGATCGTCGGTCGCGAGTTCGCGGTCACCGGGTTGCGTCTGATCGCGTTGGAGCGAAACGTGCCGATCTCCGCCAACGTCTGGGGCAAGGCGAAGACCACCACCCAGATCATTGCCATCTCACTGCTGATCTTCGGCAGTCATCTCGGTTCGCTTCAGGTTCTCGGCCCCGTTGTCCTGTGGTTGGCCGTGATCCTCACGGTGATCTCCATGGTGGTTTATTTCTGGCAGAACTGGGATATCGTGCGTGACGCTGAAGCGTAAGAATCTCGGCGAGCATCTCCAGGCGTTGACGATGCGACCCGGTACCTAGGAGGCAGGATGATTCGCAAGCTCGAGGTGGATGACCTGGCGTGGTCGTGTCCGGACGATTGGTTGGAGTCTTCCGACTCGGGAGAGATCGCGCCATCCTCCTCCATCGTCGGTCAGGATCGGGCGGTCGAGGCCATTGAATTCGGTCTGGCAATGCCGGGGATCGGATACAACATCTTCGTCACGGGTCTTTCGGGCACGGGTCGATTGACCACCATCAAGCGGTTTCTGGAGCAGGCCAATGGTGATCAGACGGTTCCCGACGATGTCTGTTTTGTTCACAACTTCCGCAACGCCGAAGAACCTCGGGCGCTCTTCCTCGAGGCCGGCGCCGGGCGCCGACTTCGAGACGGGATGCAGAAGCTGGTTGAGGAACTCGCTGAGGATCTTCCCGAGATCGCCAACAATAAGGAATTTCGGGTGCGGATGGAACGGGCCGTGGCCGGTTACCAGCGCCGTGAACGGGAGATGATCGAGAAATTCGACACCGAGGTCCGTGATGCCGGGTTCTCCATGGTTCAGATCCAGGCGGGCCCCGTCACCCGGCCTGAGATCATGCCGGTCATCGAAGACGAACCCATGCCGGTCGACGAGCTCCAGTCGTTGGTAGACGATGGAAAGCTCGACGCCAAAAAGGTCAAGAGCTTCAAGGCGACCCACCGCAAGCTCTCCGAAAAACTTCGGGATGTCTTCGACGGGGTCAGTGAGATGCGGCAGAAGGCGCAGGTGGAGATCGAACAGGTTCGCCGGAAGTTGCTTCACCCGACATTCGAGGGTGCGGTCCGGCGGGTCTTGGTCGATGTCACCGATGAACGGGCCAAGCCCTACCTCGATGAGGTCCAGGAGGATCTCGAGAACAGCGTCGAGATCTTTGTCACCGAGGAGTCGGAACCGGGAGTTGACCGATTCAGCCGCTGGCGGGTCAACCTGGCGGTGGACAATTCCGATCTTGATGGTCCGCCCGTGGTGATGGAGACCGAACCGACCTACAGCAACCTCTTCGGCACCATCGAACGATCGATGTTGCCCTCCGGCGACACGACGACATCGTTGATGAGGATTCGAGCGGGGTCTTTGCTCAGAGCAAATGGAGGGTATCTCGTCGTCAACGCCGAGGATGTCCTGATGGAGCCTCGAGTGTGGCCCGGGATCAAACGTGCCCTGCGTTACCGCCGGGTCCAGATCCAGGCATTGGAGAGCCTCATGCTCGGCGCGACGCTGCTCAAACCGGAGCCGGTGCCGCTCGATATCAAGGTCGTGGTGATAGGGGATCGGCGCATCTACGACATGCTGTATCGCCGCGATACCGACTTTTCGAAGATCTTCAAGGTGCTGGCAGATTTCGACTCGGTGATTCAACGCACTCCCGATCACGCCGCCGACATTCTTTCGGTGTTGCGGAGGGTGGCCGACGAGGAGGGACTTTTGCCGATGGATCGATCCGGAATGGCCGCCATGCTCGAACAGGCGGTTCATCTGGGGGGGTGGCGGCGACGGTTCTCGAGCCGGTTCTCCGATCTGGCCGATCTCCAGCGCGAGGCGGAATTTCAGGCGCGGAAGGAAGGCGCCGATGCCATCACCGGGGCACACGTTGGCGCCGCGGAAGCCGCTCGTGCTCGGCGCCACGGATTGTCGGAGGACCGGACGCACGAGGTGATCGCCGATGGGGTGATCCACGTGGAGACCGATGGGAAGGTCGTCGGTCAGGTCAATGGGCTTGCGGTCTATGATCTCGGTCATCATCGATTTGGCAAACCGTCGAGAATCACGGCGCGGGTCGGTCTCGGTCGCGAAGGCGTCATCAATGTCGAACGTCAGGCTGGGCTCTCCGGACCGATCCATGACAAGGGCCTGAACATTCTGACCGGATTCCTTCGCGGCACCTTCGCTCGGGAAATTCCGCTCACGATGGCCTGTTCGGTGACCTTCGAGCAATCCTATGGCGGGATCGACGGGGACTCCGCCTCTTCGACCGAAATCTACGCCATCCTTTCGGCTCTGGCCGAGATCCCGCTGAGGCAGTCGGTGGCCGTCACCGGATCGGTGGATCAATATGGTCGGATCCAGGCCATCGGTGGAGTCAACGAGAAGATCGAGGGTTTCTACCGGGTCTGCAAGGCCCAGGGCCTGACCGGTGACCAGGGAGTGATGATCCCGGCGAGCAATGTCCTCGATCTCCACCTGTCGGCTGAAGTGGTGAATGCCGTCCGGGAGAACCGGTTCGGTGTCTGGGCGGTGGAGTCCATCGAAGATGGGATCGAGGTGTTGACCGGGGTCGCTGCGGGGGAATGGTCGGACGATGACGGATGGACTCCAGACGGGGTCTATGCCCGTTGTCAGCAGCGGCTCGAGGATATGGTTCGGTTCATGCGGAAATCGACCAAGGGCGAGAAGGAACCCGACAACGGCAAGGATGATGCCGAGAGCCCAAGCGGCGATGAAGAACCGACGGATGGTGACGGTGCGCACAGAATCTAAGCATGGTGAGGCTCGATGGGGTTTTGGGGTTGACACTCGCTCTGTCGGGAGGTCATAATCATTGAGCATTGCGTTTTGAGTCATCAAAACGCGCCTTCGTGGAGGGGGAAGTGCCGGGACGTCTGAACACAATCATCATTGTGCCGCACAGCCAGGCCCGATTCATCAAGTTTTCGTTTTCGACGAGAAGCTTGATGGCGGGGGCCTCGGTGCTGGCGGTTGCCGTGATTCTGAGTGTGATCGCCATCGCCTATTCAGGTAATGCGGTGAGTCGGCGGGCGGATGTCCAACGTCTCCAGGCCGAGAACCAGGAACTCACTGAGGTCAACCGCGATCTCTCGCGGACCATCTCCGAGGTTCAGGCCCGACTCGATGATTTTGAGGAACGTACTGCGAGGTTGGCGTTGGCCGCCGGGATGCAGGGGGATGCGACCGGCATCGTCGGCACGACCGGACCGGGCGCACAGGTCGGCAGTGGTGGTCTTTACAATCGCCTCCCCGATGGTCCCGAGAGCCTGAAACTCCAGGGCTCCTGGATCAAACAGCAGCTCGATATGGTGGATCGCAAGCTGGCCGAGACCGGGGATGTGCTTTCATCGACCCCGACGATGGCGCCGGCTGTTGGTGTACTGACCGATGGATACGGCTCCCGCAACGATCCCATCACGGGCCGAAGGGCATTCCACCGCGGTCTCGATATCTCGGCCCGTCGCGGGACCCCGGTCCACGCTCCGGCTGACGGAGTGGTTGTCTTTGCCGGGCGCAACGGCGGTCTCGGGAAGACCATCCGGATTTCGCACGGGTTCGGGTTTACGACGCTCTACGGTCACCTCCACGAGATGAGTGTCGAACTCGGCGACGAAATCCACCGTGGAGATCTCATCGGGTCGGTCGGCAATACCGGCCGTTCGACGGGGTCACACCTCCACTATGAGGTTCACGAAGACGGGAAGGCCAAGGACCCGCTGTACTTCATCCTCGATCGCTTCTAGGTCGCCTCAACCCTCACGAGTTTCGGACCCGGTACACGCCGGGTTCTTTTGCTTCTGCCTAAACTGAGCGATTCTGCCGGATGAGATGTACCAAGTCCTTGATGTTCTGGTGTTTGCAAAAAATGCAGGAATACTGGTGGTATGTCGAGGCTTTTTGCAAACGCCCAGAGCGTAAGGAGTTGGTGCAGACGCCTGAGAGAATCGCTCAATTTAGGTTCTGGTTGCTCGTGACTCGAGTCCTTCTATTCGAACTGGGCGACAGAACGAGTAACGAGCTACGAGAAACGACCGACGCGTTGATTTCAACGCGTGGGTCAACTACCCTGCCGTCACCGTTGCAGGTGAGGCAGAAGCGGGTCAACGGCCTCCGCCGACGGTCAATGAGGAACTGGGGACGACCGGTCCCTCTCCATGAACTCCGGATGGGAATACAGATGAATTGGGTGGAAAAAGCCATCAGCTTGGTGATCGGCACCAAGCATGAACGCGACTACAAACGGATGAAACCCATGGTCGATGCGATCAACGCCCTCGAGGGTGAGGTCGAGGCCATGTCGGACGATGAACTCAGGGCACGATTCGCCGCCATCGGTGAGCGTATTCGCTCAGCGATCGAGGATCTCCCCGATGACCCGAAAGAGCGGACCCCGATCGTCCAAAAAGCCCTCGATCCCGAGTTGACCGAAGTCTTCGCGCTGGTTCGCGAGGCCTCTCGCCGTGCGGTGGGAATGCGTCACTTCGATGTCCAGTTGATGGGTGGAATCGTGCTCCACGAGGGTCGGATCGCGGAGATGCGGACCGGTGAGGGCAAGACCCTCGTCGCCACCCTGCCGGTGTGCCTCAACGCCCTCACCGGCCGAGGCGTGCACTTGATCACGGTCAACGACTACCTGGCCCGTCGCGATGCGGAGTGGATGGGAAAAATCTACGGTTTCCTCGGGCTGACGGTGGGTTGCATCCAGAACCAGATGAATGACGTCGAAAGAAAGCAGGCATACGGCTCCGACATCACCTATGGAACCAACAACGAGTTCGGGTTCGACTATTTGCGGGACAACATGAAGTTCGATCTCGAGCGGATGGTCCAGAGGGGGCATTCCTACTCCATCGTCGACGAGGTGGATTCGATCCTCGTCGACGAGGCCAGGACGCCGCTCATCATTTCAGGCCCGTCCGAGGTCTCGGTCGATCTCTACTACAAGGTGGACGTGATCATCCCCAAGCTCACCAAGGGCGAGGAGATCGAGGACAAGCACGGCAACAAGGAGGTCACGGGCGACTTTCTCATCGACGAAAAGTCCCAGACGGCGACCCTCACCGATCAAGGAATGGCTCACGCCGAAAAGCTCCTCAACGTCGAGAACCTCTATGACCCGTCACAGACGGATCTGCTGCATGCCGTCAACCAGGCGCTCAGGGCGCACGCCCTGTACCAGTGCGATCGCGAATACATCATCAAAGACGGTGAGATCATCATCGTTGACGAGTTCACCGGGCGGCTGATGGCCGGGCGGCGGTGGTCCGATGGTCTTCACCAAGCGGTTGAGGCCAAGGAGAAGGTCAAGATTCAGTCCGAGAACCAGACCCTCGCTACCATCACCCTGCAGAACTACTTTCGGATGTACGACAAACTCGGTGGGATGACCGGAACCGCCGAGACCGAGGCGGAGGAGTTCGAGAAGATCTATGGCCTCGACGTGTCGGTGATCCCGACAAACGCCGAAATGGTCCGCGCCGATCACCCTGATCTTGTCTACCGCTCCGAGACGGAAAAGTTCCGCGCGGTCATCGAAGAGATCGTCGACTGCCACGAAAAGGGACAGCCAGTGCTGGTGGGCACTGTCTCCATCGCCAAGTCTGAACTCTTGAGCAAGTTGCTGCAGCGACGCAAGGTCAAACACATCGTCCTCAACGCGAAATACCACGAGCGCGAGGCCGACATCGTCGCCCAGGCGGGTCGCCCCGGTGCGGTGACCATCGCCACGAACATGGCCGGTCGCGGCACCGACATCGTCCTCGGTGGCTATCCCGAGGGTATGGCGATGATGGAAGCCGATCCGGCTCAGGATCCCGAGGCCTTCGAATCCGCACTTGAGAAGTCCACCGCTCAATGCGCCGAGGACAAGGTTAAGGTCCTCGAAGCCGGTGGACTACAGATCATCGGCACGGAGCGGCACGAGTCGCGACGGATCGACAACCAGCTTCGAGGCCGCTCGGGTCGCCAAGGCGATCCCGGCGCCACCAGGTTCTTTCTCTCCTTCGAGGACGATCTCATGCGGATCTTCGCCTCCGACGGGGTCCGCAAAATGATGGACCGGTTGGGAATGGAGGAAGACGTTCCCATCGAGTCGAAGATGGTCACCAAGTCCATCGAACGGGCGCAGACTCAGGTCGAAGGCCGCAACTTCGAAATGCGGAAACACCTGCTCGAGTACGACGATGTCATGAACAAACAGCGTGAGGCGGTCTACCGGCTCCGCAAGCGGATCCTGCAGAGTGTCGAGGGGCGCGATTACATCGAGCGGGTCGTCGGAGACATCGTCGCCTCCCTCGTGGATCGATTCTGCCCCGCGGAGGCCGATCCCGACGACTGGGAGACCGCTGCACTGGATACCGAATATCGATCATACTTCGGTCTGAAGATCGAGGATCTCGGGGTCGATTGGGATGTCATCTCGTTGCCCGATCTGGAGGAAAGACTCGTCTCGGGTGCCCACGAGTACTATGTGGGTCGGGTCGATGAGTTTGGCGAGGAGAGCTTCGCCCGTCTCGAGAGATTTCTGCTGTTGGACACCGTTGACCGGCAATGGAAGGACCATCTGCTCGCTCTTGATCACTTGCGGGAAGGTATCGGACTCCGCGCGTACGGCCAGCGCAATCCGCTGGTTGAATACAAACGCGAGTCCTACGCACTCTTCGAGGACATGTGGGAACGCATCGAGGACCACGTGGTCAAGTTCCTCTACCACGCTGAGCCGGTGGAGAAGATGGAGCACAAACGCCAGGGGGTGAACACGACGATGTCGCACCCCGAGGCGCAGGCCCTCAAGGCCTCCCACGAACAACAGGAACACGCCGCCAACACCCCGGTGGGGCAGCCGGCCGGGCCGGCCACTGTGCGGCGGCAGCAACCCAAGGTCGGTCGCAATGATCCGTGCCCATGCGGTTCGGGTAAGAAGTACAAGAAATGCCACGGCAAGGCATCCGCGGCAAAGGGGTAGGTATGGGTGATTCAATCCCGGTAGGTCTGACGTTTGACGATGTGCTGCTGGTTCCGGCGCGGTCCGAGGTTCACCCCAACGACGTGAATGTGACGACAACGGTTGCGCGCGGTGGGATCAGTCTCAATCTGCCCATCGTGTCCGCCGCCATGGACACGGTCACCGAGGCCAAGATGGCCATTGCCATGGCCCAGCACGGCGGCATCGGCATCGTTCACAAGAACATGCCCGTCGGAAAGCAGGCGGAACAGGTCGACAGGGTCAAGAGATCCGAGTCCGGGATGATCGTCGAACCGGTGACCGTCCGGCCCGAGCAGTCGGTCCAGGAAGCCCTCGATGTCATGGCCCATTTCCACATCTCCGGTCTCCCGGTCATCGGTCCGGATGGCAGACTCAAGGGGATCCTGACCAACCGCGATCTTCGCTTCTGCAACGAGTACGACCGGCCGATCTCGGATTTCATGACCCATGAGAATCTGGTCACGGCGCTGGTGGGAACCACCCTTGAAGAGGCGAAAGCACTGCTCCATAAGAACCGTATCGAGAAGCTCCTCATCGTCGCCGACGACGGCAGTCTCAAGGGGCTGATCACGGTCAAGGACATCAAGAAAGCGCACGACTATCCCAACGCCTGCAAAGACAACCTCGGTCGGTTGCGGGTGGCCGCCGCCATCGGCGTTTCCGGAGACCTCAAGGACCGGTGCGCCGCTCTCATCGAGAGACAGGTCGATGTCCTCTGCCTCGACAGCTCTCACGCACACTCGCGGGGAGTGCTCAATGCCGTCGAGCGGGTCAAAAGGGACTATCCCGAGACACCGCTGATTGTGGGCAATGTGGCAACCGCGGAGGGTGTACGGGATCTGATCTCGCTTGGAGTCGATTCGGTCAAGATCGGGATCGGTCCCGGATCCATTTGCACCACCCGTGTGGTGACCGGTGCGGGGATGCCCCAGATCACCGCGATCCAGGAGTGCTCCCGGGCGGCCCACGAACTCGGTGTGCCGGTGATCGCGGATGGTGGCATTCGGTTTTCGGGCGACATCAGCAAGGCGCTGACAGCAGGGGCGGATGTGGTGATGATCGGTTCGCTTTTCGCCGGCGTCGAAGAGTCCCCGGGCGAACAGATCCTCTACCAGGGCCGGACCTTCAAGGCCTATCGCGGAATGGGCTCCATCGGCGCCATGAAAGAGGCCGAGGGCTCACGTGATCGCTACTTCCAAGAGGGAGAAGACGTTTCCAAGCTGGTACCCGAAGGGATCGAGGGGATGGTTCCGTACAAGGGTCCCGTCTCGGATCAGCTGACCCAGCTCATCGGAGGCCTCCGCGCGGGGATGGGTCTGGCCGGTTGTGCGTCCCTCGAAGAACTCCACACCAAAGCGAAGTTCATCCGTTTGACCGCGGCCGGCCTCAAGGAGAGTCACGCCCACGATGTCGTGATCACCAAGGAAGCGCCGAACTACCGCACCGACCGGTAGGGAGTGATTCAAACCGCCATGGAGCCAGGTGCTCAAAGGCCATCGCAGCGTCGCATTTTGAACACGGATGAACGCGGATTGCCCCGGATTTCGCGGATCCATCGCATTATTGAGCCATCGCATCCATCATTTCCGTCGCCTGCTTTCGATTGCGATGGAACCTGCGTCAACGATAATCCGTGGAACTCGCGTTCATTCGTATGAGGAATTGTGATGGGCTAAGACTGAATGAGATGGATCTACGTGATCCGCAACAATCCGTGTTCATCCGTGTCCACTGAGATGATTTGGCGCTCGTGGCGGCTCTGTCGTAGAGTCAGTCGGAGATACGTTCTGCTCTCACGATAAACCGCTTCGGAGCGCTGCCTGCGTAGTAAAACGGATAGCACGTGACAAGAGTTATGGATGGGGTCTCGGTGGGCTCGAGAACCCAGACATCGGGCGGTTCGACGATCCAGGTCTCGGTGATCGTGTAGTTCGATCCACCGGTAAGGGTCTCCATTTCGATGACGTCACCGACGACGATGTCCTTCAAACCGCGGAAGTAGCCGTCGCGGTGACCCGCGATCCCGACGTTCCCGGCCTCTCCCGGTAGTGGGGTGCCGGTGATGTGACCGACGCCCCGATTGAGCACGAGTTCGGTTGTTCCGGCGAGCACCGCCACCTCGAGATCGATCTTCCCAATCCTCAGAATCGCCAGCGGTGCGTCGAACTTGTGATCGAGGCTCTCCTCGTACTCCTCGATGCGATCCTCGGCCCACAGACTGGTGTCCACCGGGCGTTCGAGAGGCAGACTATCCTCAGTTGTCGGCTGCACAGCCGAACTCCGGACCTCTGCACGAGCCCGCTCGAATCTGTCGATCTCGGCGTTGCCGCCGATCCAACCCTGGAACCGGGATCCGGCCCAGAAACCGAGGAGAGACACCCCGACGACGATGAGTGTCCACTGAAGAAACGACAGGAATGAGCGATCTCGATCCATGGCGATGGATTCTACCTTGGAACGGGGATTTCGAGTGTCAGATGCTAGAATCCCGCCCATGCGAAAAACACTCATTACCGGCATCACTGGCCAAGACGGTTCGTACCTCGCTGAATTCCTCCTCGAAAAGGGTTACGAAGTCCACGGTGTGGTCCGTCGCGCCTCGACAATCAACCGGCAGAGAATCGACCACCTCAGGGCTGACCCCGTGCTCCGAGAGCGGTTCCACCTCCACTATGGCGACCTCGGCGACGCGGAGTCCCTGACAACGATTCTCCACAGCACGCGACCCGATGAGGTCTACAATCTCGCGGCCCAGTCCCATGTCGCCATCTCGTTCGGGATGCCGACCTACACCGGTGATGTCACCGGGCTCGGAGCGGTTCGTCTGCTCGAAGCGGTTCGCCGCGAAGTCCCCGAAGCGCGCTACTACCAGGCGTCGTCATCGGAACTCTACGGCAAGGTCGTCGAGGTTCCTCAGCGGGAGACGACGCCCTTCTACCCGAGATCGCCCTACGGCGTCGCCAAGCTTTACGCGTTCTGGGCAACCGTCAATTTCCGCGAAGCGTACGATCTGCACGCATCAAACGGGATCCTCTTCAACCACGAGTCGCCGAGACGAGGCGAGAATTTCGTGACCCGCAAGATCACTCGAGCCGTGGCCGAAATCGTGGCCGGGAACCGGGAATCCGTGAGCCTGGGGAACCTCGACGCCAAACGCGACTGGGGTTTTGCCGGAGATTTCGTCGAGGCCATGTGGATGATGCTCCAGGTGGATACACCCCGGGACTATGTGGTGGGAACCGGCGAATATCATTCAGTGCGAGAGTTTTGCGATTTCGCATTTTCGGAAGTCGATGTCGCTCTCGAATGGTCGGGCGAGGGTGTTGACGAGGTTGGTCGTGACGCCACCTCAGGCGCCATTCGGGTCAAGGTGGATCCGCGGTTCTACCGCCCGGCGGAAGTGGATGCCCTCCTTGCGGATCCGAGCCGGATCAAGGCGGAGCTCGGTTGGGAACCCAAGGTGAGCTTTGAAGAGCTGGTTCGGATGATGGTGAAGCACGATCTGCGCGAGGTCTCGAAGGGCTGAAACCCGATCGAGGACCGAACCGCGCCGGAGGACTCATGAAAATTGTCGAATGTGTACCGAATATCTCTGAGGGCAGAAACCCCGAGATCTACAATGCGGTCGCTGAAGCAGCCGCCGCGGTGGCCGGGGTCGAACTCTTGGATGTCGATCCCGGGCAGGAGACCAACCGCACGGTGATCACCTTTGTCGGTGAGCCCGATGCGGTCCTCGAAGGCGCATTCGAACTGGTCAAGAAGTCGTTCGAGCTGATCGACATGACCACCCACTACGGGGCACACGGCCGCCAGGGCGCGACCGATGTCTGTCCCTTTGTGCCCGTGTCGGGCGTCAGTATGGATGACTGTGTCGAGCTCTCCAAACGTCTTGGAAAGAAGGTGGGGGAGGAACTCGGCCTTCCGGTCTTTCTCTACGAATACGCTGCCACCCGGCCCGAGCGCCGGTCCCTTGCCGACATCCGTCAAGGTGAGTACGAGGCGTTGTCGGAGAAGCTCAAGACTGCTGAGTTCGCCCCCGACTTCGGACCGGCCGAGTTCATCCCTTCCTTTGGCGTGATGGTGACCGGCGCACGGAAATTTCTGGTCGCCTACAACGTCGACCTCAACGTCACCGACAAGCGGTGGGCCAACCGGGTTGCCTTCGACGTTCGCGAGAAGGGACGGATGGTCAAGGGGCCCGACGGCAAGAAGGTCAAGCAGTCCGGGATGCTCAAGGCGGTTCGCGGTGTTGGTTGGTTCATTCCCGAGTATGGCTGTGCCCAGGTCTCCATGAATCTGATCGATCTGGATGTGACCCCCGTCCACGCGGCATTCGACGCCTGCGTAGAGTCGGCTCAAAAGCGTGGGATCCGGGTCACCGGATCCGAGCTTGTGGGTCTGATTCCACGCCAATCCATGCTCAATGCGGGCTCTCATTACCTCACGAGGATGGAGAGATCACCCGGAGTGCCCGAGGAGGACCTCGTTCATGCAGCCGTCAGAAGCCTCGGTCTCAACGAGGTCTCCGAGTTCAATCCGGCCGAGAAGATCGTCGAGGACATCCTCGCTCCCGAGCGACCTCTGGCAGGGATGACCCTCCAAGCCTTTGCCGACGAGACGTCGCGTGATTCCACCGCGCCTGGCGGTGGGTCGGTGGCGGCCCTCGCCGGGGCCCTTGCCGCCGCGCTGGCGGCTATGGTGGCCAATCTTCCGCACCCGAAAGCCGCGTTCGCCAAAGTCCGTGGCGAACTCGAAGAGGTTGCCGTCAGCGGCCAGAAGCTCAAACAGCAACTGCTTGACGCCATCGATGAGGACACCTGGTCGTTTCAGCGGCTCATGGAGGCCAACAAGGTCTCAGGTGAGGGCAAGGCGGCTGCGATTCGGGAGGCGACCCTGGGTGCCGCGCTGGTGCCACTCGAAGTCACCGAAGCCTGCTCCGAGATCGTTGGGCTTTGCGTCCGTGCGCGGCAGCTCGGAATGTCGGCATCGGCGTCTGATGCCGGGGTCGGGGCCGGCATTGCCAGGGCGGCGGCTCTCGGAGCAGCCATGAATGTCCGGATCAACCTGCAGGACATGGCGGATGACGAGGAAGCCGCGGCCATGCTCGAGCGGGCGGACATTGCCCTCGCCGCAACTGCCAACGCCGCGGCTGAACTCGAAGCCGAGGTGTGGGGCCTGCTAGGAGGCGGGGAGCTGCCGTAGGCGGGTTTCAGGTCGCAGGAAACAGGTAGCAGGTTTCAGGTCTCAGGGCACAGGTTTCAGGTTGCAGGTAGTAGGTTGCAGGTTTCAGGTTGTAGGGGTGCGGCGTTTGCTATCTCGTTGGTCAGTCAATAAGCCGTAAAACGCGCACCACGCTTGGCTGTGACGGGTGGGGCAGAGCTAATCTGTGTGGGCCTAGGAGTAGATGACGAATGACCTTGATCGACAACAACCAAGCAGGCCCTCTGCGGACCGCGGCGGCGGTCTTTATAACGCGGGTGGCCGTCCCCCTTTGGCTCGCCACGGGCGCGATCCTGAAGATTCTGGATGGGAGTCCCAGCAATTTGCCGGCGGCAATGGTCAAGTGGTTGGGCGGGAACGGCCTGGATCTCCGTTTCGTGTTGGAGTTCTCCATTGCGGTCGAACTCGTGGTCGTTGGAGTCATGGTCATTGTCCCCGGGCTCGCCAGGCTTGCAGGGATCGTGATGCTCGGGAGTTTCTTGCCGGTTCTCTTCGGCGACGTCGCTATGGGAGCCTCGAGTTGCGGGTGTTTCGGGGCAGTTCAGGTCCCGACGTGGGTCACTCTGGTGACCGATCTCTTCTTTTTGATTTCGCTGGTTTTTCTGGCTCGTGGTGTGGAATCGCTGAAGATGACCTGGACGCTTCCGACCTGGAGGGTGGTCGCCGCTGGTATCTGGTCCGTGGCGAGTGTTGCAGTTGCATTCGGACTCACGGTGTCGCCGGCACTCCTGTCGGATGAGCCTCAATCAACCGGTGGGGTCGCCGCAGTCGGTCCGGCCGACGGCTTTTACCTCCCCGAATACCCTTCATGGATCGGCCAGAATTTCCGTAGTCTCGAGATCGCCGGTTGGATTCGCGACCTGCCTGAGGATCTCGATGAGGGACCGCAGTATGTGCTTTTCTATCGAGTGGATTGCGAGCACTGCCATGAACTCATGGAGGTCTATTTCGCTGATGTGTTGCCGTTGCCCACGACGGCGGTGGCGATCCCCGAACGAACCGGCTTCCCCGATGTCGGCGCACTGCCGTTTTCCTGTGGGGCTTGTCGACTGGCCGAACTGCCGGCAGGAGTCGACTGGTTTATGCAAACGCCAGTTCTGGTGAGGTTGAACGAGGGAATCGTCGAGTGCGCCGCAGAAATGACCGCCGAAGATCCGACCTGCCTCGATGTCTATTAGTGGGGCAGTCGCGCGGTGAACGGGGTGCCGATTTGTGGTCTGAATCACACAACAGAACAATGTTTGACGCATACTTCGCAAGAGCGTACGCTATGCTATAGTTCGATCCGCGGTGCACTACAGCATCGAATGAATATTGGTAACGAAATCAATGGAGGTGGATGATGCGGAAGTTCGTTTCCCCGGCGATCGTCATTCTGCTCGTGGCGGGACTCACAGTCACTGGATGCGCGTCGAAGAAGTACGTGCAGGAGCAGGTCGCAAACTCAGAGTCGGTTACAAACGGTAAGATCGGTGAGGTCCAGACCTCAGTCGAGGACAACCAGAAGGAAATTACAGCCCTTCACCAGTCTGACGCCGAGATGCAGAAGCAGCTCGACAAAGCGTCTGCGACTGCCAAAGAAGCCCTCGAGCGCGCCAAGAAAGCCGGCAAGCTCGCCGAAGGTACGTTCATCGCCGAAGTCATCATGACCGACGAGGACGTCAATTTTGGTTTCGACAACTACAAGCTTTCGGATGAAGCCAAAGCCGCCATGGATGCCTTCGCCGCGAAGGTCATCGCCAAGAACAAGGGCGCCTACCTTGAAATCCAGGGTCACACCGACAACATCGGTAGCGAGAGCTACAACCTCAGCCTCGGCTACAAGCGCGCCGAGAAGGTCATGAAGTATCTTGCCTCGGAGAAGGGTTTCCCCCTCCACCGCATGAACGTGACTTCCTACGGTGAGTACAAGCCTATCGCCGACAACGACAGCCGCGAAGGCCGCGCGAAGAATCGTCGCGTTGCCCTCGTGCTCATGAAGTAATCACGCTTCGAAAACACACAAACCCGGGCTTCGGCCCGGGTTTTTTTCGTGTTTAATGCAGGATCATCGCTCCATCGCAGCGAACAGCCCACTGGATCACACAGATGAACAAAGATCTCATCACACAGCGCAGACGGAGAAACCGCAGATAGCGCAGATATGCGCAGATTTCATCCCATATCCCATCGCACATCCCATTGAAGCCCACAGATGACACAGATGGACACAGATTCCGTCGCACCGTCTCATCGCAGCATCGCAGTTTGCCCGCAGATGACGCAGATGGACGCAGATTTCATCGCAGACATCGCAGACATCGCAATGAACACGAAGATCGGCCATCACAAAGGGCACAAAGGCATCGCATTTGAAAGTGGGCGCCGCGTTGCGGGTAGGGTGTTCGACTTCGTGGTGACGCGATACCAGCCTGATCGAGACTGAAGGTGGGGTCAACCCCACCCTACGGGCAGCCGAGACAGCCGCCCCCACAACGTCGCATCAGGACTTTGGGTGGAGGAGGGGCCAGGTGATGGGCGTGGCTCCTGGGCGGGTCGTTGTCGCCGATGGCGGTCCCTGTCCGCTGCCTCTGATTCTGTCTGCGGTTGTGGCGACGTGAAAATCCTTATGTCCCTCGTCGACAGAGATTGCCGGAAGACTGAAAGTGCCTTGAGCGGTTTGGCCGCAGGGCATGAATGCCCTGCCTACAACTCTGAATGATCAAGGCCCGTGATCTGCCGCAGTCGCCGGTGCTCGAAAATCGACGGGGAAATGAGATAATGCTTTCACCATGCAGTCGATTCGAATGCAGGTCCTCGGTGTTTTTGGGGGCAGCCTGGCGACCCCGGAGGAGGAGTTCGTCGCCGAACAGGTGGGTGCTGCGGCCGCCCGTTGCGGGTGGGTGGTGCTGACCGGAGGAGGCCAGGGTGTGATGGCGGCCGCCAGTCGCGGTGCTGTCGAGGCCGGTGGGCTGACCATGGCGATCCTTCCGAACGCCTTTGCAGGTGGGGGCTACCCCAACCATTGGGTCCACCTGCCGGTTTTCACCGGTGCGGGAAGCGCACGGAACAGCTTCAATGTGCTTTCGTCGACGCTGTGTGTCGCCATTGGAGGTGGGGCGGGGACGCTCTCCGAGATTGCCCTGGCTTTGAAGAACGGCATCCCGGTGTGGTGCTGGAAGAGCTGGATGGTTCAAGAGCCGTCGGGAGAGATTCCAGACGATCTCAGGGTGTTTGACGAGGTGGATGAACTTGTCGAAGCCCTGGAAGACGTGATGCTCTGAGGGGCGGAGGTCCGGCCTTCTGGCCCGCCTTCGGCGGTCCAGCGTCGCGGATCAGCGTGGTCGTGCGGAGGTGATTGGAAGGACTGCGACCACGATGATCTCGCGAGCGGCGGCCTCCTTCGTCACCGGAACAGCTGCACCGGATCGTTCTGCCCGTGGGTTGCCCGGCAGCGCCATTGTGTGGAGCCAACCGCGTTGCCGGATGGTTGTTCCGGCACAATGGCGTGCCCGGCACGCCCCGGTGGAAGCGTAGTGTCCGCGCGTTCGGAAGTGGACGCGGCAGGATGGGTGCAGGTGGCATCTGTCGCGAGACCTGGTGCTGCGCTAAGATCACCGGGTCCATCATGGAGGATTGATGCAAGAATCGAAGCCGGTCAACTCGAAGCTGCTCCCCGCCAACGCCTACCGAAAACTCGAACCGGGTGAGGTCTACGAGCCGGTCGTCCCGGCCGGAGATCTCCGTCCCG
>Ga0164313_10000324_pt1 | contig 36761 bp, 32 predicted proteins | sample GuaBasSedimGuay4_FD_113735 | JGI IMG/M metagenome (GOLD analysis project Ga0164313, IMG submission 113735) | Subseafloor sediment microbial communities from Guaymas Basin, Gulf of California, Mexico - Guay4, Core 4569-4, 0-3 cm | ecosystem: Environmental > Aquatic > Marine > Hydrothermal vents...
ATATGCAGGACCTGGCAGGTGAAGAAAACACTCATGTCTACAGGCTTAATGTTGAAACTGAAGAAGTAACCGACCTTACTCCTTTTGATGAGGTTAAAGCTTACGTTAGCGCCACTGATCGTGATCAGCCCAACAGGATCATCGTAGAAATGAACCGCAATAATCCTATGTTCTTCGATGTCTATTCCTGTGACCTTGAGACGGGTGAGCTTACTCTGCTCCAGGAAAACCCGGGAATGACAGAAGATGGCTGCATGATTCTTGGCTATATGACCGACGAAGAAATGAATATCCGCGGAATGGCTACTATAGATCCCGAGGTTGGCACGATCGTCTTTTATCTTAAGGATGCTGGTGCTGAGGAATGGGAGGAGTTCGTAAGTTTTTCCGCTCTTGATACAGTTAGTCCCCAGCGTTTCAGTGAGGACGGCAGGGGTCTTTACTACCAGTCCAACCTGGAATCCAACACAACAAAGCTTCTCTATCAGGATCTGGATACAGGAGAGGTGACAGAGATAGCTCACGATTCACTGGCCGATATCGGCGGTGTTTCCTTCGACCCCTTCACAGGTGAACCCAGATCTGTCAGTTTCCATTATTTGAGGAGAGATGTGCAGATCCTTGATCCTTCCATCCGGGAGGATTACGATTTCCTGGGTGAATTCAACCCCGGAGACTTCGGGATCACGTCCAGGGACAACGCGGACAGTACGTGGATAGTGGTATACTTCACTCCACAGAGCCCGGCGATTTACTACCTGTACAATCGTACAACCAGATCCATGGATTACCTTTTCAATGCTATCCCGGCCCTCGATGATTATCAGCTGGCTGAGGTGGAACCTCTTCTTATTCCCGCTCGTGACGGGTTCATCCTGCCCAGTTACCTGACAGTTCCCATTAATGCCGGAGAAGAACTGCTACCCATGGTTCTGTACGTGCATGGCGGTCCCTGGGCCAGGGATTACTTCGGTTACGATCCCTTCGCTCAGTTGCTTGCCGATCGGGGATTTGCCGTTCTGCAGGTGAATTTCAGAGCGTCATCCGGATTCGGCAAGGAGCATCTGAATGCGGGTAACAAGGAGTGGGGAGGTCTGATGCAGGATGACCTTACAGATGCCGTTAACTGGGCTATCGACCAGGGTTTTGCAGATCCTGACAGGATTGTCATAATGGGAGGATCCTATGGAGGTTACGCCACACTTGCCGGAGTGACATTCACCCCTGACCTCTATTGCGCGGGAGTGGATTTCTTCGGACCTTCCAATCTCATCACTTTCAGGGAAACTGTTCCGCCGTACTGGAAGCCAATGGGCGCCATTATGGATATCAGAGTTGGGGATATGGACGAAGATTCACTTATGCTCGAAGAACGTTCACCCCTTAATCATGTTGAAGATATCAGGGTTCCGATGCTGATAGTTCAGGGAGTGAACGACCCAAGGGTTGTCCAGGCTGAATCCGATCAGATGGTTGCAGCTTTGAGAGAGAATGGTAACGAAGTTTACTACGTGCTTTACGAGAACGAAGGGCACGGTTTCGCTATAGAAGCAAACAGGCTTGAATTCGCAGGCAGGGTTGAGGAATTCCTCTACAACCATGTACCAGGCGTTGAATGCCAGATGTTCGAGGAGATACCGAACTCTACTGCCATTGTCAGGTAGAGGATACTCAGTATAGAAGCGAGCCGGGGGTGTTCCCGCCCCCGGCTCTTTTTTCAGGGAGATATCGGTCAGTAAGCCCTTGCGATAATAACTCTCGTGTTCGTCTCCCTGCCTGTCATGAAGCATTTCCCGGTACCTTCGCGCTGCTCGAGGGGGATGCACCTCACTGTTGCTTTTGTTTCCTTCTGAAGCCTTGCTTCATCTTCGGTATCACCATCCCACCATACATTGTAGAAACCGGGCTTGCTGACTATGGCTTCGCGGAAATCGTCCAGGTTTTCTGCAGTATAGGTTCGCGAATCACGCTTCTGAATCGCCTCTTCAAACATCTCACTCTGTATTCTCTCTAAAATTCCTGGAATACTGTCCACGATGGAATCAAGTGAAATCGTGAATTTACTGTCTCTGCCCGGCCTGTTCCGCTGGCTGGCCATTACATGTCCCTCTTCGAGGTCACGCGGTCCGATCTCAAGTCTGAGGGGAACTCCGCGGACTTCCCAGTGATTGAATTTGAAACCGGGGCTCATACCTTCGCGGTCATCCACTTCAACCCGGATACCTTTTTTATCCAGATCATCCCTGATACGCTCAACAACAGTCATTACATCAGCCCTTGCCGTTTCATCCCTGGCTATAGGGACGATGACAACCTGTACAGGCGCCAGCTCTGGAGGCAGACGCAGACCGTTTTCATCGCCATGAGCCATGATAACAGCGCCGACAAGCCTTGTGGATACACCCCAGCTGGTCTGGTGGACGAACTGCTGTTCGTTACTGCTGTCAAGGTACATTGTTTCGAACACTCTGGCGAAATTCGTTCCCAGGTAATGGCTTGTGCCGCTCTGCAGCGCCCAGCCGTTACCCATCATAGCTTCTATCGTATAGCTGTCCACCGCGCCGGCGAATTTCTCCCGTTCCGTCTTCCTTCCGGGTATTACGGGGATAGCAGCCACATTCCTGGCGAAATCTGCATACACATTCAGCATACGCAGAGTTTCTTCTCTGGCTTCTTTCTCATCAGCGTGGGCTGTGTGCCCCTCCTGCCAGAGGAATTCAGTGGTTCTGAGGAATGCTCTGGGACGCATTTCCCATCGAACTACATTCGCCCACTGATTTAAGAGCATGGGCAGGTCTCTGTAACTGTTGATCCATTTGGAGAACATATGGTTGATTATTGTCTCTGAAGTAGGCCTTACAACCAGGGATTCCTCAAGCTTCTTGCCTCCCGCATGGGTAACTATGGCCAGTTCAGGAGCAAATCCTTCAACATGCTCGGCTTCCCTTTTAATGAAACTCTCAGGAATGAACAGAGGGAAGTAGGCGTTCTTGTGTCCGGTTTTTTTGAAGCTCGCATTAAGGCTCGCTTTAATATTCTCCCAGATTGAGTATCCATAAGGGCGTATTACCATACACCCGCGGACTGGAGCTGAATCAGCCAGCTCAGCTTCGCGGATAACATCCTGGTACCATCTTGCGTAATCCTTTTCTGGATTTGTAATATTCTTTGCCATTTATCAGCACTTCCTGTCCGGGTGTTTGTTAAGATTTCCCATCGCGAAAACTAATTGAGATTCGCTGATAGTCCAAGGGCAGAATTGACACAAGAAGCGAAGAGTATTAACTTTTTGATGTAGGGGGCCATTTGCTGAGAGTGCCAAAGATGAGCAATGAAGGCCGCGCCCTGATGCCCTGCTGATGCGTGACCTGGTAAAATCAGGTAGACTGAAGCTGCAACAGGCCGTAATAAGACCTTTAACCCTGTTTAAGAGACATTCTTCAGGGATATGGTCCCCACATCCTTATCACTTCAATCTGCATTGTACGGAAGGTATTAAATTGTTTTCGTTCAGGACGATATACTCTTCTGTAAAAGACAGAAATTACCGATTAATACTTATCTTCTTCTCAGTATACACTGCTATCATGCTGATCGTTCCCCTTTCAAGGCTTGTGCCCAGAATCCCGGTTCCTCTCATGTCTTTTGTAGTGTGTTACTTGCTGTACAGATGGAAAGGCCTTCCGGGAGTCCTCCGGCCCTGGTTGTTCTACCCTCTGCTCGTTGTTTCATACTGGCAGCTGCAGTTCGTTGTATCTTCCCATTTTCAGGCATTCCATGGCGCTTCAATCATTGCTCTGGAAAGGGCCATATTCGGACAGCTGCCGGTAGTATGGCTTCAGGAACATCTGTATACTGGCGGTATCGCGTGGTACGACTATGTTTTCGCCGTTTTCCATTCATCTCTGTTCTTCATTCCGATAGCGTTTCCGCTCCTTCTATTCTTCAGAAAGGGAGTAGAAAGGATGAAAAGGGCAACCGTGGCGATAGCCCTGATCACCCTCGCCGGATATGCTACGTATGTTCTGTTTCCTCTTACGCCGCCCTGGATGGCTTCCCTTGAGAATATGATCCCCCATGTTGAAAGGATTACCCTCCGTGCACTCGGAGAACTCGCTCCCGGAGGAATAATATCTTCATTCAGCCCGAGCCCGAGGGGAGCGATGCCCTCGCTCCATGCCGGGGTACCGATACTGATACTGATGATAGCTTTCCGGGAATTCCGATACAAAGCCTGGTGGTTCACGATTTTAGTGGCAGGGATATGCTTCGAGATCGCTTACGGTGCGGAGCATTATATTGTTGATATCATTGCGGGTCTGGTTTATGCTGTAGCAGCATATCTGATAGTCTATAAATGGCTGATTCCGGATAGCCGCCTTGCAGCGAGCCGTCCATCTGAAGTTAAGGAGCAGTCAACATGAAAAAGGATGTACATTCCCTGCTGCTGAAGAAGAAGAGGGGGGAAAAGATAGTATCACTCACCGCGTACGATTACATGACCGCCAGGCTGCAGGAGGAAGCCGGAGTTGATTTCATACTTGTTGGTGATTCCATTGCGATGGCGGTATTCGGTGAGGAGACCACGCTTGGTGCAGATCTTGATGTCATGATTGCCCATACAAAAGCTGTTTCCAGGGGAGCTGCCAATACCCTCGTTGTTGGTGATATGCCTTTTGGATCCTACGAACGTTCCGATTCGCTGGCTGTTAAGAATGCCGTACGATTTCTCTCCGAAGGCGGTGCAGACGCTGTGAAGCTTGAGGGTGGGAACAGTCGCTCTGTATCCCGCGCAGAGGCTATCATCGATTCTGGAATACCTGTTATGGGACATGTGGGTCTGCTTCCTCAGTCGATCAAGCAGGCAGGAGGTTACAAAGTCGTTTACAGCGATAAACGCGATGAGCTGTTCGAGGAAGCCTTTGCCCTGCAGCAGGCCGGTGTATTCTCAATCGTTTTCGAGTGTATTGAGGAGGAACTTGCGGCTGAGCTTACCGGGAAACTCGAAGTGCCCACCATAGGTATCGGTGCTGGAAGGTACACGGACGGTCAGATACTTGTAGTGAACGATATGCTCGGCCTGTCGGGAGACTTCGAGCCCAGATTTGTCAAAAAATACATTCAGCTTGACAGTATCATTCTTGAAGCTCTGAAGAAGTTCTCGAGCGAGGTCAGAGACGGAAAATTCCCGGCAGATAGCAACGTATACCATACCAGGGAGGAAAAGTGACAATTCTGGTCGTAGGCAGCGGAGGTCGAGAGCACGCGCTTGTATGGGCATTATCAAGATCAGGTGATCATTCTCTGATATGTGCTCCGGGGAACCCCGGAATTGCAGAGATCGCTGAGTTGTTTCCTGTAAAGGCTTCCGATATCGACGGCCTTGTGAGCCTTGCTGCAGATGAGAAGGTTGATCTTGTGGTTGTCGGTCCTGAAGTGCCGCTTGTAGCCGGGCTTGCCGATGAATTGAGAGAGGCGGGTATTCCATGTTTCGGTCCCGGTGCGGATGGCGCACAGCTTGAAGGCAGTAAATGGTTCGCAAAGGAGATAATGGAATCGGCTGGAGTGCCGACCGCAAGAGGGAGGGTTTTCTCCGATCTGGTTTCTGCCAGGGAGTATATTGGTAAGGATGCATGCAAATATGTTATTAAAGCAGACGGACTTGCAGCCGGAAAAGGAGTATTCCTGCCGAACGATTCTGTTGAGGCGGGCGGTATCCTTGAGGAACTCTTCGCAGGGAAGTTCGGGAAATCGGACATTAAAGTATTGATTGAAGATAGACTTGAAGGCAGAGAGGTAAGCATACTCGCGATCTGCAGCGGAGGGGAATGCGTGATTCTTCCCCCAAGCCGTGATCATAAGAGGCTTGGAGATGCTGATACTGGTCCTAATACAGGAGGAATGGGAGCCGTCTGTCCTCCCCCCGGAACAGGTAATTGCTCCGGGGAGCATGCCCGGACCAGGATTATTCTGCCTGTCCTTTCCGAACTCGCATTGAGGGGGATCGACTACAGGGGGGTTCTGTACGCAGGGTTGATGATAACCGATGATGGTCCGAAGGTACTGGAGTTCAATGTGCGTTTTGGTGATCCTGAGACACAGGCGGTGCTGCCGCTTATCCTTGGTGATCTGGGGGAGATTTTCATGTCCGCAGCTGCTGGAGGTGCGCTTCCGGAACATCTTACCGTTGAAGAAGGATTCTGCAGCTGTGTTGTAATGGCCTCGGGAGGCTATCCTGGCACCTACGGGAAGGGATTCCCGATAACCGGTCTGGACACAATCGAAGATGCCGTCGTTTTTCATGCCGGTACGGCAGTGGAGAACGGAAAGCTTGTGACAGGAGGCGGCCGGGTGCTCAGTGTTGCATCCATTGGAGATTCTATGGAGGACTCTCTGGACAGGACCTACAGAGAACTTGAGAAGATCGATTTCAGTGGAAAATATTTCAGGAAAGATATCGGGAGGACAGTCTGATGCTTGTTGGAATTCTTATGGGAAGTGCAAGTGACAAAGAAGTCATGAAGCTTACATCCGAAATTCTCGGAGACCTCGAGATTCCCTGCGAGGTGAATATAATGTCCGCCCACAGGACTCCGGATAAGGTAAAAGAATATGCTTCAAGAGCATCCGAAAGAGGTTTGAAAGTTCTGATCGCAGGTGCGGGGCTTGCAGCCCATCTTGCCGGAGCAGTAGCGGCACATACCATACTTCCGGTAATAGGGGTTCCCCTGGCTGCGGGTCCGCTCAATGGAATGGATTCGCTTCTCTCAACCGTCCAGATGCCCAAGGGTATCCCGGTGGCAACAGTTGCCATAGGGTCGCATGGCGCCAGGAATGCAGCATACCTTGCAGCGCAGATAATAGCCCTTGAGAATCCGGAAGTAGCAGCTCGACTGAAGGAGCTTCGCGGCTGGTGAGAACACCGGAATTTTCAATAGATATCAGCAACCCTGAAGAGGAAATCGTTGAGAAAACAGTAACGCTTCTTCTATCGGGGGGTGTGGTCATTTACCCGTCCGATACCGTCTACGGAATGCTGTGCCGCGCAGACGACAGGGTTTCTGTGGAGAGGCTCGCGAAGATCAAGGGTTACGCTAAACCTCGATCGTTCATCCTCATCGTAAGTGGACTCGAGATGGCAGGGAAGCTTACTTCCAGCATCGACCCGGAAGTAATGGAGATACTGAAAATCCGGTGGCCGGGGAAACTCACCTTTGTGCTTCGGGCTGGAGATGAATGCCCGAAATGGATCAGGGGAGAGGATAATACAGTGGCGCTCCGTCATCCCGCCGACTCCCTGAGCGGACAGCTTCTGAATCGTTGCGGTGTCCCTCTTGTTTCCACCAGCGCTAATCGTTCGGGCGACGATGTGCAGCTGAGTATAGAAGCCATTCCGGAAAGCATAATTGCAGGCGTAGACATGGTGCTCGATGGCGGATATCTGCCCCCATCATCCCCCTCAACGATCATCAAACTTCTTCGGCACGGATAACCAGCCCGGCCCCCTTGATTCGACCCCCTTGATTGACTTGACAACGGAGTTTGTTTTTATCAATGTAAATTTATGGAGGTATAATCATGAGATTGTTGATGTTAGTCGTATTCGCTCTTTTCTTTTCAGCCAGTGCGGAACTTATCTTCTATGATGACTTCGAGGATAATAACATCGGTGACTGGACATCTCATGGTCAGCCGGGAACATGGTGGGCTGTCGATGGCAAGGCACATGGTTCTACAAATTATAACTGGTCAGCGATATCACCTCCAGGTACTATTGTGCTGGAAAACTGTATAGTGGAAGCAAGCGGCACTGCATACCATACTGTGGCCCTTTTCTTCAGGCTTGATAACACGGATTCAGGTATAAATGCTACGGTATCACCGGATCATGATATTGCAGTCATAAGAACTGTTGTAAACGGTGTAGCCGGTGATGCTCTCGGTGCAATCTATCATGATTTCCCATCGGGAGTCTGGTATGACATCACCTTCTCTTGCAATGGCGACTCTATCTTCTACGATATATACATCCCGTCAACTGGAGAACACTTCTCTCTTTCTGCTATCGATCCGAACCCGCATCCCGGGGAATGCGGTCTTGCCGTTGGTGATGAAGCGCATGGTCAGTACGAATGGTTCTCCGTATCCGAGTTCGTCGAATCCGGTGAACTTGTGCTGAATGGTCTTTCTACCGATGATGATGACCAGGGGGGATCAAGCGGTAATGGTAACTGGGCGTTCGAGGCAGCAGAGGAGATCGAGTTTGGCGTAGAATTTCTTAATGCAGGCGAAGAGCCACTCATGAATACATTTGCGATACTCCAGTCACTGGATACGCGATTGATTGTATCCGAACCGGTTCAGGACTACGGAACCATTCCGGCAGGACAATCCTGCTGGAATCAGTATCCATTCCTGGTCTATGCATCTCCTGGAACACCTGAGGATGAAACCTATCCGTTCAGAATTAATATTTTCGCCGATGGCGGGTATTATGAGGACCTGTATTTTGATCTTCCTCTGGGAGCTGGAATGTTCTGTGATGTGGAATCGGATACATCCCCATGGGCAATGACATTCATAGAAGCCGGCTGGCTGAACAACTGGCATGTATCACCCCAGAGGAATCATACATCCGCTGGTTCCAATAGTTTTAAGTGTGGTGATACCGGTGCTGGTGATTATGACAATCACTTGTTTTGCGGTTTATCATCACCATGGTTCAACCTTCCTCTCGAAGGTAATCTGTCTTTCTGGATATGGATTGATGCTCAACTATACTCAACAGCCTATCAGGGTCTGGCGATCGATGGCGGCCTGGTTCAGCTGGGTCAATTCGACAACTGGCTTACTGTTGAGCCTTCTTCTGGTTATCCCTTTGAGATTGTTCAGCCTACTTCCGGGCCTTATGAACCCGGAACAGGTGTATTTTCAGGTTACCAGGGCTGGCATCTGGTGACGATTGATGTTCCTGTCGAGATAAAGGGTCCCCAGCAGCTAAGGTTCATTTTTGGAAGCGATAATGACGGTACGCGTGAGGGCTGGTATGTGGATGATATTCTCGTTACAGGTAATACAGGGGTTGAAGAGCCTCATTCCAGACCGGGATATCTGGAATCTATTTCAGTATATCCCAACCCATTCAGCGAATCCATATCAATCTCAGCGCAGACCGGTGATGATGGTGAGTATTCAATCAGAGTGTTCGACCTGAGCGGCAGACTTGTTTATGAGACATCGTTTTCAGGTTCAGGTACTACACAGGTATGGGGAGCTACCGATATGAACGGGCGAATTCTTCCAGCTGGAGTGTATACCATGCAGTTTGAAACCTCCGGGTGCTGTAGAAATATTCGCCTCGTAAAACTGTTCTGATCAGCGGATTAATTCATCGTCCTCTGAATGCTGTCCAGAGGGTCTTCAGCAGGCTTGGAGGATGAAGCAGAATATTGGAGTAGGCCTGATTGGCAAGGGGGCATGCGCAGGAACCATGCCTGATGGAAGTTCTTATTTCCCTGGCTTTCTTCGAATTCCATATATCCTGAAAATCAGTATTATCATCCAGTTTACCCATCTGCCCTTTGTATGCAAGTACGGCACACGGCCAGATTCCTCCGTCGGAGTTGATATGCACGTTCATCAAACCTGCTGAACAGGGAATGACCTGTCTTTTCTCATTGAGTATTCTGACAACAAGATCATAGTAGACAACCCTCAGGGCTGTTGTCATTCTGGGGAGAAGTTTCATATCCTTCATTTTCTCTACTACTGAATCCTTGAAGACATCCATTATTTTTTCATAGCTGTCACTGTCCGGTGTTATACCTGAACCGAGATTGAAAAATTCCTCTCTCTCCTCGGCAATTTCGTTTATATAGGAATCAACTCCCAAACTCTTCGAGTATTCGATAATTTCTCCAAGATGAGCAGCGTTGTATTTGGATATTACCGTACCAACCCCAACATGGAGATTTTTGTGTTCTTCCTGCAGTTGCTTAAGCTGTTCCACCGTCTCAAGCAGTTTGTCGAAATTCCCCGGGATACCTCTGATCTCGTCATGAAGCTTGCCTATGCCGTCAAACGAGGGTTTGATAGTCAGAACAGTTCCCGGAGCTTCCTTATCAATCACATTAAGAATCTCATCAGTCATCCGTATTATTCTGTCCGATGATATCGCGTTCGTTGGAATATGAATAACTGCTGGGGTCATAAACCTGCAGGCAAGCTTAATTATTTCAGGAAGATCGTCCCTCAGAAACGGCTCTCCCCCTGAAACGTTGAAGAAGTAGGTCCAGCCGATGGATCGGAACAACCTTTCAATAGTGTTCATATCAAGATCATCATCGGAATCATGTTTCCAGATGAAGCACGTTTTGCATTTTGACTGACAACTTCTTGTAACAGAAAATGTTACGTTAATAGGATTTGGTGCCTTGGCCAGTCCGTACATTGCCAGCTTACTTCTTATCACACTGCCGGTCAGATGGAAGATCTGCTCTATATGGTTCATGGATTTCGTGAATCTGCGGCGGAGCGAACCGTATATTATTGCCTGAAGGGCGTACAATCCCTCAACGATCATCAGCATGACCCTTTGTCCAAGTGCAATTACAGTAGCGACTTCAACTCCGCCCCGGACAAAACTTGAAAGAAGAAGCCCCTGAACACCTTCCCTGATACCGATGCCTCCCGGTATGAAAACCATGGCAAGCGCAATAAACCAGGAAACCGGTCCTGCAAGAAGGCAGATAGCTATCATTGCGAAGGGCTGATCCGGTTTCACTCCGAAACCGCGGAACCAGAAATAGAGAGCCATACTTCGAAGACTCCATGAAAGCAGATGATAGCCAACGAAAATTGCCTGATGCTTGTGTGAGATATGAGGAAGGCTGTCTATATCCGCGCCGAGTTTGTGACTGAGCTTATGGGTAATTCTTCTCTGGATTTTCGGTGCGAAGAGCATGATAACTCCCAGACCAGCTGAAATCCACAGGGCTATTACTACGGGAAGAGGGACATTTGCCAGCCCGAGAAAGGGAAGGCCTATCAAAGCCATAATAGTCATGGCGACCATCATATATAGGTTTTCAAGAATGAATGCTGTTATAGCCTTTACGGGGCCAATACCATTTGCCTTAAGAAAAGTAAGCCTTCCAACAACCATCCAGAGTTTCCCCGGAACGTATTGGCCCATTTGCGTGATGTACCAGTTCCTTCTTACTTCACCCTTATCGATTTTTGGGATCTTCAAGGCATCAAGGATCTTTCGCCAGGCAGCGGGAGCGAAATAATAACCAAGCATCAAAGAGAAAAAGGAAAGTGCGATCATTGGAAGGCTGGCGCTCTCCTTTGAAGTCTCCCAGAAACTAATAAGCCCGGGCTGCCATTTTGGCCAGAGTTCAAGTATAAAATATAGAATTGCTGTTATCAGGAGGATAATACCTCCCCATGTGGTAACTATATGAAATAACCTTTTTCGGTCTCTGGTCATTCTGCTGCTTTCTTTCTCTGTTTTCCTAACCTGATATCAAACACGATAATAAGACATGCGGACAGTAAACCCACGATTGATAATATAAGACCGGTTGTGACATCGGATGAATCGAAAATGTATTCTACTTCATGTTGCCCCGAAGGCACAATAACACCCCTTTGCCAGTGATTTGACTGTATTACTGAGGCAGGTTCTCCATCTATGAATACTGTCCACCTCGGATACCACGTGTCGGCAAGTATGAGAAGGCCATCCTCCGGATTGTCAGTCCGGATTGTAACCCTGTGAGGTTCGTCAATCACTATTGAAGCTTCCGCTTGCTCAGTGTTGAGTATTTCAGGCAGTTCCGGACTCTCGTAAAGGATCGTGATCTCGCGTGGATTAATTCCGCTTGACAGGAGGTTCAGACACTGATTCTCTGAGAGTTCCATCCAGGATTCAGCAAACCATATCCTTGGAAGGGATTCAACTGGAATGAGAGCTTCAAGTGTATCAACATATGATGGATCTGAAGTGGTAGTCTGCTCGATAAGATAGTCTCTGAATTGTGCGTATGTGAGGTATCCATCCTGGGTCTGGAGGACCGAGAAGGCAGTCTGGTGGATTGCTGCGATTCCACCGGATGACATCATAGTCTGAAGATCGTCAACAACAGCGGTTTTGGCTGCATGGTAACCGCTCACCGATCGGATATGCAAAGGAACGAACTCGTTGCCGCCGGGTAGAAGCCTTCCTGATCCTGTCATGACAGTCAGATCACTGTCATGCATAAAGAGAGCATCGACGCTCGTTTCGTTCAGATAGAACTGAAAATCTCTGTCCAGCGGGATTACTTCCACTGCAATCAGAATGGAAAGAGCTGCCCCTGGTATTAAAATACCTGCTTTGCCTCTGTTTCTGAAATAGATTAAACCAGCAAGTATAAGAGCAGCTGCAGCAGCCTTCAGGAAATCCGGTGATGCCATGTCAACTCTTCTGTTTACTACAGCCGCGTATCCTGAAGCCTGAGGATTTCCCACTCTGGTCCACCATCCGGATTGCAGACCTGGCAGTATAGAATCGGCAAGCAGGAAGATCAATATGCAGACGCCTGCAAAAACAGAGATTCCAATCAGAAACTTTCTTCCTGAAAAACGTTCGCTCCTGAAAATTGTATCGAAACCGGGTCCTGCAGCCAGAGCGATAGCAGAGGTTGTCAGAAATGCTGCCATATGAGGAGCTCTCAGTTTACGTAGGATCGGCACGATGCTGTAAAGGACTTTGAACACAGGTGTGTAACCGCCCCATGATATTAGCAATCCTGCCACCATGATACCCAGCAGGGGCCATCTGTACTTTTTCGAGAAACCAAGGAATGCAGCAAATGCCAGCAGAAAGACCAGTATACCGGTGAACTCACTGCTGAGCCGCAGTCCGAGTCTACCAAAATACAGAGGAACTCCGGAGACTGTACTGTCTGGAAATCCGTGACGGTAACCGAAAAGGTGCGGGAAAATCATCGTAAGTGTTTCTTCAGGAGGTAGCGAATAGCTTGAAGCCTGGTCGAGGGACAGGTCACTTCCTCTTGTAGAGTAATGTGAGAAATTATATCCAGGCAGGAGCTGAACGGCTCCTATTGCTGCTGCAAGGAGCAGGATAACCGTTATTCCGATTGCTGCGCTTCCAAGGTTCTTCCATCTGGATCCTCGATTAGAGATAACCCGGAAACCGAGCCAGATAATCGCAGCTCCCACTGAATACAAAACCATCTGGGGATGGCTGGCTAGGGTCTGCATACCTATTGCTATGCCGCCGATTGCGATAAATTTTCCTCTCCTTGTCTGCATCCACATTTCGCATGAATACAGCAGCAGCGGTAGAAAGCTCCAGCAGATAATCTTACTGCCGTGTCCCGCGTAGAACAGCGTATTTGACCAGGCTGTAACAGCGTAAGCAATGGAACCCGCAATTCTGCCCCACCTGCTTACTCCAATTGATCCGAGGAAAAGCCATGCGAATATTCCACCGAGGAGCATCTGAATGGGAAAGAGAAAACGAACCATACCCTCAACACCCGTAATCAGTAGAAGCAGACCTCGAACCGGGTAGAAGACTGGTGCAGAGAATGATGAGTAAAAAGGAATTCCGCAGAATACGTATGGATTCCAGTGGGGAAGACTGCCCTCCTGCAGAGATTCTGCAGTGTATGTGAAGAATGGATATCCCTGGCTTACCGTATCGCTGAGCTCTCCACCCGGCAGTTTTCCGGATGTAAACACAGTTGAATACGTTATAATTACCGCAGGAATCAAGAAAAGCAGGTATCCGGTTCTTTTCGGAAATGAAATCACAGCGGCTTCCCCTCTCCGAAGAGCTTAAGTTTTCCAGTAGATACAAGAGCAAAGACAACCTCTATTATAGATAATATCAAACGTTGTCCGACTATGACAGCAAGAACAGGACCCGCAGCACCAGAAGGAGCTACAAGGGCTACCGCAGCCGCTTCTCTGATACCGATTCCTCCGGGAACCAGAAAAACTATATATCCAGCCAGCCATGCTAGCGGTGCAGCTGCGCAGCAGAGAAGGAGACTGATATCTGAAACACCGAAGCCCTTCAACCAGAGGAAAAGTGCAAGTCCGCGAAACCACCATAGGCTCGAGTAAAAGATAAGAAGCTTAATAGAATCGATTAATCCCGGCAAAGGTAATTCCTCAGGAATTCGACCATGTTTTAACCTGTACAGCCATTTCTGGATGGGAGTAAGAAAAGGAATCACAAGAAGTGAGAATCCCGCTGCCAATACCGCATACTTCAAGCCCGAATGCGAAAAGATCGCATTACCGGATATGATAACTGGTATCATTGCAGTCAGACCTGCTCCAGCAGCTGTATACAGCAGCTCGAGAAATGGAACGCTTGTAGCCCTGAATCCGGCAAGACCCCGGGATTTCAGAAAGGCAGCCCTACCGGCGAAAAGCCATACTTTACCCGGGATATACCTCCCAAGTTGAGACATGAACCAGGCAGCCCGTAGTTCCTTAGATACGGTTTTACTTCCTGCGGCATGTGACAGAACTATCCAACCTGCCGGGATGATGAAGTAGGAGAGTCCAAGCAGTATGGCCGAGGTGCAGATAAGAAACCAATCAAAGTGCCAGCTGAACCTGCTTATCTGCTCAAACCAGTTCTCAGCATTGACAGTAATGATCCATGCGGCGGCTGCAAGGAGAAGTACTGCACCTGCTCTGACCAGCCACTTCACTCGGGTTTTCATACCAGAAGTAATCATCCTGGTAGAATCCTGTTCTCCCGATACCAGGACACAGTTTTATCTACGCCTTTCTTCACGTCATATTCCGGATAGAAACCCGCCTTCTCGGCTCTGGATATTGAAACGTAATGATCTGTACCAAAGAGCCTGAATTTACTTTCGGAAAGTGCTCGGGGGCAAAGTGGACCAAGTTTCAGAGCAAGGAAAAAGAAAAGTCTGGGAACCGGTAGTATTTTAAGTTTAATACCCATTGATAATGCTGTTTTCAATATGAAATCTCTGAATTTGAGAACTTCAGGGCCACCGATATTGTATAATCCTCCGTTAAGACAACCACCGGGAAGTGAAGCGTTAACAGCTCTGCATACATCAGCGCAGTATGTTGGTCGAATTCTGGCACCATTGAATCCGATCAATGGAAACCAACCTTTCTGAACCTGTTTAAAGAGTTCGAGTTTGTGCATATCACCGGGGCCGTATACAAAATCGGGGCGAAGAACAGTCAGTAGATGAGATGGCAGTGAATCATGCTCACGCAGACTGATCTCACCTTTCATTTTGGATAACTCGTATTCACCCCACGGATTGTACTCCAGATCTTCTGAAGCGTTAGCCAGCAAGCCAGAAACCCCTGGAGTACTGAGATGTATTAAGTGAATACTTTTCTTCGTGCAGAAATCAGCAAGCATTTCAGGTAGAACAGCGTTTGATTGAGTTAACTCAGATGTATTTACATTTGGTGATCCAAGTCTTCCAGCCGAGTTCACGATCACTTCACTGTTATCTGGTATTCCATCCGGAGATAGATCTCCGTTCTTAGATCTGTTATGCTCAATTATCTCATGCCCTTTGTATGAAAGGTAATTTGAAATGCATGATCCTATAAATCCGCCAGCTCCTGTAATGAAAATTCTCATAGCAGATGTTCCATTAGTTCTGCACCATAAGTTTCCCAGCTGAATGAGGCTGCTTTCCTTCTTATCCTGTTTTCTGTGTCTGGATCGGAAACAAGCTTAAAGGCAGCAATGATTGATTCTGCCAGTTTTGATGGTGAGAAGGGAGGCGCTAGAAATCCTGTGGAACCGGGGTCAACCAGTTCCGAGAGACCACCTGTATCCGTGAGGACAAGAATCCGGTCGAACGAAAGAGCGATCTGGGCTACTCCGCTCTGAGTGGCATTCCGGTAGGGTAGGGCGACAATATCTGCAGCATTGAAATACATGGATACGTCCTCATCAGGAACGAATTTGTCTATCCACCTGATTCTCCTGGAAAGCTGAAGAGAAGTAATGGTTTCCAATATCTCGTTTCTATCCACATAGGATTCACCGACAATTAGAAGTGAGATGTTATCCGGAAGCAAGTTCATTGCTCTTACAAGATCCGGAACACCCTTATAGGACCTTACCAGGCCAAAGAATAGAACAAGATTTGTATTACTTGAGTAGCCAAGTCGTTTCCTTGCATCCTCCCTGGAAATTTCCGGATTTCTGTACTGATCGTAAATTGGATGGTAGAGTTTCAGAAGTTCCGAACTCATATCAAGTGTCTCGGCTTTCTTCAGGTCCGATTCACTGTGAATGACCATAAGATTCATTCTGTTGAGGAATGCCTTTGATAGTTTTCCCGAAAATGGAAATGATTCATGGGGAATAACATTATGACAGACTGCAGCGGATGGAATTCTACTCGGCAGCGATGCGAGAAGTGATGCTGCAAAAAATGGATGCCACCATTGAATGATTAAACGGCTGAATTCTGAATTCTCAATGTATTTCCTGGAAGAAATCCAATTCACAGGATTGCATGAATCAATAAGGTTGATGGCATTTAAGGAGCTTGGCTCCTTTTCCGGCTCAAGCTGTGACGTTCCTGGGAATAGAATGGATGGGTACAGTCTTCTGTATGATATCGGAACGAAGGTATGTTCCGGATAGCATTTGGTAAGGGTTTCGTACAATCTTGCTGTGAACTGGGCTATACCCCCTCTGAAGGGGGGAAAGGGTCCAACAAGGGCTATCTTCATTTCTTCTCGCCGCTGGATTCAGCTTTCTCCAGTATTACGAATGATTTCCTGCCGGATAGCTTAAGAAGCATTTCCCCTAGAAGACCGAGGGATATGAACTGGAATCCAACTACCAGAAGGAGTACACCGAGCAGCAGCAAAGGCCTTCTTCCTATGGGTTCCCCGCCGAACCAGAGAACGGTCATGTATGCGGATATCCCGAATCCGACAAGTGTAAGAAGCGTCCCTATAGCTCCGAAGAAATGCAGAGGCCGGTAGGAGTACCTGTGCAGGAAAAGAACTGTCAGGAGATCTGAGAACCCCCTGAAGAAACGGGCCACTCCATATTTCGTCTTTCCATATTTCCTTGGTCTGTGGTGCACCACTTTCTCGCCCACTGAGAAACCCTGCTGTGCTGCAAGAACAGGGGTATAGCGATGCATTTCTCCATAGAGTTCCAGATTCTTGACCACGTTATTCCTGTAGACCTTCAGCCCGCAGTTGAAATCATGGAGCTTCACGCCTGTTGTGAGTTTAACCGTGAAATTGAACAGTTTCGAAGGAAGAGTCTTGCCTGCCGGATCCTTCCGGTTCTTCTTCCAGCCGCTTACAAGATCGTAATTCTTCTCCTCCATGAGGCTTATCATCTCGTTTATTTCGGACGGATCATCCTGAAGGTCGGCATCCATTGTCACCACGAATTTACCCGATGATTCAGCGAAACCAGCTGCAAGAGCTGCAGCTTTTCCCTGGTTGCTGTTCAGTTTGAGACCCTTCAGAGGGAATCGGGAGGAGAGTTCAACGATGCGTTCCCAGGTTCCATCAGTGCTTCCATCATCGATCACAATGATTTCATACAGCACATCCTTCATGCATTCACTGATCTCCCGAGCAAGCTCGGATATACTTTCTTCCTCGTTGAATGCCGGAATCACTATAGAAACATCCAGGTTCCTGCCGCTTTTTTCCGAAACCAAGTTCATCACCCCTTTAGTTATTCCCTGCATTCGGGACTGTTGGAGGAATACTCAAGAAGTTCTTCTGCTTCCACACCATCTCTCATGTGGAAGTAGGTGAATCTTGTCAGCCAGTCTCCAAGAGAAACATAAGTACTTTCATCAGTCCTGATAAGAGTATCGAGGTGTGTATGACCGGTGATGATAATATCAATACCTTCATCGAATTTCTCATTGATCCATTTCTGCATCCCGGACGGTATTCTATCAAGATCACGCCTGAGAATTCTCTTGCTGGTATCTGAGAAATATCTCGCGAGAAATGTACCTAGATCCGGATGAAGAAGATAGAAGAGGAACCTGCTTATCGTCGATCTGAGGACCGGCTTCATCAGCTTATATCCGATATCACCCGGTCCTAGGCCGTCGCCATGAGAAAGAAGTACCTTTTTACCATCGAAATCCAGTATCAGATAATCATCCGGATGGAGTACGGCTTCAGTCGATTCAACGAAATGTTTTCCGACCCAGAAGTCGTGATTTCCCGGAATGAAATGGAATACCCAGCCCTTATCCGTCAGTTTCCTTATTGAGGAGATACATCTTTCGTACCCGGAGGGGATTACAGTTCTGTATTCGAACCAGAAATCGAAGAGATCACCCAGTATCCAGAGCTCCCCCGGATCGAATGAATCATGGATGTAATCAAGAAAGGAAATGAGCGCTTCCCGACCGGGATGAAACTCCGGTTCCGGAAAAAGATGGACGTCACTCAGGAAGAATCTATCCATTATTCCCCGCTCTGGATTTGAGCTAGAAGCCTTGCTGGCGCTCCAAAACCACTTTCCGAGAAGACCTCACCGTCTGAAGTCATAATCAGGCAGGATGGCAGGATACTGGTATCGATAACTTCCATAACGGTTGAGTCGGCCAGGAATACCGGCAGAGATATCTCCATATTGTTTACAACCCGCTGCGCATGATTGCGTGATTCATGGTCCGGCTGCAGCGGCAGCACAAGATATAGAGTATCAAGTGTGGTTAAAAAACGGAGATCGTCCTGCATCTCGTCGTATTTTTCAAGAGGAAGCCAGTAATACAGGATTACATCAGTTCCGGGAGGAGCCTGTACCGTGTCTCCTGTGGGTGCAATGAGAATACCGGGCAGCTGTACTGTAAGCGGAGCAATTGAGGTTGAGTCTATATCACCGGATACAGTTTCCTCCGTTCGCTCATCGCAACCGCAGATAGGAATCAAGGCAATCATAACCAGAACAATCATTCTTTTCATATTAATGTCTTTCCATAGTAAAAATCGAAAACAGGTCGACAGGCCAGGATTCAGAGTTCTGAGAATGTATGAGAACCAGTGCCCCGGAATCATGCACATAAGAGGTGAAACAATGGTTCTGAGGGCTTTCTCTACGCGCACCCGGCGGAATATTGATACTCAACGTTGAAACAATCCTTACGAGAACATCACCTGTTTGGATATCTCTCGCTGTAATAAGTTGAAAAGGATATAGATCATGCGTCCCGAAAGCTACGCAGCCGGGAAGCGGAGAATCAATCCCGTCATACATCCACCAGCTGCCGGGCCAGGCAGAATCGGTTTTAGAAAGTTCCGATGCATGTATTGCTATCTCTTCGAGGCTTGTGAATGTGGTCGCAGGTTTCCCGAAAAGTATAAGCGTCGATGAAAGAAGCAGAAATGCGATTACAGGGGGTAATAGCCTGCTGACTGTCGAATAAGGCCTCTGCAGATCATGCATTTGCCAGTATGCTTGAAACCGCGTTCTGCAGTTCATGGGGAGCCTTATACTGCATAAAATCCCTCATGGTTGTCTGAATGTTTGCAGTCTGCCGGAAGAACTCGCGGCAGTTCGGACATTCGTCCATATGATCCATAAGGGGTTTTTGCTGTTCTGCTGCCAGCTCCCCCGAAATGTAATCGTGCATGTTTAAATGAGCATCCTCACAGGTCATGTTAACTTCCCCCCATAGCTACGTTTTTCCAATCGGCAAGTAGATTCCGCAGTATTAACCTGCCTCTGTGTATTCTGGACCTCACTGTACCAATCGGAATATCAAGAATTGTTGCGATATCCGCGTAGGAAAACCCCTGTACGTCGCAGAGTATCACTGTATCCTTGAACTCATCGGGAAGATCTTCGATAGCTCTGGCAATATCTTCTTTCAGAAGATTATCCAGGCATTTGACACTGGGATCGGGGCCGTGCTTTCTCAACTCCGAAACATCTTCCCTGGCCATCTGTTCTATCCATTCCCCGGCCATACCAGCCGGTTTCCTGCTCATTCTACGGATTCTATTCAGAAACGTGTTTCGCATTATCGTAAACAACCATGCTCCCGCATTTGTTCCTATGGAGTACTGCTTTTCTGATTTCAGCGCATTCAGATAAGTATCCTGGACAAGGTCAGATGCGTCTTCACCGTTCTTGCAGAGGTGCATCGCGTATCCATAGAGCCTGTCAAGATGACCGAGGACTTCCTTCTCAAAAATCTTTCTCCGCTTGCTTTTCATGTTACTCCAAGCATATGAATTCCGTTGCTTGTAAACTAGCAAACGAATCATACATATGCCAATAGGTTACTGCCGGGTACAACCTGTAGTAGTCCCCCCTTGCCAACGGCACAAAATATTGATAGTCTACCCCTGTAGATGGGTTTTATTACTCGCGCATTTAATCGGGATTTCCTTGGCAGTTTAAGTAACTTTATTAGTTAAAACGGGGATGAAGTTTAAGAAATGCAGATTATCCCTTGATATCTGAAATATCTGCATGGAGTTTCCCCCATTCAAGGGGCGGGAGGGCGTAGTTGGCGGAGTTCCACCTGCAGAGTGATCTATTTTCACAGACGGACAGCAAGGAACAAGTTGTTGAAGTAGATCGCCCTTCATCAGGTTTAAGCGGTTTAATCGAACCACAATTCAACAAAAATGCACAATTCGTTCTTAAGAAGCGTTACCTGAAGAGATCGGTTTCCGGGGAAATTCTTGAGGAACCATCGGACATGCTTCTTCGTGTTGCTGAGGCAGTTGCATCGGCAGAGGAGAAGTTCGGGAACGATGTTCAGGAAATGACGATTACATTTTACAATATGATAGCGAAAAAGGAGTTTCTTCCCAATTCACCGACACTTATGAATGCCGGGCGGGAACTGGGCCAGTTATCAGCATGTTTCGTTCTTCCGATTGAAGACAGTATGGATAGCATATTCTCCGCTGTTAAGAATACTGCACTGATCCATAAGAGTGGCGGGGGAACAGGATTCTCGTTTTCCAGGATACGCCCTGTAAACGATACGGTAATGTCAACAAAGGGAGTTTCCAGCGGTCCGATATCCTTTATGAATGTTTTTGATAAAGCCACCGAAACTGTCAAGCAGGGCGGAGTTCGCCGGGGAGCGAATATGGCGGTTCTCAGAGTGGATCATCCGGACATCGACGAATTTATTAACGTGAAACGCAATATGGATAAGCTGAACAATTTCAACCTGTCGGTTGCAGCTACAGATGAATTCATGGATGCTGTTGAAAGGGGCTCAAAGTACAATATCGTCAACCCCAGAAACGGCGAGATAATCGACTCAAAAGATGCAAATGAAGTATTCGATGCAATTGTTGATTCCGCATGGAATTCAGGAGAACCCGGCTTGATCTTCATTGACCGTATGAACGACGCGAACCCGACTCCGCATATTGCAGAGATTGAAGCCACGAATCCATGCGGTGAGCAGCCGCTGCTTCCATATGAAGCATGCAATCTGGGTTCTGTTAATGTTTCTATTATGACAGATAGATGCGAAAGCGGCAAATTCAGATTGAACTGGAACAGACTTGAAACAACTGTGAAAACTGCAGTTAGATTTCTGGACGATGTCATTGAGATCAATCGCTATCCTCTTCCGGAGATCGCCGAAATGGTGGCAGGTAACCGGAAAATCGGTCTTGGTATTATGGGATTTGCCGATCTTCTATTCAAGCTGGAAATACCATACGATTCCGAGGAAGCGCTGCTGTTCGCTGAAGAACTTATGAGTTTTGTTGCGGAAAAGGGAAGAAAAGCAAGTATCGACCTGGCCAAGGAAAGAGGACCTTTTCCGAATTTCACTGGAAGTGTATATGACAATAAACATATGCCTCCGCTGCGTAATGCAACCGTCACCACAATAGCTCCAACCGGTTCGATCAGTATACTTGCAGGTTGTTCGGGTGGTATTGAACCTGTATTTGCTCTTGTTTTTACAAGATCCAATCTTCTGGATGAGAATGATGAACTGCATGAAGTAGTACCCGAATTCGGGAGAATTGCAAGGGAGCGGGACTTCTTTTCAGAAGAGGTATTTGCGCAGGTTGCCCAGAAGGGGACCTGCCAGGGAATTCTGGAGATCCCAAGAGATACCCAGAGGTTGTTTGTCACGTCTCATGATATCTCTCCTGCATACCACGTAAGAATGCAGGCTGCTTTTCAGAAATACACGGATAATGCTGTTTCAAAAACAGTGAATCTTCCGGAGAACGCTTCGCGCAAAAGTGTTGCCGAGGTATTCAAACTTTCCCGAAGACTCGGGTGCAAGGGTATCACAGTCTACCGGGATAAGAGCAGGGATAAACAGGTTCTTAACCTTGCTAAATCCAAGGAAGCGGAGAAGGCAGACGATATTGCCCTGCCTTCAGTTCCCATTGGTCCGCGTGACAGGGGAGACGTAACATCAGGGATAACAAGAAGAATCAGAACCGGGTGCGGTAAACTGTATGTAACTATAAACATGGACGATAATGGCCCTGTTGAGCTATTTTCGCAGATGGGGAAAGCGGGCGGATGTGCCGCCAGTCAGTCTGAAGCGATTAGCAGGCTCATTTCACTTGCTTTGAGATCCGGCATCAGACCAGAGGCTATAGTTAAGGAACTTAAGGGAATCAGCTGCCATAGAATCGTATGGCAGGGCGGCAACAGGATTCTTTCATGTGCTGATGCTATAGGCCAGACAATTGAGTGGTACATTGATGAAAAAATGCATGTATCATCCATGAATAATACGGACACCATTCAGTCCATTGAGCCGGTACCGGAAGAGGAAATTGCAAACAATATTGATGCAGGCTTTAACGATGAAGAGGTTGCAGAAAACCTTGCTGGAGCATGTCCCATGTGCGGAGGACCTCTCAAATACGAATCAGGGTGCGTGGCCTGCGCTCTCAATTGCGGCTACTCGGAATGCGGTTAATCAGCCCCTTTTCTTTTCAGATATTATAGAGATCGTAAACCGATCATCAGTTTTGACCTGCAGCGGGCTTGCATTTCACCTGCTCTTTTTATTAGACTTCCGGTTCAACCGGAATCAGTGAACTACTATATTGAATGGAGGAACTGTGGAGAAGACAATCAAGGATATAGAAAAAGGAGAGGACCTGATCAGAGTCGAGCTCTCCGAATTCAAGGGGAATCAGTACGTAGGAGTCAGGATTTATTATATGGATGACAAGGGAGACTGGAAGCCGACCCGCAAGGGACTTACACTGGTTCCCGACGTGATGGTCCAGGTCCGTGATGCGTTAAATCAGGCACTTGAAGACCTGGGGTAGATTTCCAGCAAGCTGATTCAGTACACAAACAGTTCTGAAAGAGTGATAATGCAGAGCATTCATTTTGAGAAGATATCCTCTGAAACAAAATTGAACAGAATGTACGTGGCCGCCGTTGCTTCCCTGCTTGCAGACGGAGCAACCGTGCCATTTATCGCAAGGTATCGAAAAGAAGCTACTGGAAGCATGGATGAAGTTTCCGTCATGACTGTCCGGGACAGACTGGAACAGCTTGAAAAACTCGATGAGAGGCGGAAAGTCATACTGCGCTCACTGGATGAGCGGGAGCTTTTAACAGCCGAGTTAAGTGAGAAAATCGGTAACGCAGGCACTCTAACCTCTCTTGAGGATATCTACCTTCCTTTCCGCCCGAGAAGAAGAACCAGAGCCACAAAAGCACGGGAGAAGGGGCTGGAACCTCTTGCGCAGAGGATACTGCTTCAGAAGGGTGATGATCCTTTCCTGTACGCCCTCGAGTACGTGGATTCCGAAAAAGGTGTTGACACTGTAGAAGACGCTGTCTCCGGCGCACGGGATATTATTGCCGAAGATCTGGCGCACAACGCACAGATCAGGGATCCGATGCGAAGGCTTTACTGGAGTACCGGCAGCTACGGGTGTCGAGTGATTTCGGGTATGGAACAGGAAGGATCAAAATTCAGGGATTATTTTGAGTGGAATGAACCAGTGCGCACTGCTCCATCACACAGGGTTCTTGCAATGCGCAGGGGGGAGGAAAAAAAGTTCCTCTCGCTGAGGATAACCGTTTCATTCGAGAGAGCGTTGGATATAATTCTGCCGGCGGTATGCCTGAACCCGGATACCCCGGAGGGGAGAGTTATATCTGAAGCGGCATCGGATGGTTTTCGCAGGCTTCTTGCACCATCGATGGAGACGGAGACCCGGCTTAGAAGTAAGGAAGCTGCCGATGAAGAGGCAATAAGGGTGTTCACCTCCAATCTGAGAGAGCTTCTGCTCGCCGCGCCGCTCGGTCCAAAAGGTGTTCTTGCGGTTGACCCGGGTTTCAGAACAGGGTGCAAGCTTGTATGCCTTAATTCACAGGGTTCGGTTCAGCACAGCACGACGATTTTCCCCTTCATGTCAGAATCTAAGAAATCAGAGGCTGTGAAAACCGTAATCGAACTGATAGACAAATTCGAACCGGAATTCATTGCGGTTGGTAACGGTACTGCCGGAAGAGAGACCGAAGCATTCCTGAGAGAATCAGGTCTGCAGAAGGAAGTTAAGGTTATCCCGGTAAATGAAAGCGGGGCATCCATCTATTCAGCCTCCAAAGTTGCCAGGGAAGAGTTTCCCGATTTCGATCTTACAGTCAGGGGAGCTATCTCGATCGGGAGAAGGCTTCAGGATCCCCTGGCAGAACTTGTTAAGATCGATCCAAAGTCAATCGGAGTTGGTCAGTATCAGCACGATGTGGACAGCAGGAAACTCAGGAAGGCTCTTGACGACACAGTTGAAAGCTGTGTGAACAGCGTTGGAGTCGATCTTAATACCGCAAGTTCCCAGCTTTTATCATACGTATCCGGTCTGACTGAACGGGTTTCACGGAATATTGTTAAATGGAGCGAGGAAAACGGGGCGTTTCTAAACCGCCGGCAGCTTCTTAAAGTTTCAGGTCTCGGTCCTGCTGCATTCGAGCAGTCCGCCGGCTTTCTTAGAATCAGGAACGGGCAGAACCCGCTGGACGCAAGCGCTGTTCATCCTGAAAGCTATTCCGTGGTGGAACGGATGGCCGGATCGAAAGGACTGAGTGTCGCGGAGCTGATGTCGTCGGAGAACTCACGGAAATCGATAGATCTGAAAGATTTTGTCGACGGGAAAACCGGTCTTCCTACTCTGCGCGATATCATGGAAGAACTGGAGAAACCGGGCAGAGACCCCAGGAAATCTTTCCAGGTGTTCAATTTTGCTGATGTCCATGATATCAAGGATCTTGAGGAGGGTATGATACTTCCGGGCATAGTGACCAATGTTACAAATTTCGGTGCTTTCGTAGATATCGGAGTGCATCAGGACGGACTCGTTCACATAAGCCAGATGGCTGACAGATTCGTCAAAAACCCGGCGGATATAGTCTCTGCAGGCGAACAACTCATGGTCAGGATTCTGCAGGTGGATGTGAAGAGAGGTCGAATATCTCTCTCCATGACCGGGATTTTAATCTAGAAGCGGTGGGGGAGCAGTTCGCCCAGGGTGTAATGCTTGATAGAATCTGGTGTTGCCAGTATAACAGGAAAATCATCATCGCAGAACTCGGCTAGCACCTGCCTGCAGGCGCCGCAGGGAAGAGGGTAAGAGTCAGGAGAGTATATCAGTATTCTTCTGAATTTTTTCTGCCCGCGCGAGATTGCATTGAAAACAGCTGCTCTCTCGGCACAGATGGTAAGTCCGTAGGAGGAATTCTCGACATTGACCCCCCAATGCAGCCCCCCTTCGTCATCCTCAATAACCGCTGTAACATGAAATCCTGAATACGGACAGTAACAGCTCGAAATCGCTTCTTTTGCTTTCGCCAGAAGTTCTTCAGAGCCATCGTCCATTTTTAGAAAGTTCTTTCGATGAAAGGCAGTGATCTCAATTTATCGTTGGCATTACGCAGCCTCAGGGAAATAACCTCTGAGAAAGCTCGAAGCACTTTCAGGCCTATTCTTGGATTATCGTTCAGTATGGAGGCCACTTTGGAATGCTGTATCCTGGCTAATTCCACCCTTGTGTGCGCGTATACGGAGGCGCTTCTGCTCCTGCGGTCAAGAAGGACCATCTCACCGAAGAAATCCCCTGTTTCCAGGATACCAAGTATCTGCTCGATCCCTTCGTAGGTTCTTTTTGTAACACGGACTTTTCCGGACAGGATCAGGTAGAGGTATTCACCCTGCTCATCCTCCCTGATGATCACACTGTTGGGAACGTGCTCTGCGTACTGTGTGTTGTTTATGAACAGGTCGAGTTCATCAGGTTCGAGGTCCCGGAAAAGGTATGCGGAACTGAATACGTCGAGATGCTCCTGTGTAAATTCATTGTTCATATTATTACCCCTTTCTTCTTTATTTCATATCAGGACAGTTTGTCCAGATCAACAAAAACAGTTTTCTCTCTGGTATATACAACCTGTCCCGGTTTTCCCTTCCTTATCCGGTTAACATACTGAACCCTGGTGTAGTCAACAGGGATCACTCCACTTGAGGCTCCGCATCTCCTTGCAGCCTCAATCGATGCTTCGAGTATTATTTCACCGGGCGGGCTGTCCGTTTTCCCATCGAGTTTAAGTACCACATGAGCTCCCGGATACCCTCTTGCATGGAACCAGAGATCGCCCCGTTTTCCGATTCTGAAAGTAACCTCTTCGTTCTCCCTGGCATTTCTTCCCGAGAAGCATCTCCAGCCGCCTGTGAGCAGTTTCGCCTCTGTCTTCTTCTTCCGGTCATACTGATCCCGGACTTTCTTCCTGTATTTTCTGATGCTTGCTTCAAGTTCGTCAACCGTAAGGTCAGGAGCCGATGCAAGGGAAATTTCCAGAGATTCTATTTCACTTAGCGCACTGAGCTTATGCTCTTGCAGATTGCGCTTTTCCTTTCCGGTGTTGGATGCCTTCCTGAAGAATCTTGCGGCATTTGATTTAAGTGACCTGAAGGGTTTAAGAGGAATAGTGTGTTCGCAGCCGTTCCAGTCCTTAAGCTCTATCTCTTTGAGTCCTTTCCTTGAATTATTCTCTGTTGAGAGGAGAAGGCTGCCCCATGTTCTATACTTTTCAGGAGATACCAGGCCATCCAGAGCGGTTTCCACACCCGTCAGCCGTTTCCGCAGGAAGGAGAGCCTTCTGCGGAGAATCAGCGTCCATGTTTCGTACCTGTCCTCCCGGATGCCTGCGATATCTTTTTCCGCTGTTTTCATGGAGAGGGGGTTCTCTATCGGTTTCCCCCCGGCAAGCTCGATGGGAAGCGGGCCATCCGGACCCTCCCACGGGCTGAAATTCTGTTCAAGCAGAGCCTGTTCCAGTTCTGCCACCACTTCAATCAACGGTGTCCTGTTGGCTTCTGCATGACGCAGCAGAGCTCTGGCCGTAACAGGGCCGACACCTTCGAGCAATTTGTAAAGTAAGGCCGGAGATTCTTTCCTGTTTTCTATCGAATTCTTCAATTCAATGGAAGAGCTCCATGACCCCGGAGATAGCCCTGAAGAGGGCGGCGGTACGTATACCTGTCCCGGAGCTACGGTTCTGTATCTGTTTCTGGATGAGGGTATCTTCCTGTGACAGGCAAGAATCCTGCTGTCTCCGCTCCTGACCAGGATTATATTGGCATTTCGACCTGCAGCTTCAAAGATGAGCGTAACATCTGAATTCCCGTAAAGCATCCCGCTTTGAAAGTGTATATGGAGTACCCTGTCTGCGCCCGGCTGGGTGAGATCCTGAACCTTCGCCCCATCGATATGGTGGCTCCATGCCGGAGAGGGCAGCTCCGTCATGTTCACCGCACTGCTCCAGGTAAGCCCGGGAGAATCAGGTCTCGCATTCAGTATTAGAACGCTTTCACCGAACAACAGACCGAAACCATCCCTCGAAGAAGAACCGACCTTTATGCATTTCATTCCCAGGATCAGGTCTTTCAGGGGAGGCACAAGGGCGCTGAGGAAAACACCGTCCACCGAAGACTCCTTTCATGAGAGATGACTGGTGATACCTTTGAATTATGTTTAATATACTTCCTACCGTATGATGTTGTACGAGTCGCCGCACTTGAGGGGATATCTAATGGAATCTATGACTGGCTTCGGTCGAGCTGAAACCGCAGGTGATGGTTTCACCGTGACGGTTGAGGCGAAATCGCTTAATCACAGAAGCCTCAGTGTTTCACTGAAACTGCCCGAGGTTATTTCCGCTCTGGAACCTGAGGTAAGGAAAACCGTCGGCGGCATGTTTGACAGGGGACGCATAAGGCTGGATGCGTCTGTTGAATTAAGCGGAGACAGCGGTTCCCGCGTATCGGTCAATATGGAGACAGCCAGTCTGTATATTGCTGCCGCGGAGCTTCTTTCGAAGGACAACGAATGTGTTGGAGGAATATCCGCCGGTGAGCTTCTCAACCTGCCGGGAGTTGCTGCAAGAACTGAGCCGTCGATGCTCGATCGAAAGGAACTGACGGCAGCGTTCAGGGGAGCCATATCCCGGGCACTTGCAGAGCTCAGGGAGAACCGGCGCAGGGAGGGAGCGGCACTGGAGCCTCTTTTCCGGGAAGGATTTTCAAATATCAGAGAACTGACCACTCCCGTTCTGGCGCAGCAGAAGGAAACCGTGGCGGAAAGATACGAACGGCTCAAAATAAGAATATCCGATCTTCTTGATGATTCCCGGCTGGACGAAGATCGTATGATGCAGGAACTGGCCCTTCTGGCAGACAGGTCCGACGTGACCGAGGAGGTTCAGAGATTGCTGTGCCACCTTGACTATGCCGTTGAAATAGTAGATTCTGATGACGGTCCCGTCGGGCGGAAACTGGAATTTCTTATCCAGGAAATGCACCGTGAAATGAATACGATGGGAGCAAAAGTTGACGATCCGGAACAGTCACTCAAGGTTATAGAGATGAAGAATATTCTTTCATCACTGAAGGAACAGGCTGCAAATATTGAATAATTCTCCCGGTCAACTGATAGTACTTGCAGGACCTTCGGGGGCCGGTAAGACTACGCTTGCCCATCATCTTGTCGAGAGATTCGAGTTTACGGCGTTCTCCGTTTCAACAACAACAAGACCGCTGCGCGGCTCGGAGATTGAAGGGGTGGATTACTTCTTCGTAAGCAGGGAAGAGTTCCGCAGGAGGATAGAAAGCGGTTATTTCCTTGAGTATGCGGAGGTTCACGGGCATCTTTACGGAACCTCAAGAGAATTGGTTGCAGAAGAAATTTCCCGCGGCGGCACTGTTATTCTTGATATAGATGTTCAGGGAGCACTTCAGATCAAGGAAGCTTTTCCGGCTTCCATACTCATATTCATCCTGCCCCCTTCCCCAGGCGTACTGTCGGGCAGGCTCAGCTCCAGAAATACTGATGATCCGGAAGTTGTTCAGAGAAGGATGGAAATGGCGGCATGGGAGATCCGCTGGATCGGTTCTTTTGACTACTACCTTTGCAACAGCCGTCTTGAGGATTCCCTGCTGAACGTCGAATCAATACTGCGGGGCTGCCGGCTGAAGATGGTTAATACCAGCTTTCCTCAGGAAGTTATTGCCTTCACTCCCGATCGTTTTGCCGGTCTTGAACACTGGCATGGCAGAAGGGTGATAGTTACATCAGGACCCACCAGGGAAGCTCTGGATCGTGTTCGATATATTTCCAACAGGTCAAGCGGCCGGATGGGATGCAGTATGGCGATGGCATTCCGTGATGCCGGCGCTGACGTACTGTTCATTAGCGGTCCTGCCTGCATCTCCCATCCGTCCGGAGTGGACACGGTTCCCGTGGAAACGGCGCAGGAAATGCTTGATGCGCTGGTCAGTGAAGTTGAAAAAGCTGACCTCCTGGTAATGGCAGCTGCGGTTTCTGATTTCAGACCTTCCGCCTTTCATGACGGGAAAACCGAGAGATCCGGAACCCTCCGGATCGAGCTTGAGGCTACTCCCGATATTCTGTCCGAACTTGACAGAACGATGGACAATATGTGTCCGGTGATGGCTTTTGCCCTTGAATTCGGACCCGATGGAGAAAAGCGGGCGCTGGGAAAAATGAAACGCAAGGGAGCAGCCGCCATTTTCTACAATCCGGGGGATGCTCCAGGAACCGGGATGGAGGCATCCTCCAACCAGGGAAAACTCTTCTTCAGCGATGGCAGTTACGTCGAAGTCAAGCGTTCTTCGAAAAGGTATATTGCAGAGCTTCTGACCGCTGCAATGGGAAGATATTTTATGAAAGGCAATGAAAGTTAATGGCAGAAAGCAGGGATACCGGCGCACCCGGTGGCAGGAAAGATCCATTCTGGAATTCGGTGGCAAGTTTCGGTATGGATGATATTTTTGTGCTTCCCGAATGGATTTCCGAACTGAAAGGCGAAAAGACCGCTTCAGTAACTGTAGAAGAAAGCGGAAGTATACCTCTCGAACTGGCCGCGCTCATGCAAAGAGTAGGTGACTGCCGAGGCTGCAGACTCTCTGAAGAACGGAATACGATAGTCTTCGGAGGAGGAAACCCGTCTGCGGGGATACTTTTCATCGGTGAGGGACCCGGTGCCAACGAGGATATTCAGGGAGAGCCGTTCGTAGGCCGTGCGGGGAAACTTCTTGATAAAATATTGGCTGCCATCGATCTGGATAGGGATACTGTGTTCATCACGAACATCGTGAAGTGCAGGCCTCCTGGAAACAGAACACCTTCTAAAGATGAAGTAGCCGCATGCTGGTGGATACTTGAAGAGCAGATAAGAATTATGCAGCCGGGAGTTATTGTCGCTCTGGGCGCTCCGGCCAGCAGAACAATGACAGGAAGCAGCGATGGTATAGGTAAACTCAGAGGGACAATTCACAGGTACGGCGATATTCCGGTCCTTCCTACCTATCACCCTGCTGCTCTACTGCGAACCGATGCCCTGAAAAGACCTGTTTGGGATGATATGAAGACGCTGAGAAAGCTTCTTGATGAACTGGGTCTGCCCAGAGCTGGTAAGGATTGAGTATGACTGAGGAAAAGGGATTCAGACCTCCCCAGAGTCTGGATGCCGAAAAGAGTGTTCTAGGAGCAATGCTCCTTGATCAGGAATTGACCGTTGAGGCCCTTGATGCACTTAACACAAAGGATTTCTTCGACCGTAAGCACAGAATGATCTTCCAGGCCTGCCGCGACCTTGACTCGAAGAACAGCGTAACCGATATGGTTACTGTCGGTGAGGAGCTGCAAAGGAAGAAGAACCTCGAGGAGGCGGGAGGTATAGAGTATCTTGCCTCCCTGACAGACGATATTCCCCTGCTTTCGAATGTGCTTCAGTACATAAAGATCATCAAGGATAAAGCCATGCTTCGTCAGCTTATCAAGGTGAGCAGGGAGAACATCAATGAAGTCCTCGAAGGTATAGAGGACGTCGAGATCGTTCTTGATACAGCCGCCAGCAAGATCATGGCTATAACCGAATCAAGAGCATCAGGGGATTTCAAACCCATATCGCAGCTTGTTTCCAGAGGTATCGAGGACCTTGAAAAACTCCGTAACACCAAGGGTTACGTAACCGGACTTTCAACTGGATTCAAGAAACTGGATAAAATGACTACCGGATTCCACGCCGGAGAACTGATTATCCTGGCTGCCCGGCCTGGTATAGGCAAGACAAGTATGGCTCTGAATATGGCTGCCCATATAGCGAAGGAAACGGAGCGGGGCGTTGCCATTTTCAGCCTGGAAATGTCCGATGCGATGCTGACTCAGAGGCTGCTCTGCGCCGATGCCCATATAGGGACAAAACCGATCATAGAGGGGACCCTTTCTCAGAAAGCGTGGTACGAGCTTCAGGCGGCAGCCGACAGGCTCCAGAGGTTGAAGATATTCATCGATGATAAAGCCAGTATCGGCTCGATGGAGATAAGAGCGAAGATCAGGAGCCTGAAAAGGCGGGAAGATATCTGTATGGTCTTCGTCGATTACCTTCAGCTCATGCGTGGTGACGGGAATACCGAGAACAGGCAGCAGGAAGTTGCTCGTATTTCAGGAGATCTCAAAGCACTTGCAAAGGAGATGGAACTGCCGGTTATGGCTCTTTCGCAGCTTAGCCGGATGGCTACGAAAAGAAGCGGTTCCCCGAGACTCAGTGACCTGAAAGAAAGCGGTGCCATCGAGCAGGATGCCGACCTTGTGTTGTTCCTTCATCGCCCGGGGGAGTATTCCGATACAGACGAAGAGTTCGAAGATCAGATTGATTATCTCAATATTCAGACAATACTGAAGATCGGAAAACAGAGAAACGGTCCGCTCGGAAGTATTGACATGATCTTCAGAACTGACATAACCCGCTTTTTCCTGCCTGAAAAAGACGAATTCGTTTAGTTAGGAGCATATTGGCCAGAAAGAGAACACTATTCGTCTGCAACGAGTGCGGAGGTGATGCTGCAGGGTGGTCCGGCAAGTGTCCCCACTGCGGGGCATGGAACACCATGGTGGAGGAAGTGATAGCTAAACTTCCCGGAAAACCGCTTTCTCACGGATTGATATCCCTTCCTGTCCCTCTCACAGAGATCACGGAAGTTTCGGGTGAGAGACTTGTTACAGGTATAGGGGAGCTGGACAGAGTTCTTGGCGGAGGTGTCCTGAGGGGATCGGTAAACCTCATAGGGGGCGAACCGGGTATTGGAAAGAGTACCCTGATGCTTCAGCTATCCTCCGAACTTGCCCGCAGGGGGGAGAAGGTCCTTTACGCTACCGGTGAGGAATCCCCCGAGCAGGTAGCCGGGAGGGCACGCAGAATCAATTCTCTCCAGGATAATATTATTATCCTCGCAGCAACGGATCTTGATACTGTCCTGAATAATCTGGTGAATTCAGATTGCACTATCGTAATTATCGATTCCATCCAGACGCTCTATTCTGCAGATCTGTCCAGTGCACCCGGTTCAGTCTCACAGGTGAGACACTGCACTGCGGAGTTGATAAGGGTGTGTAAGGCAAGACGCATATCCGCATTCATAGTTGGACACGTAACCAAGACAGGTTCACTCGCTGGTCCGAAGGTTCTCGAGCATCTTGTGGACTCTGTTATATATTTCGAGGGAGAGGGGGACCGGTTATACCGTCTTCTGAGGGCTGCCAAAAATCGTTTTGGTTCAACAAACGAGCTGGGCGTCTTCGAAATGACAAAGGAAGGACTGAAGAGCATAAGTGAAGTATCATCCTACTTTCTGCGGAGGGATGATGCCTGCCGCGCCGGCACGGTGATTACTGCGGTGATGGAGGGCACAAGACCGTTTCTGGTGGAGGTTCAGGCTCTGACCAGTACTACCAGGTATGGTTATCCTCAGAGAAGTGTGAACGGGATGGATTCCCGAAGGCTGCCGATGCTTCTGGCAGTACTGGAGAAAAGGTGCGGGATGGACTTAGGCAACCAGGACGTTTACGTAAATGTTGCGGGAGGCGCAAGCCTGACCGACCCCGGAGCCGATCTGGGGGTTTGTCTTGCCGTTGCATCAAGCAGACTGGAAAAGCCGGTGAGAGAAGGTATTACCGTCAGCAGCGAGATCGGGCTTGGCGGAGAGCTCAGACCGGTAACACATTTTGATCTCAGGCTCAGAGAAGTTCTCTGTCTGGGGTTTACAGGGCTGGCAGGAGCCGCGGAAGACGCGTCGAACGCCGGCAGAGGAGCAGAGGGTTTCAGCAATTTAATTGATTCAATAGGAAGCCTTCTCTCAAGTCGAAAGGAAAAAGGAGGAGATTGGTTATGAAAACTTCGGGCTGGGAAGTACGTGTACTTTTCATTCTTGTTCTCGGCCTGCTGGGGACATTCGCATTCGATGGGCTTTCGCCTTCCCCATGGTACGGACTCACTGGTCTGGGGATCGGCATATTCGCCGTAATCCTGCAGATCGTATTCGTTAAGATTCCTGCGGATGAGATTATATACACGACTGTTGGTGCGATTATCGGGCTGATTGCAGGTATTCTGATTATGCTGGCTCTGCGCATGGGAAATCTCCCTGCGCCTGAACACGGTGTAACGCCGCTCATAATGATACCATTTGCGTTCTCTTATGTATTCGGCCATGTTGCGTTCACAAAAGGTAAGAAGCTCGGGCTCATGCAGCCCGCAAGGGAAAAAGAAACCTCGGCAACACCGCTGCTGGTTGATCTTACCGCTGTTATAGACGGCCGGATCGCTGATATGATGCTTGCAGGGCTCATCAGAGGTCCCTTCATCCTTCCCGCTTCCATTAAGGATCGGCTTGAGGAGATGAGCGATTCGGAGGATATAATTGAAAGAGGCAGGGCCAGAAGAGGAATGGAGACCCTTGAGCGGCTCGAAGAGGCCGCAGGTAATTCCGGAGGACTTGAGTATATGGATTTCGGGAAGCTTGAGAGAGAACGCTTCCGTATGCTTGAGTATCTCAGAAGGGAAAGTGTTTCCCTCCTCAGCAGTGACGAAGACATCCTCGATATCGCTGTTAAGGAAGGCAATCATGTCATCAACCTTGAAGAGGTCGGACCTGCTGCCAGACCGGTGACACTGCCCGGGGAAGTCCTTTCCATAAGACTGGTGCGGAAGGGCAGGAATCCCAGACAGGCGGTCGGTTTCATGGATGACGGAACCATGATCGTAGTAGAGGGCGCTGAAGAGATGTTAGGCAATACAGTTGAAGCTCAAGCTCATACAACATTCAGATCTTCCGGTGGAACCATGGTCTTCGCAAGACTCTGCAAGGACATCGGCGAAGAAGAAGCAGATGCCTGACAGACCGGCAGTGAACTGAAGATCTGAATCCATGCATAAGAATACATGGGGAGCTGTGATAGTAGCCGCCGGATCGGGCACCAGATTCGGTTCGGGATTGCCCAAGCAATTCCTGAGACTCGGCGGCAGAGCCCTGATCAACTGGTCGATCGATGCATTCTCCGCCATTGAGGAGATCGGGGAGATCATTGTGGTTACCCCGTCTGACAGCGATTTGTGGGAGCCCTTCTGGGATCCACCGTCAAATGTCAGGACAGTTGCAGGAGGTCTGAGGCGCCAGGATTCCGTTCTCGCCGGTCTTCTGGCGCTGGAGTCATCTACAATGGTACTTGTACACGATGCCGCAAGACCCCTTGTTTGCGGTCCTCTTATCAGGAGGGTTATGAAGGGCGCAACGGATTCGGGAGCTGCCGCACCTGTCATACCCGTCAGGGATACGGTTAAAAACGTAACATCTTCTGTGATCAGCGGTACTGTTTCAAGGGAAACCCTCCGCAAAAGCCAGACTCCACAGGGATTCGCGCTCGATGTTCTTCTGGACGTACTGAGGACAGCAGGCGATGTGACCGATGAGTGTGAGGCTATGGAACTTGCCGGTCACGAAGTACTTGCGGTAGACGGAGACCCCGGGAACATGAAGCTTACAGATCCTGAGGATCTGATGATACTTGAATCGATAACGGGGGGGAATATGGAAAGCAGAACCGGGATTGGCCTTGATTTTCACCCTTTCGAAAAGGGAATACCGCTTGTGGTGGGCGGCTGCCGTATTGAAGCGGAATCCGGCCTTTCGGGTCATTCCGATGGAGATGCTGTGCTGCATGCGGTTGCTGATGCTCTTCTTTCGGCATCGAGGCTTGGGGATATCGGGTCACTTTTTCCCCCTGAAGACGACAGGTGGAAAGGAGCTGACAGCGCCATCCTTCTGGAAAAAGTCTGCTGCCTTGTCCTCGCGCAGGGCTGGAGGATCGGACAGATCGATATAACCGTTATTGCAGGCTTCCCGAAGATCTCACCCATCCGGGAAATCATGATTGAGCGGATAGCCGGAATAACCGGCACCCGACCGGAAAGAATATGGGTAAAGGGAACAACCACCAACACACTTGGCGATATCGGGAGAGGTAAGGGATTGGGCTGCATGGTTATGGTCAGGATATCAAGGGGTACCGGCACTGAAGGGACAAAGGATAGTTGATCGAAGGGATACTTGAATATCTCGCGAATAACCCGCCTGGAGCGTGGACAGGACCGCTTCTGGGAGTGATCGCCTTTGCAGAAACTCTTTTCCCTCCAATTCCCGGAGATATTCTCTTCATAGTCATATCCGGGTGGGCACTTTCAGGCGGTCTATCTCTTATGACAGCTGTTTTCTATGGGGTAACAGGGTGTATTCTGGCCAGCTGTATTCTATTCTACGTCGGGCACAAACCGGGGAGACAGTTCGTTGAAGGCTGGCTTTCGAGAAAGGTCGAGCCGGACAAGATCGACCGGGCAAAATCCCTGATCGCGGATCGCGGTCCTCTGATCCTTGCCGTAAGCAGGTTTATTCCGGGCGTAAGGTCCCTGCTGGTTTTCATGGCGGGATCTTCAGGCATGAGATTTGCTCTGGCCGTAATACCCATGGCTTTCAGCGCTTTAGCATGGTACCTGCTGCTTTCCGTCGCCGGTTCGATTTTCAGAAGCAATATAAAGGCTGCAGAGGGATTCATGAAGCATTTCGAGATATGGCTCTGGATCATTCTGGCTGTTGTTGTTCTCATTTTCCTCATTACGGGAATTCGCAAACGAAGGGAGATGAGGTGAGGATACTTTTCGCCGCCTCCGAGGCATATCCGTTCGCAAGTACAGGCGGACTTGCAGGGGTAACAGGTTCCCTTCCCAAAGCCCTTTGCGATGCCGGGCATGATGTAAGCATTATCATGCCCCTGTATCAGGATGTTGAAAAGGCCGGGAATTTCAAGTGGGTCAGCGGAGAATTCCTGACTTCGGCGGGAGAGAGTTTCGG
>Ga0164313_10000325_pt1 | contig 36721 bp, 25 predicted proteins | sample GuaBasSedimGuay4_FD_113735 | JGI IMG/M metagenome (GOLD analysis project Ga0164313, IMG submission 113735) | Subseafloor sediment microbial communities from Guaymas Basin, Gulf of California, Mexico - Guay4, Core 4569-4, 0-3 cm | ecosystem: Environmental > Aquatic > Marine > Hydrothermal vents...
GGAACAACAAACAGCAGAGTCAGAACACCGAAGACGGCGAGCCGGAAAATGGCATTATTCAACATACCGTGACGAGCCATTGTGCAAGTCTCCCTTTCCAGAAAATGGGACCCTTAGAAAGACCGGTGCCGGGAAACGGAACATGAGGCAGGTGGGGATCTGCCTGTTCACTGCCAGTGGGCCCGTTAAAACGACAGCAAAATAGCTGCCGGACCTCATCTGAACTATGGAATCACCCGGTCATTGGAGTCTAGTCGCTTGATATAATTAGTGCAGATGGGGGTACCAAGTCAAACCCTTTATCAACTTGGAAGGTCACTCTTCTCCCTGCAGGATATTGGATGATTCCAGAGAGTAATCCCCGGAGCCGGTCCGATCCACAAAGAGGAATCGCTGCCCCATCCCTTTCCGGGAGAACCTGTTGTCAAACAAGGTGTTTCCCACATCATTGTATTCCCATAACTCAAAGGCGAAGTTATGAGTCGGGGAATAGACCTGAGTCCTCCGCTGGGCCTCGGCGCGCCGTGAAAACGGCATGGGAATTCCCCCGAGGTCCTGGTAGGGGTCGAGGCCCTGAGTCCCCTCGACATTACCGCCTTTGGCCTCGCTTCCCTCCCGGTCCGGGGCAAATCTGTTGTACACCTTGATACGGGCGTCGTCCTGGTCCCGGAAATTCATTGGCATGTGGTGGATCTGGACTTCATCCGCCGGGCCCATGAGCAGAAACACCTCTCCCCGTTCATCGTTGGCGCCCAACTGGCCGAAGCCGCCGAGGAATTTCCTGACATACGCCAACCGGTACTGGAATTCCAGATAGACCTCGTTCACCGGGCTCTCGGGATCGGGGTTGAGGCGGTCCCAGAAATCGTCCATAAGCTTTTCCTGCTCGGCGGGGCTGGCCGCCACGAAAGCGGACAACTCGTCCCCCTCCAGAACGGTCCGGCCTTCACCCAGGATCTGGCTGCGGTGCCTGCCCAGAGCCTCCAGACGCCACACCACATCGAATTCGACCAACGTTGCACGTCCCTGTCCCCCCAGGGGAGCAAGGCTCATGCGGTAGGCGCCTTCCGGCAGCAGATTGACATCCAATTCGTAGAACAGAGCCACCGGGCGCCCGGCCGACAGGGCGGCCCGCCCGCGCTGGTCGATGCCCACGGTATCAACAATGGCGTATTCCATATCCAGGCTGACGACCCGAACCATGAAACCCTGATTGGAATCATCCAGCGCGATCCCCCCCGCCGGAGGCCAGACGGGTTGAAAAATCTGCAGCCGATCCTGTTCCAGACCGTAACGCCGCGAAGGGTGCATGTAGTCGTGGAGCCACCCGTCATCTCCCCCACCTTCGACCGAACTGGACGGATTCCACTGGATAAAAGGCGCGTGCACAAGGAAAAGGGGATCCTCAAGTGCGATGCCCGCGGAGGCACGGGGACCGGCCTCGGCAAACCAGGCAGTGGAGCACTCGCTCCGGGAATTTCGTTTGGTAACCTGGTTGAAAAGGCCCGGCCGACGGCGGTTGACATCATAAACCTGGCAATTGAGGCGGCCGGCTCGAAATGGGACGTCCTCCAACACCACGCCAAAAACCTGGAACAGGGTACGGGAACCTGATTCCTCGGCGGAAAGGATCTTGGTCCGGAGGTGGCGTTTCTGGGAAATGATCTCCCCGTCGAAGCCCGCCAGTTGCACCTCCAGGCGCATCCTCCCGACAAAGCCCCCCTTCTCTTCCTTGTATTCCAAATCTCCGTTGGCCACTTCAATCAGGACCAGGACATCAAGCCTGTCCTCGGACACCCAGCGGTTGACCACATCGACATAGGTGTGGAAATTGCCGGCCCCGTCGAGGGGATGGAGCATCGCCTCGGCAGCCGCCGGAAGAAACAGAATCCACAAGAACAGGATGGAGATAAAAGAATACGAGCAGACAGACCGTTCAGTGCGGTTTGACTGGAATGCCATGACCAGGCCTTTACTGTAGTGACCAACCGATCCCCCTCGACCGGCTTCGGGCTAGCCCGAATGTAATGATTGTACGGAATTTACACCGCAATTACCAGCCCGGCCATGAAAAAAACCGCCCCGTTTTCACGGGGCGGCAGGGCAGACCGGAGATTTGTGTGTCATCAAGGCCGACAGGCCACCTACATGGGTCAGTAGGTGACCGAAACCGTAAACCGGTGGACATAGCCTATGGCATCCATGTCCACGGCACTGTAATCCGCGGCAATCTTCGTGGTCTCGCCGGTGGGCAACCCGGCGCCGAATCCGAAGGCCAGACCGTCGGTATCGTAGTTGATGTGATACCCGCCGCGCACGAAGAACATCTCATTCAAACCGTACTCCAGCCCGGCATTGGCCCTTTCCAGGTTGTCGGAAGGGTGCTGGAACTCGAGGGCGATGGTCAGACGCTGCTTCTCGTTGCGGAAAGCGTTGAAACTGGCTCCCACCTTGAAGGCGACAGGCAACTTGGATTCGCGCTCATCGAACGTGAACTTGCCGCCCAGATGCTGGATGGTCATGCCAAGTTTCAGATCCTTGATCCCGATCCTGTACATGATACCGAAATCCAGAGAACCGGTATTCACGGCTGTCTCCGCCAGTCCCATATGCAGGTAATTCAGAGTCACGCCTGCTGAGAACTTGTCGGTAAAGAACCGGGCATAGGTCAAACCGAAGGTCGTTGTACCGGCATCAAATGTTTCGCCGGTCCCTTCGGGGTTGTAAGCGGTGCGGACCAACTGGGGATCCATCCAGAACGACCTTACGGAGAAGGCAAACGTCCCGGGAATGGACCGTGGGTTGAACGCCACGATGGCCGTACTTAGTTTGGTGTCGGCCGCCCAGGCCACGTGGTTCAAAGAAACCTCGTTGCCCTTGACGTTGACAAGCCCACCGGGATTCCAGAACACCGAGGTGGCGTCATCTGCCACTCCGGTGAAGGCTGACCCCATGGCGGTGGCCCTCGCACTCACACCGATTTTGAGTTCCTGACCCCCGAAAGTGCCGACTTTTGCAAACCCTGCGCCCATAGCCAGGGTAGGCAACACCAGCAGCATGGTGGTCAGAATCGCGATGCGTTTCATGGAAACCTCCAGATCCGTCCGCAGACGGAGTTGACACAAATCTGCCCCTATCACCAGGGCTTACCTGACGACTACGAACTTGCCGACAAAATCCTCGAAGCGGGAATCGTCGGACTGAACGGTGTACAGGTAGACACCACTGACAATTTCCTGCCCATTGCGACTCATCAGGTTCCAGCTGACATGGCCGGCGCCTTCAAGGCCGTTTTGGGAAATAGTTTGAACCAGGTCGCCGCTGACCGTGTAGATCTGAACCGTGTTTTTGGCCTGCGGCAGATTGGTAAACGTGATCCTGACCCCGGTGGGATCATCGCCATTGGGGTTAAGCTCCTGGTATTCGGCCAGGGCCTCCCTGGTGGCGGGATTGGGATACACGTAGATGTTGACTCCGAATGCTTCCCGTTCCTCAGCTGTCTGGGACTGGGTCCCGGGCACCGTGGCACTGAATGACGATCCGGGATCTCCGACAAGTCCAGGCCCCACGACATCAGCCGGTTCATCGTCGTCGCGGTCCGAGAAGCGCTTGAGCTCATGATCGGTGCTGGTAACGGAGTAGAAGTAGATGAATCCGTTGTGAATGTCACGGTCCACGTACTCGTAGTATTTTGAACCCCGCTTGGGTTTGACTCCATTGGCCGGATCGGCCGCTCTGGAGGTCACCGCGAAAAAGGTATCCAAGGCATCGGTATGGGTTTCCCAGCGCACCAGCCCCTGGTACTTGGGAATGACGATACCATCGGAATTCCGGATTTCCGGCCTGGCCTTCAGCATTCCCTGCGGATCATTGTCCACGACTTCCTGCATGGCTTCGGCCAGCCCGGCGAACAGGGGGTCCGACAGGGTGGGAGGCGTATACGAAATCACTTCGAGACCGGTGTTGGCCCCCAGGGGCAGCGTATCCTCATGGGTTACGCCGTCAACCCTGACCTGGGTGATGAATGTATTGACCAGATCGTATTCATTGATCATCTGCCACAGGGCGCTTTCCGGGCCATTGACAATGGAGGAGCCGAAGGGCCGGTCCCAGTTGTCCGCACGCCAGATGCGGTAAGACTCGAAATCCACCACCCGCAGACGGATGTCGTTGGAGTACTCGGGAGAGTCTTCCCAATAGACGTGAACCTTGCTGTCGGTGGACCACAACCTCAGACCGGGCGGCGGCGGAGCCATGCCCACCAGCCAGTGAATCTGGGTTTCAAGACCGTTGATCCCGGTACAGGCCGCGGGATTGACCGGATCATCCTCGTTACAGGTCCATTTCGAGGGGCTCATGAAATCTTCCGGCTCACACACGAAGCCGTTCTGACGGTTGCACTCGAAGCAGTTGTCCATGTTGAACATGGCGCAATCTTTAGTTTCACCGTCAATTTCGAAGTCAAAAATGTCGGACGGCTGCACTCGCGGCTGGCCGATCAACCATTCCTCATCCAGACAGGTCGGATCCATGTAATCAGGATTAAAGGTATCCCACCTTAGCGGGAAATCCTGTAAGCAGAGCATGGTTTCGCGGCCATGGATACCAGGGTTGAAAGAAGGCGAACCGTCGCTGGGCTGCACCTGCGTGATCTTGTCCATGTAGATCCCGTTCCAGGTCAGGAACGCCTCGGCACAGTGGGCCAAAAGCCCCTGCCCCCCGTCTTCACTGCCGAGACCGGGCCCGACGACCATGCCGACCTGGAAGGTCAGGCTTTCCCCGGGAGGAAGCAGGGAAAATGGTCCGGCGGAGACCAGGAAACGGAAGTCGTCCTGCTTGCCGGGCAGGGTGTCGTTGTCCCAGTCCTCCACCTGGCTGCTGAGCAGGATGTATCGTTCTTCGTCATTGGTCGGATCGCCGCCCTGTTCGAAGCTGGCCCGGCCTGAAAATTTCTGAAAGGTCCGCATGCCGACACTCTGGGGGGCTAAATTTCCGGCCGGATCCACATCGTGCCCCAGGAATACGATCCCGAAATAACCCTCCAGCCGCCCCTCTTCGGAAGCGTCCCACATGAAGCCCACCTGAATGGGAACGAAACTGCCGTCCGAAGCTCGCACCAGGCCGGGGCTGCCGTGGTTGAGAGGCCAGGAACCGGCCATGTCGTCATCGGCACCCCCGCCTTCACCCCGCGGACTGATATCGCTGTCGGAAAAGAACCCGATATACACATCTTCGATGTCCGTCACACCGACATTGTTGATGGTGTAATCGAAGCCCACGAAATCATCCACCTGGTCGTTTTCCCACTGGAACGACGTCTGGATCATTTCCAGGTTCATGGGAGTATGATCAGGAAAGGTCTCGATGGACAGTCGGGTATTATCGTAGTTGGTCAGGACAAACATCTGATTGCCGATTTGACCGAAATCCTCGTCGATCAACCCGTCATCGTCATCGTCCTTGCCGTTGAGGATTTCCTCGTCGACAAGGCCGTCGTCGTCATCATCAAAGCCCGGTTCCGGCTCCCGCCGCCCGCTGGCGTCCGGGTTGCCCGACGGCCGCAGGATCTTGGTCGCGCCGGCCTCGTAGATGGTGGATTCAAGTTCCTCGGCCAGAGGGCCGAATTCGTTGGCACCGTTATTACCGCCGGTGGAGCAGAGACGCTCACCCAGGACAATACCGCCGACCCAGAGCCCCGAAGCCCACAGGTATTCGTTGCCGGAGCCCGAAGGCCACTGACAGGAGGGAGCATCGGACCAGGGGCGCGAGGTGGAGTACGCCGAACCGATCAAACCGAAATTGGTGATATTGATCTGGACTTCGCCCACGTTCATGACGAAGGAACCGTCCAGAACAAATACCCCGTTCGGGTTATAGCCCATTTCCAGGAAATCACTCTTGGTATCCATCCACCCATGGGCTGGCACCGAAATGCTGACCATCAGCAGGAGGCAAAACGCCGAACCGAACCATTGGCCGGTCCGCCGTGCCTTCCCCACATTATTTTTGATGGTACCTAACATTGCCATCCTTTCCAAACCGATGCCGCCGCGGCGGCCCAGCAGGTCTGCCCCTGTTTAGAAGTAGTAGCCGATCCCGAATCGGAACAACCGGTGCTGCCCAAATGTCCGCGGATCAACGATGGGGATGAATTCATCCTCACCATCACCGTCGGCATCCTGCAGCAGGGCCGCCCCGTATTTCCCGGTTTCCGTCAGGTGTGAAAACCCGCCGTAACCCGCTCCGTTGATCATGCCGGGAGAAATGCCGCCGCCACCCTCAGCAACGACCACGTCCTGATTAATAAGGTTGAAGGCCTGCAACTGCAAAGACAGCCGCTTGCCGTAGAAGTTGATGTTCCGCTCGAGCTGGATGTCCAGCGAATAGGTGGCCGGCAAGCGCTCGCTGTTTCCCAGCAGGGGATCCTGCTTCTTGGCGAAACGGTCGAACGGCGTCCAGGGGAAACCGCTGCCGTAGGAGAACGAGAAGGACGAGGACCACACACCCGGCTCGGCCAGCAGGAGCATCAGGTTCAGGGTGTGGCGCTGATCCCAGTTCAGCGGGAGCTCCTGATTGGGCAGGAACTCGAGTCCGTCGGGGTTGGATCCGAAATCGGAATCCGAAGCCACACCGTCGGCAAAGGAATAGGTGTAACTGAAATTGAACTGGTAGTTGTCGCTGTACCGTTTCTCCAAGGTGACTTCAATACCCCGGGCCGAGGCGTAAGCCTGGTTGATATAACGATTCAGCGTCTGCCCGGTGGATTCGTCCGTCACCTGGGTCGAGGCGATCAGGTCGTAGATATCCTTGCTGTACAGCGAGAACTGCCCGGCGATGAAATCCGTGAACTGATGCTTGATACCCGCGGAATACTGGACCGTGGTTTCCGGTTCCAGGTTGGGATTGCCAAGGGTCCCGGAGTTGCCCACGGGGTCCTGGCTCGCGAACAGGAACGCGCGGTTGGGGAACTGGACAAAGCGACCGTAATGGAAATGGAAGCCGTCACGCTCGGTAATGGGAAAGGCGAACCCGAGACGCGGCTGAAACGCGGTCTTGTATTTGATCACGTTCGCATCGACCTCTTCATTGGAAAGCTCGATGGCCGCGGCGGATCCCGGGGAGAACATGTCCCAGCGCAAACCGTAGTTCACCACCATGCCTTCGTATTCCCACCGGTCCTGGGCGTACCAGAAACCTTCCGGGTTGTAGGTATGGAAGACGTTCCGGTTTCCGCCCTGGCTCCAATCGCCGGTGAATCGACTCTGGCGCATGACCGCGGGCGCTACGATGGCGTATCGTTCCAGGTCGTTATACCTCACACCAATACCCGTCTCGACCAGGTGGCCTTCATAGCGGGCGCTCTGCAATTCGAAACCGAAACTATAGGTACGGCTGTATTCCTCGGAGTAGGTGAAGTTGTCGCTGGTGGTAATGAAATATGAACTGAGCGGATCGGTATAATAATCGGTCCCCTGCTGATACTGGTTGCGCTGCCCGAAGAACAGGCCGGGGCTGCGGATACCGCCGTGATTGTATTCCCAGGGATCTTTGCCTTGAACATCGCTCCGGCTATCGAATGCCACCAGACCGAGCCGGATGGTATAGAAGGTGGACTCGGTCAGATTGTGACGCCAGACGATCTTACCCACCTGACCGATGTTCTTGGACTGGTTCAAGCGGTTGGCCGAGTTGAAAGCCGTGTACGAACTGTCCTCGGATACCGTGGAAAAAGAGGAGTACGGGTACTTGAACCCGTCGAATTCGGAATGGGCCACAACCGTATGAATCCGGTTGTCGGTGGCGCTGCGCACCTCGAGGATGGGCATGGCGGTCCGTCGCTCACTCGAGTTACGGGTATCGACAACCACGGCCGTGCGCGAGTTCTGCAGCATGTTATCGTACCACGGCCCGTAGTAGACGGGTATCGAACGGCCGAGTGCGACCCAGTCGTTGAAGCGCGTCCTGTAGACGACCTCGGGCATGTAGATGATCCGCTTGGCGTAACCTTCCACGCTCCAGTTGGGCGCGTAACGCTCGGACAGGGTCGTCGAATACGAATACTCGGCGGTTACCTTCTTGTCCTCGCTGACGGTGTAGGCCAGCTTGATGGAACCCTTGGCCTGGTTGAACTGGCGGCGGCGGAACTTGAACAGGGTGGTATCGCCCACCTTGACCTTGTATTCGGGTCGGTGGGCCACCGAGGTGTTTTCGGTGTCGGTAAAGATGAGGTCGCCGGCGAAATAATAGGTCAGGCCCTTCAGGGGAGACGGCCCGCCGAAACCGTATTCGAAACGGTCGTAGTTGGTGAAGGTCTTGTCCTGACGGCCGAAGTCATCGGTCAGGAAACGCATCCCGCCACCGAATTTCTGGCCACCCTCTTTGGTGGTGATATTCACCACGCCCGACAGCGCGTTACCGTACTTGGCGTCGAGACCGCCGGTCACCATGCTCATATTGTCCACCGCCAGGGCGGACACTTCCAACGAACCGGTGCCGATGGGGTTGTCGACGGAAACACCGTCGATCTGCATCGAAACCTCGCCGGACCGTCCACCACGCACGTACAATTCACCCGCGCGTGAAACAACGCCGGCCTGTTTGGACAGGGCGTCGTCAACGGAGTCGATGGCGTATTTTTCGAAGGTTTCGGATCCAACAGTATGTTCAGTGACCGCGCTCTTGACCTCGACCATGTACTCCGCGCCCTCGACATCGAAGGCCTGCAGGGTTTCCACAATCACCGTCTCGAGGTCGAACACCAGGTTCTCTATATCCCCGGCCCCCAGGGTAACTGTTATCTCCATCGGAGCATAACCAAGGTACAGAACCTTGACCGTATAGGTGCCGGGCGCCATTCCGTTGAAGTAGAAGACACCACCGCCGAGGGACATGGTCCCCCGGGTCGTGCCGACCAATAGAACGTTGGCGTAGTCCAATTGCTCCCCGGACTCCTTGTCCCTGACGGTTCCCTTGATGGTGGCGGGCGCCCCCTGGGCGGCTGCGTCACCGGGTATGACCACCGAAGACAGAAGCAGGAATACAAAAAGAGGCAGAATCCAAATGAACCGGGGACGCCGGAGCATACCAACGCTCCTTTCCAAGGGAACTAATCCGGCTGGATCGGGGTTCCTCAGGGAACCGTTATTTTGATCATTAAAATTATGCACTGAACCTTAGCCGGGCAGTGTGGGGTGCCTGCTGAAATGGGCGTTTCCGCCGGTCCTGGAAGGCACTTTGGGGACCTGATTCTCAGGGAGAGGTAACCCGTGCCGCAACTGGTGATTGAATATAGAGATTGGCCTATAACGTGTCAATAAATTGTGAGGCATCCCCTTTCAACGCTTCCGGACAGCGCAGGAAATGGCCTTCCGCCACTTCCTGGAGTTGCGGCAACTCCATGGCACAATGTGATTTCTGTAAAGAGCACCGGCCTACCCGGGGACAGCCATGATCAGAAGATTCAATCGGGTCACCGGCGCGGTAACCCGCTTCCGACAACAACCGGGGATTACTCTTCAGGACCGCGGGTGAGGCCGCCATCATTTCCCGGGTGTAGGGATGCCAAAACACCGTTTGTCCCCCGACCGGAAAAGATTCCAGGACAACGCCTCCGTACATGACCGAGATCCGGTTACAAATTGCCCCCAAGACGCGGAAATCATGAGAGATGACCAACAGGGCCAGCCCTCTGCGCTCCATGGTCCTTCGCAGAAGATCAAGGACCCGGTCCCTTGAATCATTGTCCAGGGCGCTGGTGGGTTCGTCCGCGATGAGGACCCTCGGATCGGCCGCCAGACAGCGGGCCAGGGCCACACGCTGACGCTGGCCCCCGGAAAGTTCGTGCGGATAGCGGTGGGCCATGCCAGCCGACAACCCCACCTCCTCCAGAAGTTCTCCGGGCCTTGCCGGGTCCTGGTTTTCGGAAGCTTCACCAAGGGCACGGCCGATGGTCTGACGCGGATTGAGAGATCCCGCCGGATCCTGAAACAGCAATTGGACCCGCCGGCGCAGCAACCGCAACCGGTTCCCGGCGGCACCCCTGAAATCCTCACCCTCCAGTTCGAGAGTACCGGCTGCAACCTCGAGGTGGCGGGACAGCGCTCGGGCAAGGGTCGTCTTGCCGCAACCTGATTCCCCCGCCAGGCCCAAAGCCCGTCCGGGATACAGGTCGACATCCACTCCGGCGACCGGTGCCTGGAGACGGCGGCCTCCGGCCCCTTCGAGATCTCTTCCGAAAGTGGCGACCGGACCATAGCCGGCAACCAGGTTCCGGGCCTTCAGCACCGGATCGGTCTCCAGACCGGCCGACGGAGGCGTATCAAGGCTTTTTCCGGCATCCGGAGAAGTATCCCCAAGGGATAACGAATCCGGATCATCCCCCTCAGCATCCATTGTTATCCGACCACCGGACATCCTGGCCCGGCGTGTTGCCACCAGGGGGACCAGATCCTCGTCATGGGAAATGAACAGCAGTGCCATGCCCCGGTCCCGCCGGATCCGGCCGATCAGTCCCAGGATTTCCTTTTGGATAGTGAGATCCAGGGCGGTGGTCGGTTCATCGGCGATCAGCAGGGCGGGGTCACAGGCCATTGCCGCGGCCAACAGGACACGCTGGCGCATTCCTCCGCTCAGCTGATGAGGATAACAGCCGGCCTTGATTCCCGGCTCCGGGACCATCATTTCCGCCAGGAGGGATACCGCCCGCTCGTGGGACTCGTGCCGGGAAACCTGAAAATGAGCGCGCACGGTCTCGGCGATCTGCTCACCTACGGTCAATACCGGGTTCAGGCTGGTTTGCGGTTCCTGCAGAACCAGCGCCATGCCCCTGCCGCGGATTTCCGCCCAGCGCCGGTCATTCATTTTTTTATCCTGCCAATGGATTTCCCCTGACTGGACGGCCCCATCGGGCAGCAAGCCCAACAACGCCTTGGCCAGCAGGCTCTTTCCGCACCCGGAAGGTCCCACCAGGGCGACGGCCTCCCCCGGCCGGATCACCAGGTTCACCCCGGTCAGGATATCCAGCGCACCGCCGGCATAAGGACCAGGAAAGGAAACCCGCAGATTTTCCACCCGCAGAAGATCATCCATCCCGTCCCTCCCTGCGGCTTCGGGGATCCAACTTGGCCCGCAAACCTTCCCCCAGAAGGTTGTAGCCCAAAACCGTCAGGGCGATGGCCAGACCGGGAAAAGTGGTCAGCCACCAGCCCTCCAGCAGGTAATCCCGACCCTGCTGTATCATGCCGCCCCAACTGACCACCGGCTCCTGGGCCCCGAGCCCCAGGAAACTGAGGAAGGATTCGGCCAGGATGGCTCCGCCGACACGCAGGGTCGCCGCCACGATAACCGTCGGCAAAAGGTTTGGCAGGACATGGAATAAAGCCACCTTCGCGGGGCTCAGGCCCAGACCGCGGGCGGCGGCCACGAAATCCCTTTCCCTGAGACTGAGAGCTTCGGCGCGGACCAGCCGGGCCACGCTCATCCAGCCGGTAAGCCCCAAAACAGTCATGACCAGCAACAGGGACGGTGTCGTCAGCGAAACCAGCAGCAGGATCAGAAAAATGCGGGGGAACGCCATGAAGGCGTCGGTGGTGTTCATCAGCAGCCGGTCCAACCAGCGGGGACCCATGCCCGCGGCAAGCCCCACGGCTGTCCCCAGCAGAACAGCCACCAGGACACTGACCCAACCGACCAGAAGCGAAACCCGGCTGCCGTGGACCAGCCTGGTCAGCACATCGCGACCCAACAGGTCGGTGCCCAGAAAATGAGACGCCGAGGGCGCGGACAACCTGTCCGCGGCGGCCCCCAGGGCGGCGGGATCATCCGGAGCGATGAGCGGCGCCAGCACGGCAACCAGTGCCAGGCCCAGGGTGATGATTAAACCCGGACGCAGCCGGGAATCACTCCACCAGCGCCCTGTCGGTGCCTCGATGTATTGATCGGGGGAGCGGGACTGGATCACGGCGCCTCCCCGGAAGAGAAACGGACCCGGGGATCGGCCCACCGATAAAGAATATCCGCCAGCAAGGACCCCGCGACCACGGTCAGCGCGGAGACCAGGGTGGTGCCCATGATCACCGGGTAGTCCCGGGCCCAGATCGCCTCGATGGCCACGCGGCCCATGCCCGGCCAGCCAAAGACCACTTCCACCACGACCGCTCCACCGAGCAGGAAGGGCAGGCTCAGGCCCAGCAGGGTAATGATTGGCAAAAGCGCGTTGCGCAATGCGTGATTGAAAAGAACGCGGCGTTCGGAAAGCCCTCGCGCACGGGCCGCAAGGATATAATCCTGCCCAAGAACATCGGCCAGGGAGGTGCGCAGATACCGGGCCGTGCCCATGAACGAGCCCAGGGCCAGGGTGGCAACCGGCAGTGCCAGGTGATGCAGAAGATCGACAAGCCAGGGACCGAAACCGAGGAACCTGGCATCCGGAGCATGCATTCCCCCGGCGGGGAACCAACCAAGTTTCCTGCTCAGGAGCATGATCAACATCAGGCCGAGCCAGAAAGCCGGCAGGGAATACAGCGTGAGCCCCACCCCCTGCACCACCTGGTCCAAGGTTCGCCGCGACCGATCGGCAGAGATCAGCGCGGCCCCGAGGGCCAGCAGCAAATGAAGCAGGTAGGCCGTCACGGTCAGCAGCAGAGTAGCGGGAAGGGCTTCGGCGATGATGCTCCCGACGGAACGCTGCTGCCTGAGGCTGGTGCCGAAATCACCCCTGGCCGAGGCGGCCAGCCAATGGATGTATTGGCGGGGCAGGGATTCGTCCAGGCCCAACCGGTGCCGCATTTGATCCCGGCTGTCGGCACCGAATTCTTCCTCCACGACCTGATCCAGGGGATCGCCCGGAGCCAGTCGCACGATGAAAAATACAGCCGATATCAGTACAAAAACCAGCAGAACCGAAACGGCGATCCTGCGTGCCAGCCAGGAAATCATTTCACCCCTTAGGGATCGGGTAACCAACGGGGTTGATAGTAGGGAGCCCAAGCGGGAACGGTCAAGCAAGACCACAAGCGAATAAACTGACGGGAACGGGAGTGAAAGGCTAGGAGGTCCGGATTTCCAGTTCAAAAACGCGAGCAAAAGCCTCCGCCAGGCGCAAGGCCAGAGCATCAAGGTCCGCGCCCGTCTGCGGAGTACCCAGGAGTTGGCCCAGGTCGGTGGTCACCGTGGCCAGCTTCTCCGCTTCCCCTCTCCCCTGCCGTCCCAGAAAGGAAGGCAGCTCCAGATGCCGCGGGCCCGCGAGAATGGATCCATGCTGAAGGAAGTTGCCGCCGGTACGGCGCTGGGCGGAACCGATGATCTTTCGCCCGGCGACGCTGACTTCGTGGCGGCCCGCGCTCCGGAAACACACCAGGCCACGGGCCTCTTCCCGCGATTCCCCGGTCGAGATATCCGCGACGACCCCCAGGTCGGCCAGAAAGGCCAAAAGCGCCCGGTTGATCTTCATGTAGGTTTCATGAAGCGTGGCCCCGAATACCGGACCGGGCGAGGAACCGATCACCGCATAGGTCAATTCATCCGCGTGAAGAATGGCCCGCCCGCCTGTGGGTCGCCGGACCAGATCGTACCCGGCGGCGCGGATGGCGGTTTCATCGAAATCGGAAAAATCCTGATTGTAGCCCACGGTGACCGCCGCCGGCTCCCAGCGATAGAGGCGAAGAATGGGATCATCACCCGGCCGATGCCCTGCCAGCAGGGTAGCATCCCGGTCCATGTTCACGACACCGGCTGCGGCACCGTCCTGGAATACGCGCAGGAAACCCACCGGACCGCTCAACAGTTGCAGGGGCCCAGCCAGCTCAGGTCCGGCTGGCGGGCGGCCTGGGCTTCATCCATTCTCCCGACCGGAGTGGAATGGGGCGCCGAGGTAAGCAGCGACGGATCTTCGGCGGCCTCCCGGTGGATCGCCTTCATGATATCGACAAAAAGGTCGAGACTTTCCCGGGATTCGGTTTCGGTGGGCTCGACCATCATGGCTTCCTCGACGATGAGCGGGAAATAGATGGTCGGCGCATGAATGCCGTAATCGAGCATGCGTTTGGCGACGTCCAGGGTGCGAACCCCGAACTTCTCCTTCCAAATGTTTCCACTGGCCACGAACTCGTGCATGCAGCCCTGGGAATTTTCCACCGGAAGAATATCCTTCAGCCGGGCCAGAAGGTATTGGGCGTTCAGCACGGCGCACTCGCTGGCCCTGGTCAGCCCGTCGCCGCCATTGCGCAGGATGTAGGCCAGGGCCCGAAGACAGACGCCGACATTGCCGAAGTAGGAATGGATGGCCTGGTCGTCGGGGCCGGGAGCCCCCTTGAAGCCAAAGGTGCCCTCATCCGAAACGGTGATCCTGGGCCCGGGCAGAAAGGCCGCCAGTTCTTCGGTCAGGCAAATGGGACCGGCACCGGGTCCGCCCCCGCCATGGGGCGTGCTGAAGGTCTTGTGCAGGTTCAGGTGCACCACATCGAAACCCATGTCGCCGGGCCGGGCCTTGCCCATGATGGCGTTCATGTTGGCGCCGTCCATATAGAGGCGCCCGCCGGCTTCATGAATGATGGTGGAAATTTCCTGGATGTCGTTTTCGAACAGACCCAGGGTATTGGGATTGGTGATCATGATTCCGGCGGTCCGGTCGGAAACAGTTTCGCGAAGCGCGTCCAGGTCGATGCGGCCGTCCGGGCGTGAACCGATGGTGCGGGGTTTCATGCCCGCGATCACGACCGAGGCGGGATTGGTGCCATGGGCCGAATCGGGAATGAGTATCTCGTCCCGGTTGGTATCCCCGTTGGCCACGTGCAGGGCCCGGATAACCAGCATGCCCAGATATTCACCGTGGGCGCCGGCGGCGGGCAGCAGGCTGCAGGCCGGAAAACCGGTGATCTCACCCAAAGCGTCTTCCAGATGTTTGAGGGCGCCCAGCAATCCCTGGATGTCCCCGGGGCCCTGTTCGGGATGCAGATCCGCCAGACCGGGCAGGGCGACCACCTGTTCATTGACCCGCGGGTTGTATTTCATGGTGCAGCTGCCCAGGGGATACATGCCGCGTTCGATGTGGTGGTTGAGATTGGAAAGAGCGGTGAAATGCCGCATGACCTCGGGTTCGCTCAGGGAGGGGAAATCAGCAGACTCCGTCCGGCGCATTTCCCGGGGAAGGGCCTTGGCGAGATCATCACCCAGCGGATCCCCGTCCCAGCGGGGGAAGGTCAGGCCGCGGCGGCCGGCGCCGCCCTTGTTGAAAAGAGAGTCCGGCAAGCTGGCATTCCAGCGACCGGGAGTCAGCTGACCGTTGCCCTTGCCTGCGGTGCTGTTTTTATCCTGGCTCATGATGACACCTCCGCGCCTTCCGGTCGGCCGGAAAGGAATTCCTCCAGCAGGCTGCCGAAATTATCGATTTCGGCGGCGGTGCGTTTTTCGGTGACGCTGACCAGCAGATCACCCTCCCCGCAGCCGGCTACACCCTCGAGTGGTATTCCCGCCAACACGCCTCTTTTTCTGGCGAAGTCGCGGAAGGCCACCGCTGGACGGGTAAGACGAATGACCGTTTCGTTGAAAACAGGTCCGTCGAAAGGAAGGCTGACGCCGTCAATGTCTCCAATGGTCTTGCGCAGGGCGGTGATCCGGATCAGGTTCGCTTCCCCCAGTTCGGCCAGTCCCCCGGCCCCCAGCATGGCCAGGTAAACCGTCGCCCGCAGGGCATTCAAACCCTGGTTGCTGCAAATGTTGCTGGTGGCCTTTTCCCTGCGGATGTGTTGTTCGCGGGTCTGGAGGGTCAACACGTAACCTTCCTGGCCGCGGTTGTCGGTGGTGCGGCCCACGATCCGGCCGGGGATGCGTCGTTTGTGTTTGTCGGCACAAGCCAGGAAGCCCAGCAGGGGACCGCCCCACGAAGGAGGAATGCCAAAGGGCTGGGCTTCGCCGACAGCCAGCTCGGCACCGAATTCGGCAGGGGTCCTGAGCAGGGAAAGAGCCACCGGATTGACGGCGGCCACCACGATGGCGCCGGCGTCGCGAATCACGTCGGACAGCTTGTCGACCGGTTCGACCAGCCCGAGATAATTGGGGTTGGGGATGACGCAGGCCGCCACCTCGCCCGTCATGATCTTGGCCAGGGCCACGGGATCGGTCGTACCCTCGGGACCGGCCGGCGCGTCGAGAACGGTAATGCCCTCTCCCGAGAGCATGGTCTTCACCACACGCCGGTAGCGGGGATTCAGGGTCACCGGCAGGACGATCGTTTTTTTCCTCTTGGACGCCAGGGCCACGGACAGGGCTTCGCTCAAGGCGGTGGCGGCATCGTACATGCTCGCGTTGGCCACATCGAGTCCCGTCAGGCGGCAGATGAACGACTGCCACTCGTAAATAACCTGCAGGGTGCCCTGGGAAACTTCCGGCTGGTAGGGCGTGTAGGCGGTGAGAAATTCACTGCGCGAGCTGAGAGCATCCACGGCCGCGGGAATGATCGTGTCGTAGACACCGCCACCCAGGAAGGAAACCAGTTCACCCTGACCGTGATTGGCCGCGGCGGCCCTGTTGAAATAGCGCCGGACCTCCTCTTCGGTCAAACCCGCCGCCAGGTCCAGCGGACGGTCCAGTTTCACTCCCGCGGGCAGGTGGTCAAACAGATCGCCGATGTCCTTCTTGCCGATGATCTCGAGCATGGTCCGGATATCATCCGGTGAATGCGGCACGTAGGGCATGTCCCGGTCAGCCTTCCAGAAGTTGTCCGTAGGCGGCGGCATCCATCAACTGATCCGCCTCGGTAACATCGTTCATTTTTACCTTCAGCAGCCAGCCGTCTTCCAGCGGATCGCTGTTAACCAGTTCGGGACTGTCGACGACAGCCTCGTTGATGGCCGCGATTTCCCCCGATACGGGCAGGTACAGATCGGCGACAGCCTTGACCGACTCGATGGTGCCGACGGTGTCGCCCTGGCTGAACTCGCTGCCGACTTCGGGCAGTTCGACAAAAACCACATCGCCCAGTTCACCGGCGGCGAAATCGGTGACACCGATGGTGGCAACGCCGTCTTCGATCAGGACCCACTCGTGTTCCTGGGTGTATTTCCGATCGTCGGGTACCATGTCTTGAGCCTCCTGCCAGTTGGCTGCCGGTTAGGACAGCGTCCGTTCGGCCCGCGGATCACCCTTGGTCCGAGCCGATAAAAAAGGAAAGGAAACGATGCGGCACTCCAAGGGTTTGCCGCGGACATCCACCGCCATTTCCCCGTCGGAAACCGAAGCATCCACCAGGGCCATGGCCAGGGGTTTCTTGAGAGTCGGACTGAAGGTGCCGCTGGTCACTACACCGACATCGCGGCCGTCACACAGAACGCGGCCGCCCTGCCGGGCAATCCCCCGGCCGGTGATTTCCAGGCAAATTATCCGTCGCGGAACGCCCTCGCTTTTTTGGGCCACCAGGGCATCACGTCCGGTGAATTCGTTTTTCTTGAGTTTGACGGCCCAGCCGATACCCGCCTCCAGCGGGGTTATGTCCTCTTCGAGCTCATGCCCGTACAGACAATAGCAGACTTCAAAGCGCAAAGTGTCCCGAGCGGCCAGGCCGATGGGGGCGGCGCCCAGATCCTCGCCGCGAGCCAGCAACTCTTCCCAGACGGCGACCGCGTCGGCGTTGGGTAGGTACAACTCGTAACCGTGCTCCCCGGTATAGCCGGTGCGGGAAACAATCCACTGTCCATGGGGGCCGGCATGAGTGAACGAAGTGTAGAAGTTGAGGGCTTCCACAGCGGCGGTCCGGCCGGCCAGCGCTTCGAGCCGGCACAGCAGATCGCGACTGTCCGGACCCTGAACGGCGATCAGGGCAACCTGGTCGCTGCGGTCCTCGAGGTCCACGTCCCCGTTCGGCAGATGCTGCTGAAGCCAGCTGCTGATTTTTTCGTGATTGGCCGCGTTGCAGACGATCATCCATTCGGTCTCATCCAGACGATAGACCAACATGTCGTCCAGCACCCCACCGTCCTGGCGGCACATGGCGGTGTAGGTGATTTTTCCGATGGCGGCGCCGGAAACCCGGTTGGTCACCAGGCTGTCGATCCAGGCTTCAGCCCCCGGGCCACCGACAAAGATCTCCCCCATATGGGTGATGTCGAAAAGCCCGACCTTTTCCCGCACGCAGGCGTGCTCCGCCAGGGTCCCTTCGTATTGGACAGGCATTTCAAATCCGGCGTAAGGCACCATTTTGGCGCCGTGCGCACTGTGCCAGGCGGTCAGGGGAGTGGTTTTTAAACTTGAAGGATCGCTCACGGAAGTGACTCCAGGGCAGCGGACATGACTGGGTTCAGATGAAACGGGGCACGGATGTCGCCCGGTTGCCGGTCAGACCAAATCTATACCCGGGTACCGATTTCGCCAAGGGAATTAGGAGAGCGAACGATGCCCGGTTTATCCGCCGAATAGTTCCCTCAACATGGCCCCGGTATAGGAGCCTTCGACAGCCATGACATTCTCCAGATTCCCACTGGCGACCAGATGGCCCCCGCCCGCGCCCCCCTCGGGGCCCAGATCCAGGATATGGTCCGCCCGGCGAATGACCTCGGGATGGTGTTCGATGACAATCACGGTATTGTCCTGGCCTATCAACTGTTTCAGAACTTGCATCAGGCGGTCGACATCGCAGAAATGAAGTCCGGTCGTCGGCTCGTCGAGAATGTAGAGAGTGTGCCGTTGGCCCCCACGGGAAAGCTCTTTGACCAGCTTGATCCGTTGCGCTTCCCCACCGGACAGGGTCCCCCCCGATTGTCCCAGGCGCAGATAGTCCAGGCCCACCCCGTGCATCACGTCCAGGATCTTGCGGCAGGCCGGGATGTTGCCCAAAACGTTGCGGGCCTCCTCGACTGTCATTTCCAGGATGCGCGCGATATCACAGCCCTTGAAATGGACCTCGAGGGTTTCGCGATCAAAGCGTCGGCCGCCGCATTCCTCGCAAATCACTTCGACATCCGGCAGGAAATCCATGGTCAGACGCCGGAGCCCGGCCCCCTCGCATACCGGGCAGCGTCCCCCGGCGGTGTTGAAGCTGAAGCGGCCCGCCCCGTAACCGCGCATTCGCGCCAGTCCGGTCTGGGCGAAGATCTTTCGGATGTGGTTGTAAAGACCGGTGTAGGTCGCGGGCGTGGATCGAGGCGACCGGCCGATGGGATTTTGATCCACCAGCACCACGGAATAAAGATCGTCCGCACCGGTGATTTTCCGATAGGGCTCGGGGCGGCGCCGCGCGCCGTGTTTCATGGCGGACAAGGCGCGGTAGAGCGTGTCATGCACCGCCGTACTCTTGCCTGATCCCGACACCCCGGTAACGACTGTCAATTTCCCCAGCGGAAAATCCAGGTCGACATTCCTGAGGTTGCGGCCGGTCAACCCCTTGATACCCAGCACCGGCCCGGAGTTTCTGCCTCCGGTCAGGGGATCGGGTCCCCCCAGTCCCACGCGGCCGGCGAGATAGTCTCCGGTGGCGGTTCCCTCCCGGGCGGCCACTTCGGCCACGGTGCCCTGGGAAACAACTTCACCTCCGTGCTCCCCAGCCCCCGGTCCCAGGTCCACAATGTGGTCCGCGGCCAGCATCACATCACGGTCATGTTCCACCACGATGACGGAATTTCCCCGGTCGCGCAGAGCCTGAAGCGTGCCGATGAGTTTCCCGATGTCACGGTGGTGAAGCCCCACGCTGGGTTCATCGAGGATATACAGGACGCCGGTCAACTGCGATCCCACCTGGGTGGCCAGTCTCACGCGCTGGCCTTCTCCTCCGGACAGGGTGGCGATTCCCCGGGAAAGGGACAGGTAACTGACACCCACCTGGAGAAGAAAACGCAGCCGGTGGCGGATCTGGTCCAGGATGGGCGCGGCCACGGTTTTTTCCCGCTCACCGGTAAAAGAAACCGCGGCCAGCCATTCGGAAAATTCGTCGAGGGTCAGGGCGGCAACTTCCCCGATATGTCGGCCGCCGATCTTTACGTTGAGCGATTCCGGTCGCAGCCGGTGCCCCCCGCAGGCCGGGCAATCCTGCTCCACCATCATTCTTTCCAGCGACGCGCGGACCTTTTCCGATTTGGTTTCGCGGTGCCGCCGGACCAGTTCGGGCACCAGCCCTTCCCAGTCGCGCAAAAAGGCGTTGTAATGGGGATGCTTACGAAGTTCCCTGGTTATTCCGGGATTCAGACCATGGTACAGGACATTCCGGACTCTCTCCTCCAGATCCACGAAAGGCGTTTCCAGGGAAAACCCCATGGCCCCGGCCAGGGCTTCGATCTGGACATAAAGCCAACTTGTTTTCTTGCCCTTGAGGAACTCGATGGCCCCTTTGGCGATGGTCAGGCTCCGGTCCGGAACAAGCGACTCCGGGTAGATGGTCCGCAAAGTCCCCAGCCCGTTGCATTCATTACAGGACCCGGCCGGAGAATTAAACGAGAACTGACGGGGTTCCGCAGCCGGGAATCCCCGCCCACAACCAGGGCACGAGGACTGGCGGCTGTACCAACGCTCCTTGCCCCGACTCCAGACGATGACCGATCCTCCGCCCAGTTCCGAGGCCCGGTCCAGGCCCGCCTTCAGGCGGTCCCGGACATCGGGGCGGGAGACCATGCCGTCGACCACCACGGCGATGTCGTGGCGCTTCCCCTTGACCAGTTCGATCTCATCGTCAAGTTCCAGGATTTCGCCATCGACCAGAACCCTGAGGTAACCCTGCTGACGGAGATCATCCAACAGTTTCTTATGCTCACCCTTGCGCCCGCGCACCACCGGAGCCAGCAGATAGAAACGTGTTTTTTCCGGAAGGGCGGCGATCTCGTCACCGATGTCCGACAAGTGACGCCCCGCGGCGGGCACCTCGCAGTCCGGACAGTGGACGGTGCCGCATCGCGCAAACAACAGGCGCATGAAATTGTAGACTTCCGTGACGGTGCCCACTGTCGAGCGGGGGCTGCGGCCCAGGCCTTTCTGATCGATGGCCAGGGCGGGAGACAAACCGTCGATCCGGTCCACATCGGGTTTGGGCAGCTGGTCGAGAAACTGGTGGGCGTAGCTGGAAAGGCTTTCGATGTAACGGCGCTGACCCTCGGCGTACAGGGTGTCGAAGGCCAGAGAGGATTTCCCGGAACCGCTGGGTCCGGTAATGACGACCAGCCTGCGCCGGGGAAGGCGCAGGCTGATGTTTTTCAGGTTGTGGACCCGCACCCCCTTGAGCGTGATGTATCCCTGGGGAGCGGGCCGCTTTGCTTTTGATGTACTGTCCACGCTTGTATTATCCGCTTGCTACTTGGCCGATTTCAATTCGGCGGGCATTTCATCCCAGGCGGCCTTTTCGAGTTCCGTAAGACCAGTGACGCCCTCGATGATGGTTACCTTCTCGATGACCACCGGATCGCGCGGGGCATCCCGCCCGGCGGCGGAATTCTTGGGCGCGCTCACGATGGTGTCGGCCACTTCAATACCCGTGACCACCTGTCCGAAGATGGTGTACTTGCCGTCGAGCTGGGGAGTGGCCGCCACACAGACGAAGAACTGGCTGCCGGCCGAATCCTCCGCCTGGCTGCGGGCCATGCTCAGGGTTCCACGTACGTGTTTGATTTCCGTGGTGAACTCCGCTTTCAGGTTGGCGGGGCCGTCCAGTCCCGCATAACCCTTCTGCTCCAACATGTCGTTGACGTTCTGGACCAGCACCATTTCGTCGGCGGTCAGCACATCGGTCATGGTGGGGCCGCCCATGCCGTCGTTGCGGGGATCGGCGTCCTTGCTGTTGGGATCACCCCCCTGAATCACAAACCCCGGAACGATCCGATGGAATTTCGAACCGTCGTAGAAACCCGTCCGGGCAAGGTGAGTAAAATTGCCAACGTGATGGGGCGCCAGTTCAGTGTAGAAAACCAGCAGGATGTCGCCCGCTCCGGTTTCCATGCGCGCGAAAAGGGGTTCGTCCGCCCGGGAGGCCGCCGCACCCAGGACCGATGTCAGGACCAGGGTAAGGGCAAAAAGAACCAGAACAATCGAACGATTCAGACCGCCGGTAGGGGCGGTGCGGGTAGCACTTGACTCAGGACGCATTTTTCCTCCAGATTGCCGGCGAAATCTCAGTTGCCCCGCCGGACCAGATAGGCGATGCCTAGTTTTGAATGGATGTGTTCTCCCAGCCGCGAAGCCTCGGCCATGTCACCGACACCGTTCAGCATGACCCGGTGATAGATCTGTCCCCCCAGGTTCGACTCCTCGATAGCAGGAGCGTAGCCCAGGGCGCGGATTCGCTCTGCCTGATTCCGGGCATTCTCAAGATTGGTGAACGACCCCAGTTGAAGACTGTAGAGCCCATCATTGGACTGGACCGAAGTGGCCGGCCGGTTTTCGGTTTTCACGGCATCGGCGGCGGGCTCCGCCGTTTCCCTGGCGGCAGACTCCTGTGTGACACCGTCGGGATCCGATAAAGTTCCCGCCACGTAGGCGCTTTCATCCACGACCGCAGAAGCGGTGTCCACAACGGTAGTGTCGGGAGTTCCACCGGGGACCAAGGCCTGCGGTTTTTGTTGAACTGCTTCTTCCTCCTCGCCCCCGTTGCCACAACCGGACAAGACGACAAGGGCCACCACGGCAAAGACCAGGACAGGAACCCAGGACGAGTTCCGGTGCCCGGTCAACAGACCTGTACTCATAACTACCTCCCGGTATGGACTGGTCAATCGGGAACGGAGGACATAATATCCCCCAGTCAGGGGTCATGGCAAGGCCTGACCACAAATGCAGAATTGATTCAGCGATTCACCGGTAACCGGATTCAGCCAGAAAGCCCTTCACCATGCCCGAAACCACGCCGTTAATCTACCTGGACAACGCCGCCACCAGCTTCCCCAAAGCCCCCACGGTGGCCCCGGCCATGGTGGAATTCCTGACGCACAGGGCGGTCAACCCTGAACGGTCGGGTTTCGACCTGTCCCTGGAGGCGGGACGCATGGTGGATCAGGTCCGCAACCGGTTGGACCGCCTTTTCAACAATCCCGCGGCGGATCCGGATCGCTCCATTTTCACGGCCAACGCCACGGACGCCCTGAATCTGGCCATCCAGGGTATTTGCCGGCCCGGCGACCACGTGGTGGCCACGGTCCTGGAACACAACTCGGTCCTGAGACCCCTGTTCATGTTGCGGAAGGCCGGGGTCATCACCTTTGACCTGGTTGCCTGCGACGCCGGTGGGCGCCTGGATCCCCAAGCCATCGAAAGCGCCATCAAACCATCGACCCGGCTGGTGATCATGACCCATGCCAGCAATGTTTGCGGCACCGTCCAACCCGCCGCCGAGGTTGGCGCCCTGTGCCGCAGGCGCGGCGTATTGTTCCTGCTGGATTCCGCCCAGACCGCCGGTTTGATTCCCGTGGACATGGCCGCCATGCAAACCGACCTTGTGGCCTTCACCGGGCATAAATCCCTGCTGGGGCCCACCGGGACCGGAGGCCTTGTCGTCGGCCCCGAAGTGGATATTCGCAGCACGCGGTGGGGAGGCACCGGAGTCCGTTCCGCGCAGCAGGACCATCCCGAGAAATTCCCCTGGCGGCTGGAGGCAGGAACCCTCAACACCGTGGGGATCGCCGGCCTGGCGGCTGCCCTGGACTGGATCGAGGCCGGCACCGGCGGGTCCATTCTCGACCATGAACGGGGGCTCGCGGGAAAATTCATCGGCGGATGTTCCCAGCTCGACGGAGTCGTCGTTCACGGGGGAGGAATATCGGGCCCCGATATTTTGGGCCCCGAAAATCTTCCGGTCATTTCAGTCACGGTGAAAGGGCGGTCCCCCGAAGAGATCGGCCTGTTCCTGGACAGCGATTGGAATATCGCCGTGCGCACCGGACTGCATTGCGCTCCCCTGGCCCATGAAGCCTTAGGCACATCTCCCGAAGGATCGGTCCGCTTCAGCTTCGGCCCTTTCAATACGGACCGGGATGTCGATACGGCAATTGAAGCCCTGGATCACCTCACCAAATAGGAACGGTCACTCCCCCAACAAAAGCGGCCCCGGGTCAAAAGACCCGGGGCCGCTTTTCGTGAGGCTGAAATATTGAATCGCAGCCCGTGTGCTACTGACTCTTGTGCAAAGTGAAACGCACGCGCCGGTTCTGGGCCCGGCCCTCGGGCGTGTCGTTATCGGCCACTGGCCGGTTGGGTCCGTAACTGACGGCGGCGAAACGCTCGGCCGGAAGATCCAGGTTGTTGGTCATGTAACGAACAACGGCGCTGGAACGGAACGCACCCAGTTCCCAGTTGGAGGGATACTGTTCCTGGTATTCCTCCAGGACCTTCTTGTCGTCCGTGAAACCCTCCACGAAAACATCCCATTCCGGATAATCCCGAATTGTCTTGGCGATGGCCTCGAGGGTGGGCACCATCGTATCAAGAATGATGACCTGGCTGGCGTTGAAACCAAGATCCTCCTGGACCGTGATCATGACCACTTCCTCGGATTCTTCCACCAGGACCGCGTTTTCGCCCTGGCAATCCTTCAGGTTGTTCCGCAGATCCTCGGCAACCTGCTCGCGCTCGTTGATGACGGCGTCCTTGTCAGCCAGATCCTTCTGCATTTCGGCAATCTGGGCATCCAACTGCATGATCTGTTCTTCATATTCCTTGCAGGAACAGCCCGCCATGGCGAAAACGGCGATGAGCAGCCCCAGCATGACCAGATTCCTGGCAACCCTCTTGTTCATGAATCACTCCTTGTTTGCGACAGGCCCCCTGGCCTGACAACCTCATAAGCCCGGTAAGATGAAATACCAGGACCCATACCTAACCGATCCAGATCTCATGTAATGGAAGAGATTAGCCACCAACCCCGGCAAACCTCAAGTTTTTTTTGAGATTTATTCAGTCGTAATTCCTCAATTCGGCGTCAGGCCCGATTACGTCGATTTCATCTCCCGCCCGCAAAACTTCGGTTCCGTCCGGCAGGGGGATCTTTTCAACGCCCGGTTCCTCACCCTCCCCCGCCGGTGGCAGGGCACGCCGGATCTGCACCAGATTGAGCCGGAATTTCCCCAGAAGGCCCAATTCGGCCAGACTCTTGTTGCTCCATTCCTCCGGGATTCGAATCCGTTTCAGGCTGAATCCCTCGGGTAATTCGACAAAATCAACCACCGAATCGTGCAGTAAATGGCTGGCCAGACGAACTCCCATGTCCTCTTCGGGTTTGATGACCTGGTCGGCCCCCACCCGTCGCAAAACCGATTCCTGCATTTCGTTCAGGGCTTTGGCGTAGACCAGGGGAACGCCGAGACTTTTCAGATGCATGGTCACCAGGACCGAGGATTCGAAATTTTTTCCGATAGCCACGACCCCCACATCCATGGCCTCAACATCGTAGGCTTTGAGGTTCGGAAGGTCCGTGGCGTCGAATCCCACCGCCACGGTGACATCCTCGGCGACGGATTCCACAAGTTTGGTGCTGCGGTCCACGGCCAGCACCTCGGCGCCTTCCCGGAACAGGTTTACCGCCAGAGTGCTGCCGAACCTGCCCAAACCAACGACGACCACTTTCAACATGCCATCTCTCCTGTTATTGCGTTCTTGGCTCTCAACCGATCAGGATTCGTCCACGTGGCAGTCGAACCCGGGGATCCCGGCTGGCGCCGGTCAAACTGCTGGCCAGGGTAAGGGGACCCAGACGGCCGACGAACATCAAAATGGTGATCACGACTCTTCCCGCAGGGGAAAGTACGCTGGTCATGCCCAGGGACAACCCCACCGTTCCCAGAGCCGAAAATACCTCGAAGGCGGTTTCCAGGAAAGGTTTCTCCTCGGTGGCCAGGAGAATGAACAAACTGATGGCCGCCAAAACAAGCCCGGCGGAAAGAACGAGCATGGCCCGCTGGACATGGACGGCTTCGAGTTCACGTTTGCCCAGCCGCGTACGGTTCAACCCTCTGCCGATGGAGCGCAGGTTGGCCCAAATGATCGCCACGGTGGTAACCTTCACCCCGCCGGCGGTGGAGCCGGGCGCGCCGCCGATGAACATCAGGACGATCATCAGGAACAGGGTGGCGGGATTCATGAGCGTCAGATCCATGCTGTTGAAACCCGCGGTCCGGCAGGTGGCCGACTGAAAAAAGGCCTGGGCGAATTTCATCCCGCTCCCGGTTCCGGACAGGGAATTGTTCCATTCGAGCAAGACGATGGTCGCGGTGCCCACCACCAGCAGCCCCGCGGACACCACCAGAACCACCCGGCTGTGAAGGTCGAGCCGTCCGGGTCGCCCCGTCTGCCGCAGCGCGCGGCCCTTCATCCACGCCAGGAGTTGGGCCACAACCCCGAACCCCAGACCGCCGATCACCAGCAAGCCCGAGATTGTGCCCATCACCAGCGGTTGGCGGGACAGGGAAACAAGGGAATCGTCGAAGGTGCTGAACCCCGCGTTGCAGAAGGCGCTGACAGCATGGAAAACCGCCGTGAAGAGGCGGTCTCCCCGGTCGACGATCACACCTTCGAGGCCCAGATATATTCCTACGGCGCCCGCGGCCTCCAGGACCACGGTCATCAGGATGATGAACCGCACGGTCCGCCCCACGGCGCTGAGCATGGGCACCTGAAACACTTCCCGCAACAGGCTGCTCTCCCTGACCCCGATCCCCCGCCCCAGCAGCAGGCTCAGTGCCGCGGTCAGGGACATGATGCCCAGGCCGCCCAACTGGATGAGAACCAGAATTACAGTCTGGCCGAAAATCGTGAACTCCGAACCGGTGTCCCGGACGATCAGCCCGGTCACGCACACCGCGCTGGTGGAAGTGAACAGGGCGTCCAGCAGGGACAGCGGCAAATCCGAAGGAGTGGCCCGGGGCAGAAGCAGCAAACCCGCCCCCATAAAAATCAGGACGATGAAGGTGACCATGAAAGCCACCGCGGGCCGAACATGCAGGCTCGCGAAACGCTTGTGCAGGTGCGGCAACTGGACCACGAACACCGAAACGATGTAGATCTGGATGATGATCAGATAAGCGTGGGTCACCGTACCCATCGAAAGATAACCCAGGGTGCTGTTCAGCCAGGTGGTTTCGCGCCCCGCCAGGAGGGTGAATATTTCCAGAACGAGCAGCACCGACAGGGAAAAGGTCGGCCACCTCTCCTTTATATAGTGCCGAAATGTCCCCAACTGCCTCAGGGACACCATTTGTTCCACCAGAAAGAGACCCACCGCCAATCCATTGAGGACCCTGGCCGCAACCAGAACCCAGGGAGCTGGGAAAGTGCCGTATTCGATGATCAGCCCCGCAATTCCGCACATTCCGGCCGCCACCAGCAGCATTGGTCTGAGCATGGAACGACGGGAAAGGTCCAGGAACATGGCGACTCCACATCAACCGGACGGGATTTATTGAAAATACCAGTAAATCCCGGTCCAAATCGTACGATAACAGTATTGAGATTACCCGGCCCGGATCCAGGATCTTGGGCTGTGAATGCAGCATCCCTGCATTGGTGGGAGATCATCCACCGATCAGACGGAAGATTCAACAAGCGAATGTGTACCCTAACGGAACAGGTTGCGGAATGAAGGTGTCGAGCCGAAATATATGGCTGGCCCTGGTATCGGCATGCCTCGGTATGATGACCGGGCAGGCGGCGGCCAATCCCGCCCCACTTGATACCCTGATGGAATATTCGGCCGAGGCCGATGAGTTCGACCCGCGGTACGCCGGGGCCGATTTCAACATCAGCAGAAAACTTCTGCCCGAGGCTCAGGCCACGACCATTGAAAAAACCCGGACGCCCAGGATCCCTCCCCGTCTGGACGATCCCCTGGCCGGCGCCTACCGCTTCCATTTGGCCCGCCAGGCGGCCATGACGGACAACCCGGCCGAAGTGGCCGCAAATCTCGAGGCCGCCATCAAGGCCTCGCCCGAGCATCCGCGCTACCAGTGGTGGCGATCAATCCAGGCTATTAAGTCGCTGGACACCGCCACCCTGGTCAAGGTTCTGCCCCATTCCGTCCGGGCCCTCCTGAAGTCACCCGTGGGTCGGGGCCACTTTCTGGTGGCCTGGCATCAGGGCGCCCTCCTGCTGAACGGATTTTTCTGGACGGTCCTGGTGTCCGCCCTGTATCTGGCCTGGTGGCGCAAAATGGCCCACGACATGGGAGCCACGATCCTGAAGGACCCCAAACACCAGCCCCGATTCCTGCTGCCGTTCCTGCTGCCGGTGGTCCTGATCCTGTTCAAGCCGGGCTGGATGGGTTTCCTGGCCATCATGTCGATTCCCCTGGTCGTCCACGCCCGCGGGAAGGTTCGGTTCCTGATCCTGAGCACCTGGCTCGTGGCTCTGGCTTTGGTTTTTCCCGGTTGGCCCATCCTGCGTTCGGCGGTGCCGACGGTCGATCCGACCAGCGAAGTGACCCTCCTGGACCGGGCCTGCACCCTGCCCCCGTCCGGAAGTATGATCCGGGATTTGAAGAAAAGGATCGGTGGCTCCGAAGACCAGAACCGCACCAACCGGCTCACGGTGGCCCTGGCCATCCAGGAAGCCCGGCGCGGCCGGTACCAGGAGAGCACCCGCCTGTTCAGGAAAGTCCTTGAAAACGACAACACCAACTTCCCGGCCATGGTCGGGGCGGCCAACAACACGTATTACCGCGGCCACATGGACAGCGCGGCCAAGGCCTACTCCAAGATCGCCCTGGCCCACCCCAAGCGCGGCGAGGTCCCCTACAATCTGGCCCAGGTTTATTTCAAGAAGCTCTTTGTGCCTGAAGCGACCGAGGCCATGGACAAGGCCCGTGAGTTGGGCTACATCCCCTCCTTTGCCACATCGGGGACAAACCGGCGCAAGGGTTACGCAGCGGTCGTCTATCCGCCCCTGACCAACCAGGCCATGGACGAAGCCTGCAATTACGAAGCAGCCAACTACCCGGCCCTCGTGGTCATGTCTTCCTGGCGACACCTGCTGGGCACACCGCCCTTGCCGCTGTTCGCGTTGATCGGCGGCCCGTTCCTGCTGGCCCTGTTCATGATCATGTGGTGGAACCGCCAAAACGATCCCACCGAATGTGAAAACTGCGGTATCCCCCTGTGCCACGACTGCACCAAGGTCCATGACGACGCCTGGTTGTGTGCCGGCTGTGGGGAAACCGCTGAAAGATCCCGCAGTGACATGGTCCTGGCCACGCTTCTCAAAAACCGCAGCCGGGAACAGGGTATGGCGCTCAGTCATCGGGTCATCAAGGTCGGCCGTTTGTTGCCGGGAGCCGGACACCTGGCCACGGAACAGTTCCGACCGGCTTTCATGCGCCTGTCCTTTCTGGCGATGGGATTGTTCCTGCTGTTCGCCGGCTGGACCTTCGATCTGGGTTCGGAGTGGGCTACTCCCGGGCTGATGCTGCCCGGTGAAACCCTCCACCCCCAGTGGCTGCCCATGCCCGCCGCATTGTGGCCGGGCTGGGCCGGAAGTTCCGTTCTCATCGGCGCCGTAATGGTCGCCCTATCCTGGATCATCGCATTTCTCGACGGCCCCGGACTGCGCCGCAGCATCCCGGACCGTTATGCACTGGCACCGAGTAATACCACCCGGGAAACATCGCCCGGCTCCGGTATCCTAATCAAATAGAGGAGGCTGACCATGGCCCTGGAAGGCCAACTGAGTGATTTTAATCTGGCGGAGATACTGCAACTACTCGCCAGTCAGCAGAAATCCGGGTTCCTGAACCTGGAGACGAACCGGAACATGGTGTTCATCTTTGACAAAGGTGTGCTCATTTCCACCCGTGACCGCCGCAGTCGGTCCCGGGACCCCCTGGAGTCATTCCTGCGCGCCTACGGTTTTTTCAATGAGCAGCAGTGGAAACACATTGAATACGTGGGCAAGAACAGTTCCCTGGACCTGACCGAGATCCTGATCTCCGAAGGCCTGATGGACAACGTGGAAATGGACCGGACCCTCAAGAGCATAGCCCAGGAGATGGCCCACGCAGGCATGAAAATGCGCCGCGGCCATTACCATTTCAGCCCGACCAAGGACTCTCCTCCGGGAGTGAAATGGCGCTACAGCCTGGACGTGCAGGGCCTTCTGATGGAGGCGGCCCGGCGGCTTGACGAAGAGGGCATGCTCAAGGATTACCTTCCTTCCCAGGGCATCACTTTCAAACAGGGCAACCGTGTGCTGGTCCCCGAGGAACTTTCCGAAACCGGCCAACGGATCATGGAGATGGCCTTGGCGGGATTGCCTCTGGGCCGGATCATCCGGCAGGGCAAGACCGAAAGTTTCGTCGCCCGGGACATGTTGAAGTCCTGGTGTGAAGAAGGCGTTCTGGAACGGATCAATCCGGGCACGGACGACGAAGAGTCGGAGAACCAGGGCAGCAAATTTCAATTGAAGCTGAAATCCGGTCTTCGCTCCCTGCCGCTGACCCTGTTGGCGGTCATGCTTATCGGTGCGCTGGGTTGGTTGCGTTGGACGGCCAGCCCCGAACCGGGCCCCAACCCCGGGGAATCCCTGCGGCGTGCCCAGATACGGTCCGAGGTGGTCACCGCTGCCCGCCTGTACCGTTACCAGAAAGGCGAATGGCCGGCAAGCCTGGGCGAAATGGTTCGCAGCGGGCAGCTTACGCCATCCATCATGGTCACCGTTGACGACCTCGGGTGGCAGTACTCGCTGAATCGCAAGCAGGACAAGTTCACTTTCGGGTCCTGACCACCCCCGGCCCGGCCCCGCGGCGAAACATATAGCCGATCCCGCAGCGATTCCCCTTTACCCACACCTGTTTCCCATTATACTTCCCCCCATTACGGCCCTTTTTCACACCCAGGCGGCGCCTTGTGCAGCTGCTCGAATTCGGGGTGCCGGAGGGGAGCCTGACTGCCAGTTTCCGGATCGAGGAGATCATGAACGGACCCAAGTTTCTCATCCCCTGCGCCGACCGTGTCGCCAATCTCCCCCCTTATGTGTTCGCCACGGTTTTCCGCATGAAGGCAGAGGCCCTGGCGGCCGGCAGAGAGGTCATCGACCTGGGCGTCGGCAACCCCGATGGGCGGGCCCCCAACAACATCATCGCCGCCCTGGATCGAACCCTCACGGATGACACCTGGAACTGCCACGGGTACGGCACCTTCAACGGAAGACCGGAATTCCGGAAAGCCATCGCCGACTGGTACGGCTCACGATTCGGCGTGGAACTCGACGCGGAGACTGAAACCCTGCCCCTGATCGGTTCCAAGGAAGGCTTGGCCAACCTGATGCGGGGCTACCTGAACAGCGGCGACACGGTCATCATTCCCAGCCCCTGTTACCCCGCCTATTTCGGCGCCGCGCGCTTGTGTGAAGCGGAAATTTACGAACCCGCCCTGACCGAAGACGAGGGCTTTGTCCTGGATTTCGAAGCCATTCCCGCTCAGGTGGCCGACCGGGCGCGGATGCTGATCCTGAACTATCCCCACAACCCCACCGGCGGGATCTGCGACCTCGGTTTCTACAAAAAGGCCGTGGACTGGTGCCGCGACCACCAGGTACTGCTGGTCAGCGACATCGCCTACAGCGAACTGGGGTTCGACACCCACAACCCGCCGCCGAGCGTGTTCCAGGTGGACGGCGCCCGTGAAGTCGCCGTGGAATTCCAGAGCCTGAGCAAGAGTCACAACATGGCCGGTTGGCGGGTCGGGTTCGCGGTGGGCGGAGCGGAAGTCATCACCACCCTGGGAAGGGTCAAGAGCAACGTGGATTTTTCGCTGTTCGGAGGCATCCAGATGGCGGCGGTGGAGGCCCTTTCCGGCAGCCAGCAGATTTGCGCCGACAACCGCGCCCTCTACCAGCACCGTGGCGAGTTGATGGCCGCGGGATACAAGAACCTGGGCTGGACGGTGCCCGTCCCCGAGGCCACCATGTATATCTGGGCCCGCATCCCCGCCGCCTGGGAGCAGGATGATTTTGCCTTCATCACCGAGGTGTTCGAGAAATCGGGAGTGCTCCTGTCACCCGGCAGCGGTTTCGGACTGCACGGCAAGGGTTACGTCAGGACCTCGCTGGTGGCCGACGACGCCAGAATCGCACGCGTGATGGAGCTCTTGAAAGCGGCGGATCTGAACTGGGAATAATCAGCTGTCCGGATAGGTTACCGGACCGTGCGTGGCCACGAGCAGGGAGTCGGGATTATAGTAGGCTTCGGCGCACCTGAGGATGTCGTCCACAACGATTCCGTCGATCTGATCCACCAGCTCGGAAATGGGCAGGAACCGTCCGTAGAGAATTTCGTTTCGCGCGGAGCGGTACATCTGGTTGACCATTCCCTCCAGCGAAAAAACCAGCTGGGATTTGATCTGGGCCCGGTTGCTGTCCAGCTCCGTGGATTTGATCCCCTCACTGGTCAACCGGTAGTACTCCATGCGAATGACATCTTCGAGACGCTCAAGTTTGTCCGGCGAGCAGGATCCCGCACAGCTGACCAGGCCGATGTCCCGCCCCATATCGGAATAGTTGTAGACCGTATAGGCCAGCCCTTCCTTTTCCCGCACGGCCTGGAAAATGCGGCTGCTCATGCCCCCGCCAAGCATGTTGGTCAACAGGAAAACCGCCACCCTGTCTTCGTGATGGAAGGGTATCCCCAGGTTGCCGATCTCGAAATAGGTCTGGATGATGGGGCTGGTCAATTCGAGGCGGAAGGGATCGGCCTCGTCGAGGTCCAGATCGATGATCGCTGCCGCGTGATGGGCTTCCTCGTCGACGGTGAAACCGGGTCCCGCCGGGCCATCCCGGTCGGGCATGGCAAAGGTCTGGGCCACGATTTCATGGAATCCGTCCATGATATTGCCCGCCATGGAGATGACCAGGTTTGCCGGAGCGAACAGGCGCTGGTGCTGCTCCCGCAGAAGATCGGATCCAAAGGTCCGCACCACGCTGGGACCTCCCAGAATAGGCCGTCCCCGACCATTGCTGCCGTAAAGCTGACCGGAAAAACTGTCGTGAAGCCTGTCCTCGGGGGTGTCGAGCGCCTCCTGGATTTCTTCGCAGACAACGTCCTGCTCCAGACGAACCAGCTTGGGGTCCAACTCCGGTTCGAGAAGCATTTCACCCAGCAGGGCCACGGCCTCGGCAAAAAATTCCGGCAGAACCCTGATGGTGAAGGCCACCAGGTCCTTGGTGGTGAAGGCATCCACCAGGGCGCCCATCCGGTCGAAGGTTTCGGCCACTTCGAGGGCCGAACGCTTTTTGGTGCCCTTGAAAACGATGTGCTCCAGAAAGTGGGACACTCCCCCCAGACCCGAGGGTTCATCCTGACTTCCGGACCGCAACCAGACGCCAAGGGTCACCCCATGGGCTGTACGCATGGGAACCGAAAGCAGAACCGCCCCGCCGGGAAGTATTTCCCGGCGGGGCGGAGTCTCGTTCCTATAGGGATCGAGGTTCATCTATCGGGACCTACCGCCGGCCACGGGGACCGCCACGGCCACCGCGTCCGCCGCCACCGCCACCGCGATGGTCGTCCCGGGGAGAATCCTCCATGCCTTCGGGCCTGGGCAGCAGAGCCTTCCGGCTCAACCTGACCTTGCCGGAGCGGCTGTCGATCTCCACCAGCTTGACCTGGACCTTGTCGCCCACCTGGAGAACGTCTTCCACGTTACCGACCCGGAAATGCTCCAGTTCGGAAATGTGCAGCAGTCCGTCCTTGCCCGGCAGGTATTCCACGAAGGCGCCGAAGTCGACGATGGTCTTGACCACGCCGTCGTAGACCTTGTCGATCTCGGGCTCGGCCATCAGACCCACCACGAATTCCATGGCGGCCGCGCCGCTGGACTGGTCCGTGCTGGAGATGAATACCATGCCCTCGTCATCCACCTCGATGGTGGCGCCGGTCTCTTCCTGGATCCTCTTGATGACCTTGCCGCCGGGGCCGATCAGGGTGCCGATCTTTTTCACGGGGATCTGCACGGTGTCGATCTTCGGGGCGTATTTGCTCATCTCCGCGCGCGGGGCGGGCATGGCCTCGTCCATTACGTCCAGGATGTGCATCCGGGCGTCCTTGGCTTCGGTCAGGGCCTTCACCATGATGTCCCGGCTCAGGCCGGCGATCTTGGTGTCCAGCTGGAAGGCGGTGATGCCGTCCCGGGTGCCGGTGACCTTGAAGTCCATGTCGCCCAGGTGATCCTCGACGCCCAGGATGTCCGTCAGCACGGCCGTCCTGTCGCCTTCCTTGACCAGGCCCATCGCCACGCCGGCGACCTTCTTCTCGATCGGGGCGCCCGCGTCCATCATGGCCAGGCAGCAGGAGCAGACCGTGGCCATGGAGCTGGAGCCGTTGCTCTCGAGGATGTCACTCACCAGGCGAATGGTGTAGGGGAAGTCCTCCAGGTCCGGCAGGATGGGACGGATGGCGCGCTCGGCCAGTTTGCCGTGGCCGATCTCGCGACGGCCGGTGCCGCTGTAGCGACCGACTTCACCCACGCTGAACGGGGGGAAGTTGTAATGCAGGTAGTACTTGCTCCAGTACTGCTCACCGTTCAGCGGCTCTACGCGCTGCTCGGCCTGCTTGCTGCCCAAAGTGACGGTGCCCAGGGACTGGGTCTCGCCACGGGTAAACAGGCAGGAACCGTGCGCGCGGGGCAGGATGCCGCAATCGATGGTGATCGGACGAACGGTCGTCAGGTCACGGCCGTCGGTGCGTTTGCCTTCGCTGAGGATCATCTCGCGCATGAGCTTCTTCTCGACCTTGCCGAAAGCCGCTTTGGCCTCGGGATCGGGATCGCCGTCCTCGGTGGTGAACTCGGCGGCCACCTTCTCCTTGACCGCGGACAGGGCGTCCGAACGTTCGAACTTGCCCTTGACCACAATGGCTTCCAAAAGGTCCGTGGCGATGAAACCCTCGACCTTGTCGATGATCTCGGTGTTCTCTTCGGGCTCGACGTAGTCCCATTTTTTCTTGCCGCCCGCGGCAGCCAGCAGCTCGCGCTGCAGGGTGTTCAGCTTGCGGATTTCACCCTGGGCGAACTCGATGGCGTCCAGCAGACGCTCTTCGGGCACCTCGAGGCATTCGCCCTCGATCATGCCGACGATGTCATCGGTGCCGGCGACGATCAGGTCCATGGTCGACTCCTCCAGCTGCTCGAAGCTGGGGTTGGCCACGAACTCGCCGTCGACATCGGCGACGCGCACACCGGAAACGATCTCAGTGAACGGAACGTCGGAAAGCGCCAGGGCCATCGACGCGCCGGTGATACTCAGGGTGTCAGCGTGGAAATCGGTATCGGCACTGATGATGAAGGCGACGATCTGCGTCTCGTGGCGGTAGCCCTTGGGAAACAGGGGGCGCAACGGCCGGTCGATCAAACGACAGGTGAGCGTCTCGCGCTCGGAGGGCCGGGCTTCACGTTTGAAAAAGCCGCCGGGAATTTTTCCCGCGGCGTAGGTCTTGTTGCGGTACTCGACGAACAGGGGCAGGAAATCCCTGTCGCTGACTCGCTTGTCCGCCGTAACCGACATCAGGGTCATGGTGTCGCCCATGCGGACGATGCAGGAACCGTTGGCCTGCTTGGCCATCTGTCCCGTTTCAATGGAGAACGTGGTTCCGTTCATTTCCATACTGACTACATGCTTACTCATTTTTTTCTCTTCTCTCTTCTTTGCAACCGCTTGCTTCGGCACCGTCCGGCTTATTCCGAATGCGGCGCCAACCGCTTGGACGCCGAGGCGTCCGCTTAAACATTTCTCTTCCTACAACAGCACAGGCCGGATTCCACCCGCCGACACATAGGGGAACGGCCGCGACGTAACCGCCGCGACCGGTCCTGTATCGGATAGGATGTTCTCCGCGGGTTTTCCCGAAATGAGAATCAACCCCGGATACCGAGTTCCTTGATCAGGGCGCGGTAACCTTCGAGGTTCTTCTTCTTCAGATAGGAGAGCAGGCGTTTCCGCTGCCCCACCATCTTCAAAAGGCCGCGGCGGGAATGATGATCCGCCTTGTGCGACTTGAAGTGGCCACTGAGGGTGTTGATCCGTTCGGTGAGCAGAGCAATCTGGACTTCGGGTGAACCGGAATCCTTGTCGTGCTTCTTGAACTTCCCGATAACCTGTTCTTTTTGTTCCTTCGTCAGTGCCATCGTCTGAACCTCCACAATTAACGTCACGCAACAGCGTCACGATGGCCGCAGGCCGACCGTCCTTTCGTGTCCTGTGGTCTCCCAATTCAAGGTCCCACACGAAAGTGACGGAAACACAGTCCAGCCGTACCCCGTGAATTCGGGGATCACAGTCCGGACCCAAGCGCCGACCCGCAAAATCAAAAGCAGGCAAACGGCCGGTTCAGGATGGAAATCCCGAACCGGTCGAGCCGAGGCGAAAAATAGAGGACAAAGGTGGGATTGGCAAGTCAAATCGGCAAATGGGCTCCCTGCTGCCGCAAGAGGCCGCCTGGAAACACCCCCGGGAACGACCTAGAGGTCGTTGATAACGAGGATTTTCTTCTCCTTCAGGAAGTCGACGACCTGGGCGACACACTCCTCCACGGTGAATTTGTCGGTTTCCACCACGATTTCAGCGTTCTCGGGCTCTTCGTAGGGAGCGCTGATACCGGTGAATTCAGGGATCTCGCCGGCCCGGGCCTTCTTGTACAGGCCCTTGGGATCCCGCCGTTCGCACTCCTCGAGGGAACACTTGGTATAGACTTCGATGAAGGATCCCTCGGGGGCGATTTCCCGGGATCCCTGGCGATCCACCCGGTACGGGGAGATGAAAGCCGTCAGGCAGATGGTGCCGGCGTCCATCA